>ERZ1740067.2845-NODE-2845-length-10165-cov-6.733234_pt1 | contig 10165 bp, 9 predicted proteins | sample MGYA00581736_ERZ1740067 | MGnify/ENA primary metagenome ERZ1740067 (study PRJEB43018, sample SAMN04849236) | marine metagenome | isolation source: floating plastic debris | place: Pacific Ocean | collected 2008-08-27 | study: EMG produced TPA metagenomics... | reverse complement strand
TATGCGCCGGGGGTGCATATTCTGGCGGCACTCGCCTGGGCGGGCTGGATGCTGTGGACCGGCGACATGCGCGTGGCCCTGAACATCGCCGCTGCCGTGCTGATCATCACATGCCCCTGTGCGCTGGGTCTGGCCGTGCCTGCGGTGACGACTGCGGCCTCTGGCGCGTTGTTCCGGCGCGGGGTGCTGATCAAGAACGCAACGGCTCTGGAACGGCTCGCCGAGGTCGACACGGTCGTCTTTGATAAGACCGGAACCCTGACCGAAGGGGTGCCGCAGGTGCTGGGCTGGGCCGATGTGCCGGACGAGGTACGCCGGGTCGCACTGGCGCTTGCGCGCGGCTCGACCCACCCGCTGTCAGTCGCGATTGCGGCGCAGGGTGGCGAGGCTGCGGAGGTGACGGACATCCGGGAGGTGCCCGGTTTCGGAGCCGAAGGCCTGTGGCGCGGCGCGCGCGTCCGGTTGGGTCGCACGGGCTGGGCCGGGCCTGAGGATGACGGCGGTGCGGGCCTGTGCACATGGGTCGATCTGGGCGCAGGTGACGCGTGCCGCATCCGTTTTGCCGACACGCTGCGCCCGGGTGTGGCAGAGACGGTGTCGGCGCTGGTTGATGCGGGCTTGCAGGTCGAGATGATGTCGGGCGACCGGGAGGTCGCCGTGGCGGCCACGGCGCAGGCAGCCGGGATCACGGTGGCCCATGCAGGCTGTCTGCCCGAGGACAAGGTGGCCCGGATCAGGGCCTTGCAGGCAAAGGGACGGCGGGTGTTGATGGTGGGCGATGGCCTGAATGACACTGGCGCACTGGCAGCGGCGGATGTGAGCCTGTCGCCGGCCTCGGCGCTGGATGCAGCGCGGGTTGCGTCCGACATGGTCTTGTTGGGCACACAGTTCGACGCACTGCCCGAGGCATTGCGCTGCGCGCGGGCCGCGCGGCGGCGGATCGCCGAGAATTTCCGGATTGCCACGATCTACAACATTGTCGCCGTGCCCCTAGCCGTGGTGGGGCTGGCCACGCCGCTGATCGCGGCCTTGGCCATGTCGACCTCGTCGATTACGGTGTCGCTGAACGCGATGCGGGGGATCTGGCGGTGAATGTTCTGGCGTATCTCATCCCGGTGTCCCTCATGCTGGGGGCCGTGGGGCTGATCGGGTTTCTCTATACGCTGCGGAGCCGTCAGTACGAAGATCCCGATGGTGACAGTCGCCGTATCCTGGACGAGACATGGGACGATCGCCCCAAGCCATGACGCTGTGCGGACGCTGTTCGGACCCGTCGGGCTGCGTCCGCCGCGCCCGAAGACGCCCCGCCCACCGTCCCGCAGATGTTAGGATTGCGGACCGATGGTAAAGCAGGTGATGTTGCGGGCCTGAAGCCTGCGGCAGGCCAGATCGGCCCCTTCGCGCGTCATGCCCATGAAATTCGCGTCAAAGCCCTGCGGTTTGCGCACCACTTTGCGCAGCGAACCGTCGAGCGACGACATCTCGGTCAGGGCGGTTTGCAGCAGGATCTTTTCCGCCTTGTAGCGGCTGGGATAGCGGCCCACATTCACGCCCCAGTGGCGGCCACCAGAAGTCGACAGGCGTGTGACAACCTCCGGTTCTACGCTGGCGAGAACCACGTTGCCGGGCCGCGCGGCAGGGCGCTTCATCGGGATGACCACAGGTTTTGGTTTGGCGACAGGCGCCGGGGCTGCGGCTTGCGCGACCTGGAGTGCGGTCAGAATATCGTCTTCCTTCACTGCTGCTGCGGGGGCTTCGTTGGCCGCGATCAGCACGGGTTCCTGCGCAGCACCGGGGCGCAGTTGTGGGCGCAGGGACGTTTTGACCGCACCGGTCAGGCGGATGATTTTGCCCGCGCCCTGGGGTGCGTCGCTGTTGCCAGCCACAACCACCGGATCGTCGCCGGGCACATAGTTGGGCTTTTGCGGTTTGCGCAAGGGCGCGCGGCTTGGCGCACGCCGAAAGCCCATGTCGAGCAATTCGGCCACACGTGCATTGCGAGATGCGGTGGACTTGCCCCCAAAGACCGTGGCGATGACCCGTTCATTGCCACGCTCGGCGCTTGCCACGAGGTTGAAGCCGGCGGCACGGGTGTAGCCCGTCTTGATCCCGTCGGCACCGCGGTAATTGGCCAGCAGGCGGCGGTTGGTGTTGGCCACCTCGCGCACCCCGGCATGGGTCGAGCGGCGCGAGAACAGGTTGTAGTATTGCGGGTAGTCATAGAGCACGTGCCGCCCCAGCAGGGTCATGTCGCGGGCGGTGGACATGTGGCCGGATTCCGTCAGGCCGTGCGCGTTCTTGAAGGTCGTGCGCGTCATGCCCAGCGACTTGGCGGTGCGGTTCATGCGACGGGCAAAGGCAGCCTCTGAACCGCTGATCGCCTCGCCGATGGCGGTTGCGGCATCATTAGCGGATTTCACGGCTGCAGCGCGGATCAGATAGCGCAACGCGATGCGCTGGCCGGGTTGCAGGCCCAGTTTGGACGGAGGTTCGGAGGCAGCAAAGCGCGACACCTTCACCTTGGTGTCCAGCGTGATCTCGCCCCGTTCGATCGCCTGAAACGCCACATAGAGCGTCATCATCTTGGTCAGTGATGCGGGGTGCAGGCGGGTATCGGCATTGCGCGAATGCAAGACCTCACCGGTGCGGGCATCCATGACCATCGCGGCATAAGGGGCCGCCATGACAGATGCGGGAAGGATGATGAACATCCACAAAGCTGCAAATACGAAAAGCCCAATACGGGCCGGCTGTGTGCGCCGAACCTTCACGATAAACCTGCCTATGTCTGCCTCTGGCCGCCGATTGTTCGACTGACCGTTTTATTTATGCCAGCACGCTAGCACATGATCATTTTTCGATAAAGTCTTGTTGTCCCTCACGATTCCGTTTTTCTGCGCAGCAGCGATCCCACATATGGGGGCGTGGCGCAGCCGGGCCGCTACACAGGCGATTGTGGCAGGAATGTGGCGCTCAGCCCAGCAAGGCGGGCAGCGCGCCAAGGTCCGGGATCGCGTGAAAGCGCGGGTGGCCATCGGGGGCATCGGCGGCCTCAATGTCCCATTGCAGATCGTGCGGGACGTGCACGCCGATGCCGCCCGCATCGATCATCGGGCGCACATCCGATTTCATCGAATTGCCGATCATCATGCCATGCGCCGCACCGCCGAAGGGCGCAAAGATGCGCGTGTAGACCGCGGGCACCTTGTCCGACACGATCTCGACCCCGTCGAACATCTCGCCCAAACCGGACTGGGCCATCTTGCGCTCCTGGTCGAGCAGATCGCCCTTGGTGATCAGCAGGACCGGCGCGCGTGATTTGGCAGCCATGACGGCCTGCCTAGCGTGGGGCAACAGGTCAATGGGGTGGCGCAGCATCTCCTGTCCCGCGGCGATCAGGTCGGAGATTACGGTACCGGGCACGGCGTTGTCTGTCACCTCGAGCGCGGTTTCGATCATCGACAGCACGAAGCCCTTGATGCCAAATCCGTAATGCCCAAGGTTGCGCCGCTCCGCCTGCAGCAGTCGGGCGTCGAGATCGGCGACATCCGTGTGCGGCGCGAGCAGTTCGGCAAAGCGCGCCTGCGTCAGTTGAAAGTAGCGCTCGTTGTGCCAAAGCGTGTCGTCGGCGTCGAAGGCGATGCAGCGCAGCGTCGCTGACGGGGCGTGGGCGGCGGGCGTATCCTGCGACATGACGCGCGCTTTCTCTTTTCTAAATTGCCAAAGGCGTTATATAGCAGCGCCAAAGGCACTCCAGTAGATTCCCGGATCAAGAGGCGCGAATGCAATCCGTTTGGCACATGATGGCAGACAAGCAGGACGAAGACGGCGACACGGTCGTCGTCACTGAAGTCAAGCCAAAGACCAAGCGGCCACCGCTCTACAAGGTGATGTTGCTGAACGACGACTACACGCCGATGGAGTTTGTGGTGCACGTGCTGGAGCGGTTCTTTGGCCTGAACCACGCGCAGGCGTTCGAGCTGATGCTGACCGTGCACAAGAAAGGTCTGGCGGTCGTGGGCGTGTTCAGCCACGAAATCGCGGAGACCAAGGTGGCGCAGGTCATGGATTATGCGCGCCGCCACCAGCACCCGCTGCAGTGCACCATGGAGAAAGAAGAGTAGGTGATCGGTGACCGATTGCCTTTGGCTCTGGAGGCTGTGACGCTTCCGGAGGAGGGCCGTTTGGCCGTGCTGCACCCGACGCCGGAGGCCGATCTGTCGGCGTTGCCGCGCGACCGCGTGCACATTGTATCCCCGCTTGTGACTGTGTGCGACGCCTTTGCCGCGCGCGGTTACGCCGTGTCTGCGGAGTTGCCGGAGGGGCGGTTTGCCGCCATGGTGGTGTGCCTGACCCGCGCGCGCGCCGAGGCGCAGGCGCTGGTCGCACAGGCGGCGGCGCAGACGGATGGGCTGATCCTCGTCGACGGTCAAAAGGTCGAGGGCGCGGATTCGATGCTCAAGGCCTTGCGGCAGCGCGGGCCTGTCGGTGGACCGATTTCCAAGGCGCATGGCAAGATCTACTGGATCGACGGTGGCGCCGATTTTGACGACTGGGCGGCAGGGCCGACACTGCATGAGGGCGGCTTTTGGACCGCGCCGGGCGTTTTCTCGGCCGATGGGGTCGATCCGGCGTCGGCGTTGTTGGCCGCGGCATTGCCGGAGGCGATGGTAGGTACGGTGGCTGATCTTGGTGCGGGCTGGGGGTTTCTGTCGGCGCATGTACTGACGCGCAGCGTTGACGCGGTGCATCTGGTCGAGGCGCACGACATGGCCCTGCAATGCGCGCGGCACAATGTGACGGACGCGCGGGCACAGTTTCACTGGGCCGATGCCACGACCTGGGCGCCGGAAACCAAGGTGGATGCGGTCGTGATGAACCCGCCCTTTCACAAGACGCGCAAGGCTGATCCGGGGCTGGGCCAGGCGTTCATTGCAGCCGCTGCGCGCATTCTGCGCCCGCACGGGGCGCTGTGGATGGTGGCGAACCGGCACCTGCCCTACGAAGACGCGCTGGACCGCGCCTTTGCCAAAGTGGTTGATCTGGACGGTGATGCGCGGTTCAAACTGGTGCGGGCCGAGCGGCCCAGAAAGACCAAAGGGTAGCCCATGTCATTTTCGATCAACGGCAAGACGGCCATCGTCACTGGTGCGGCGAACGGCATCGGCCTCGCCATCGCGCGGCACTTTGCCGATCGGGGCGCGAATGTGATGTGCGCCGACATGGATGAAAAGAAGCTCGCCGACGAGCTGGGCGACGTCGCCGAAGAGGGCAACATACGCTATTTCGCAGGCGACCTGCGCCAGCGCCTCACAATTGCCAATCTGGTGTCGGCCACCATCGACGCCTTTGATCAGGTCGACATCCTGGTGAACGCGTCGCGGCAGGTGATGGCAACGGATGCGCTCAACCCCGAAGATACCAGCGTCGAGGTCCTGCTGGAGCAGAACCTGATGACGGCCATCCGGCTGACGCAGCAGGTCGCGCGGCGCATGATCAAGCAGGCCGAAGGCAACACCGAAGCAATGTGTGTCGGCTCCATCGTCAACCTCAGCTCGATTGCGGCGCACCAATCGCGGCCCGAATTGCTGGCCTATTCGATTTCGTCGGCCGGGCTGGAGCAGATGACACGGTCGATGGCGCTGGCACTCGCGCCGGAGCGCATCCGCGTGAACGCCGTGGCGTTTGGGTCGGTCATGTCGGCGTCGTTGCAGGCGTCCATCGGTGAGCATCCCGAATGGCGCGAAGAGATCGAAACGCAGACACCGATGCACCGCATCGCCGCCCCGACCGAATTGGTCGACGCGGTGCAGTTTCTTGCTTCCGACGGGTCCGGGTTTGTCACCGGGGAAGTGCTGACGGTTGATGGCGGGCGCAGCCTGCTGGACCCGGTGGATGCACCTGCGCACTGACCGTGCCCTTGGGCCTGTGATGCGGCGACCCTCCGGGGGGAGTTTTCTCAGCGAGATGAAGCAAGGGCCCTGGTCACTTGGGCCTTGGCGTTGCGCGTGATCTCGCGTTAAAATCTGTCAACCAAACAGGACAGTGCGCATGACCGAACACTTCGACACTCAGAAAACCCGGGCCGCCTCGTGGTTTCGACAGCTGCGGGACGACATCGTCGCCGCGTTTGAAGCGTTGGAGGACAGTCATGACACCGGACCGATGTCGGATGCAGCGGCAGGACGGTTCGAGGTGAGCGAGACCAAGCGCGCGGCTGATGACGGGTCGGACGCGGGCGGTGGCCTGATGAGCGTGATGCGCGGAGGGCGCGTGTTCGAGAAGGTGGGCGTCAATGTCTCGACGGTGTACGGCACACTGGGCGAGCGTGCACAGGCAGCGATGATGGCCCGCAAGGGGCTTGCGGGGATGAAGGATGACCCGCGGTTCTGGGCGTCGGGCATTTCTCTGGTGGCGCATATGCAGAACCCGCATGCGCCTGCGGTACACATGAACACGCGCATGTTCTGGACGCCGCATGCGTGGTGGTTCGGCGGCGGGTCCGACCTGAACCCGTGCATCGAGTATTCCGAGGACACGGCGCATTTTCACGCCCAGCAGCAGGCGCATCTGGACCCGCATGGGGCAGATTTCTATCCGCGCCTGAAAGCGTGGGCGGACGAGTATTTCTACATCCCGCATCGCAAACGGGCGCGCGGGGTTGGCGGGATATTCATGGATGATCACTGCACCGGGGATTGGGAGGCGGATTTTGCCCTGACCCAGGACATCGGGCGCGCGTTCCTGCCGGCCTATGTGCCGCTGGTCGAAAAGCGGCGGGTGCAGGAATGGGACGACGCAGACAAGGATGCGCAACTGGTGCATCGCGGGCTCTACGCCGAATACAACCTGGTCTATGATCGGGGCACGAAGTTTGGCCTTGAGACGGGCCATGACGCGAATGCCGTTCTCATGAGCCTGCCGCCACTGGCTAAGTGGGTCTAGGTGTCGAAACCGTCGATGATTGCATCGGTATCGAGGCCCTGAACTGAGCCTGCGACATGGCCGCGACCGTCCGTCAGGCGTGTGCCGACAAACCCGTCGGCGGTGGCGTGTACTGCATCTGTGAGCAGGACCGACGCGGTGAGCAGCACCGCCGTCTGTTCGGCGAAGTGCCGCGCCTCCGCCTCTGCCGGAAGGCCGGGCCAGCGGGCGCTGTGTGCGGCGAGTGCGGCGTCGTAGCGGCGGTCCGCACCCTTGGCGCCGTCAAGCTGTGCCGCGAGCGCATCCCCCGCGGCGGGTTCGCGCGCCAGCGTGCGCAGGATGTCGAGGCAGATCACGTTTCCCGACCCTTCCCAGATGCCGTTCAAGGGGGCCTCGCGGTAGTAGAGCGGCATGGCGGTGTCCTCGACATACCCGATGCCGCCCAATGCCTCCATCGCCTCGTAGGTCACGCGCGGGCAAAGCTTGTTGTTGAGGAACTTGGCCAGGGCCACGGCGATACGGGCATAGGCGCGGTCTTCAACGCCCGTCCGGTCGAAGGCGGCGGCCACGTGCAGCCCGAGCCGTGTCGCCCCTTCCCAGTCCAGCATCAGATCGGCCAGCACGCTGCGCATGAGGGGTTGATCAATCAGCCGTTTCTGAAAGGCGCTGCGGTGGCGCACCCAGTGCACCGCCTCGACCAGAGCGCCGCGCATGATGCCTGCCGGGGCGATGGCCGTGTCGAGCCGGGTGTGGTGCACCATCTCGATGATGGTCTGCACGCCGCGCCCCTCATCTCCCAACTGGTGGGCCAGCGCGCGGTGGTATTCGATCTCGGACGAGGCGTTGGACTTGTTGCCCAGCTTGTCCTTGAGCCGCATCAGGTGGACCGCATTGCGCGTGCCGTCCAGCCAGCGCGGCACGAGAAAGCAGGTGAGCCCCTCGGGGCTCTGAGCGAGCGTCAGGAACCCGTCGGACATCGGCGCGGAACAGAACCACTTGTGCCCGGTGAGCCGCCAGTGATCGCCATCGCGCTCTGCGGTGGTGGTGTTGGCGCGCACGTCGGAGCCGCCCTGTTTTTCGGTCATCGCCATGCCCAGCGTGGCGGAGGTCTTCTGGTCTACCGGCAGGGTGCGGGGGTCATAGGTGCGGGCGGTCAGCCTGGGCTGCCAAACTGCCCTGAGCGCGGGGTCAGCGGCGAGCGTTGGGACCGCGGCATAGGTCATGGTCAGCGGGCAGCAATGGCCCGGCTCGACCTGGCTGGCGAGGTAGACCATCGCGGCGTGTTCCATGTGGCTGCCGCCGTCCCAGGCGGTTGCGGCATAGCCTGCGGTCTGACTGAGCGTCATCATCTGGTGATAGGCGGGGTGAAAGCTGACCTCGTCCAGCCGCCGCCCACCCGCATCAAAGAGCGTGAGTTCGGGTGCGTGCCGGTTGGCCGCGCGCCCGGTGGCCCGGGTCCGGGCGCGGCCGAGGTCATCGCCGTAGGTGGCGAGGGCTGAAGATGCCCCGACGCAGGCGCGCAGCACCGGGTCGGACGCCCACAAGTCGGTGTCGCTGCGGGCGTCGGGTTGGTTTTCCACCTGGTGGGTCGGCAGGTCTGTACGCGGGTCGGACATGGGCCAAGCCTGCGCCCACGGGCACAGCGGCGGCAAGATGGGGCTCCGCCCCCGGCCTGCGGCCTCCCCCGTGGTATTTTCGGTCAGAAGAAGATCAGTGCCAGTCGAAGAAGCCGGGGCCTGCCTGCTTGAGCAGGTCCTGCGCGAGGTCGGTGCCCATCGCCGGACCGTCGGCGACCGGACCTGTGCGCATGCCGGACAGTGCGTCGGAGCCATCGGGGCGCAGCACCTCGCCATGCAGGGTTATCGTGTCGCCGTCTATGGTGGATGTCGCAGCAATGGGCGTTTCGCAGGAACCGTCCAGAGTGAAGAGGAACTGGCGTTCGGCAGCGAGGCGGTGGCCTGTGGCCGTGTGGTGGATCGCCTCGAGCAGGGTCGCGGTGTTGCTGTCGTCGCTGCGGCGTTCGATCCCGATGGCGCCCTGGGCCACGGCGGGCAGCATGTCAGTTGGATCGACGGGTGTTGCAGGCACGTCGGCCATGCCGAGCCGGTTCAGGCCCGCGCAGGCGAGGAAGGTGCAATCGGCCACGCCGTCTGCCAGTTTTTGCAGTCGTGTCTGAACGTTGCCGCGGAATTCGACCACGTTCAGGTCAGGCCGTTTGTGCAGCAGTTGCGCGCGGCGGCGCAGCGACGAAGTGCCGACCGTTGCGCCCTCGGCCAGATCGGTCAGCGTCCTCAGCGTCGGGGACACGAAGGCATCGCGCACATCTTCGCGCGGCAGGTATGTGTCGAGGATCAGACCGTCCGGCTGCACGGTCGGCATGTCCTTCATCGAATGGACGGCGATGTCGATGCTACCATCGAGCAGCGCCTCTTCGATCTCGCGGGTGAAGAGACCCTTGTTTCCGATTTCCTTCAGCGGACGGTCTGCGGCGATCATCGACCGGTCGTCGCCGGTGACCTTGATCACGCAAATCTCGAACGCCGCTTCGGGCAGATCAAACGCCGCCCCGAGCCGCCTGCGCGTCTCGTGCGCCTGCGCCAGGGCAAGCGGTGAGCCGCGGGTGCCGATCTTGAGGGGGATGTCGGGGGAAGGAAGTCGCACTGTCATGGGTTTATCTTTTAGAAGTGTCAACTTATCCTGACAACCAGAATCCAACGCGGCATGGGACGACGTGATGAAAGACGGTGTGCAGACCAAGACGATTTTGCGGGCTCTGGCGGGTGAGACATTGCCGACGCCGCCCATCTGGATGATGCGTCAGGCCGGGCGGTATCTGCCGGAATACAAGGCCACGCGGGCGCAGGCCGGTGATTTTCTGTCGCTGTGCTACAACCCGGAACTCGCCGCCGAGGTGACCTTGCAGCCGATCCGCCGTTATGGCTTTGACGCGGCGATCCTGTTTGCGGACATCCTGCTGGTGCCGCAAGCCTTGGGGGCGGATCTTTGGTTTGTGACGGGCGAAGGTCCGCGGCTGTCGACAATCACCGCGCAGGCGGATTTTGATGCGTTGAAACCGGTGGATGCGATCCACGAGACGCTGAACCCCATCTACGAGACGGTGCGCATCCTGCGGCGCGAACTGCCAGAGGAGACGACACTGATCGGGTTTGCCGGAGCGCCGTGGACTGTTGCCACCTACATGATTGCCGGGCGGGGCACGCCGGATCAGGGGCCCGCGCAT
>ERZ1740067.2843-NODE-2843-length-10170-cov-6.075729_pt1 | contig 10170 bp, 3 predicted proteins | sample MGYA00581736_ERZ1740067 | MGnify/ENA primary metagenome ERZ1740067 (study PRJEB43018, sample SAMN04849236) | marine metagenome | isolation source: floating plastic debris | place: Pacific Ocean | collected 2008-08-27 | study: EMG produced TPA metagenomics... | reverse complement strand
GGAGAAGATCTGCGCAAAGCCGAAGAGCTTTACAAAGCCCAAGGAGAAGAAGATGAAAAACTCAATACGGTGATTGGCTTACTGGAACAACTCGGTGTTCTTTGAAACAACACGAACGAGACAATGCAAACATTCACAGCATCTACACGCGCTTAACCTTTCTCGCTTTAGGACCATGGCTAACTTACTTCACAACCGTTATCAAATCCTCAAACAGCTCGGCAACAGTTCTACCGGGTCCACAGTCTTAGCAGAAGATACGCAGTCACCTACGCGCCAGCGCTGTGTCGTCAAGCAGCTAAATGCGGTCGCCTATCCCCCTGAGAAAGTACAGAAGCTGCAAGTAAAATTTTCACAGGAAGCAACAAAGCTCGAAGCTGTCTGCGCGGGGCACTCTCAAATTCCCAATCTATATGGCTACTTTGCTAAGCAGGGCATTTTTTATTGGGTGCGCGAATGGATCGAAGGCTATCCCCTCAAAGACTTCACATCTTCACTCTGGAGCGAAAAACAGGTCAGCGCTTTCCTCAACTCAGCACTTAAAGCCCTAACACACCTCCACCAGCAGAACATTCCTCACCTCAACCTTAAACCGACCAATATCATCGTTCGTGAAGCGGATCGGCATCCATGCCTGGCAGGAATTGGCAGCAAAGCCTTAATGGCGATACTCCTGCAGAGTGGTTATGCCATCGCATCTGAAAAAGCCATCATGGCTCGCACTGCTGGCTTTACTGCTCCAGAACAAACCATGGGTAACCCCATCCTAGCCAGCGATATTTACAGTCTGGGGATGACGGCCATTCATCTGCTCACCGCTACGGCACCTCTGAAAATTCCTACTGATAAGAACAACGGGCGATTACTCTGGCAGCAATATGCACCTGAGGTGAGCGATCGATTCGCAGGCGTTCTCACCCGCGCCATCCACCCTAACGCCCCCATTCGCTTCGCCAACGCCGCCGACATGTTAGCCGTATTGCAACAGTCTGCAGCGACACAGGTTGCTGCTAATCCGGCTCCCGCACAGTCACCGCAGCAAGCCGCTCCCCCTGAGGCATCCACTCCTCCCAAGCCACAAACCTCGGCCAGAAGACGACAGCCCGATTCACCCACTGTCGTTGCACCACAGACCATTCTTCCTCAAGCAGTCACATCCTCGCCTGCAGCACCCTCAACCGCAGCACCCTCACAAGCCATAGAAGAAACCGTCGTCTCACCCCAAGCTTCCCCAGCTGCGCCCTCGCCTCAGCAAACGGCAGCAACGGTCGTCGCATCCAGATCCGCTGCACCACCCAGCCACCCAGCTACTCCGCCAAGTCCGCCAGCATATAGCCCCAACGCTGACAGCGGCAGTTTGTTTAAGAATCCCTTCTTCAAAGCTTGGATAGGTCTCCTTGCCGCTGGCATGGGCATCGCAGCCTTCTTACTTTTTGGCGATAACCTAATTCCTCGTAGCAGCGCCGCCACCATCGACGCGAGCTCACCCGAAATTTTGGCAGAAACCATCGATACCTTAGAAGCAAGCGTTGCAGATAATCCTGACAATGAGCAGGCCAGTATGGAACTCGTAGACGCCTACCTCTACAGCGGAGACTTTGATGCCGCTGATGCCATCATCGACAACATGCTGGATGAAGATGATACGAATGCCAATGCACTCTATCAGCAGGGTCGACTCCAGTTTTATCGGAGTGATTATGATAGGGCGATCGCATCGCTAGAAGATTCCGTGGCACAAGATGGGCGTAACGGTGACGCGGTAAATATGCTAGGCCGTGCTTATCAGGAAATAGGCGATTATGACAGTGCCGAAGAACAGTTTGAAACAGCACTGTCTATCCGCGGGCAAAAAGGAGAAGCAAATCTCAACCTGGCACGGCTAAAGAAGCTACAGGGAAAAACGCAGGCCGCACTTGATCACGTCAACGCAGCAGCAGGCGCCTTTAGAGGAGACGACAAAATCAAAATCCATACGCAGCGTAGTGCGCTCTACTTAGATCTGAGAGAAAGAGCGAAAGCCGAAGAAGAATGGGAAGCTGCGATCGCCCTCTCTCCTCGCAATCCGGAAGACTATGTACTCCAGTCAATTAGCCAGTTTTTCCTAGGGGATAGTGAGGGTGCGATCGCCAACATTGAACAGGCCCTAGCCATCAACCCCAACTTCACCGAAGCCTACGCCATGGAAAGCCTGATCCACCTCAACCAGGGCAACATCGAAGCTGCCGTCACCGCCATTGACGAAGCCGTCGCCCTCGACGAATTCTCCATCAGCGCCCTCAAAATTATCGCCGATGTCGCTCTCTCTACCCCAGAGCCCAACCTAGAATTCGCCCTCACCGCAATGGATCAGGCCCTTTCCATCAATCCCAACAACCCCTATATTCTCAACCAGCGATGCAGCTTCATGCTCGCTGTTCAAGAAGTTGAAACCGCCATCGATAACTGCACCAGTAGCATCGACGTCAATCCTAACAATGTGGAAGCCTACAACAGCCGAGGACAAGCCTACCTTGCCCAGTTTGACTTTGAGAGTGCCGAAGAAGACTTCACTCGCATCATCGAAATCAATGAGGAAATCGGCCGCGCCCCAGACGCTGCCGCCTACGCCCAGCGGGCGGCAGCTCGCACCGGATTAGGGGAAGGGGAAGCTGCCAAAGCCGACTTAGACAGAGCCTTTGAAATCAACAGCGAAGAGTAGTACTTGCAAGATATGTTTAGCCCTGGTCAAGCAGATCCTAGGGCACATGGACCTACCAGCTGAGCTCACAGTGAAAAAGCCCACAGCAATCAATGCTAAGTCATATCTGAGCTGAATCAGCAACCAATATCAGTAAAATGGCTAGGATTTGTCTTCTGACCGAGAAAGCCTATTACACGCATCTCGGGCCTCTTTACCTATGGATGACTCGGCAGCAGGCTTATGAAGAATAGGATGGTGCTTGATCTGCTCACAGCTTGCTTGCAATAAATTATCAATTGCCAAATTCCATCGAATCAGGCCCTGCTGATTGGTGTGTCGGATAGTTGAAAAAATATGTTTTCCATCATCAGCCACGACCAAAGCAGTCAGTCTTTCTTGACTGCCGTCTGGATTGCCGAGGGTCTCTGCTAATTTGTCTTGTGTATTTTGTTTTTCATCCGTACTTTTTACGCCATGAGTACCGATTGCCGCAGCCCAGTCGATATCAAATAGCTGACTGCGCTGTTTATTGAACAGTCGAATGGTAGGACGCAGTGAGCTTGAGCCACCCACAAGGCCTGCCTGGCGAACGACTTCATGCCCGGCAACGACAATATTTTCTCCGTCGGGCATTAACCCAACAAATTGCATCAGTTTTCCGCCATCTAAGCGCAGCGTTTGCGAGGTAGGTTGGCCTTCCCACGTCCATGTTTTGACTTCGGAGGTAATATGTCTCGCATCAAATTCTTCGTGCTTTCCTTTGCCCGTCACTGGAATTACTCGCTTGGCAGGATGAATAATAAGTGCGACTTCTTCCGGAATAGAAGCAAGTGCGATCGCACTAATATAGCCACCCGCAGGAAAAGTTTTCTTTTTAATCAGGTCTCTTCCACCAGCTTCTGAAGATTCTTCTGCGGATGGAATGTCCCACACAGTGAGCGAGCCTTTTCCACCGAACTTGTAGCCCAAGGCCGTATCATCAAACGCTTTATTATGAGCCGTCATCAGCCGGGTGCCATCTGTAGAGATTGCCAGTGCGCTAATTTCACCGGCAGTTGACGGCGAACTTGCTTTCAGCCTTATGGTCGGTTCAGACTCCGTGCCAGAGGATTGCTCTGGTAAAACAATCTCCCATAGTTTCACTTCATTATTATATTTTCCGTTTTCTTTTTCTTGAGTAGTAGCACTCACTAGGGTGCGACCATCAGGTGAAATTTCAACTAAAACCTGTGAGCCTTCCAGCTCAAGTGGGTCAGCCAGAAATTTTCTAGTCTTTACATCGAAAACTTTGACATTGTACGTATCTTGATTATCTGATTTTTGCCTATCAGATTTCAGCATGATGGCAACTCTTTGAGGGCTTTCATCATTCTCTGCTTCGCTAATCGAAAGTGAATGAATTTCACCTGACTGAGAGAAAAAATCTTCTTCCTTCACCGATAGCTCGACTGAGCTATCGTTCTGAATACTCAAGCGATATTTCTTTTGACCATCAACGATGGTGTTCTTGCCAATGGCAACTGTTTGGCCATCAGAAGAGACCGCTATTAACGTTTGAGGGGCATCAGCCAATAAAGCCTGAAGTGCCAAATGTAAAGAAGCATCGTTATCGTTTAGCTCATTGGAATTAGGCGTAACTTCCTCTGCATCGTCCGCCGAACTAAGGCCGTCGGATTCATCAGTAAGCGTTTCATCATCAGCTAAGCCATCAGGAATCGTCTCCTCGCCTTTGTCGTCATCGTTTTGTTCAGCATCAGCTTTCTTATCCTCGGTTTTATCAAGCTCAGGTTCGGTATTGCTAGATCCCTTAGGTTCATCGGTCTCAGATTCAGCATCACGAGTGCCCTCGGGTTCATCGGCCTTGAGTCCAGCATCATTAGCGCCCTCGGGCTCGCGACCATCAGGTTCTGTATCACTAAAGCCATCAGCATCAGCGTCTTCAGAATCGACGTCTTTGGTATCGGCCTCAACAGAATCAGTTCCCTCAGCAACGTTTTCTTCAATATCAGAGTCAGCAACATCACTAGTGCCAGTCGCATCAGTATCTTCTGAGCCAGTGTCATCCAGATTGAACTCACTAGGGCCGGCTTCATCAGCACCGGCTTTTGTTTCAGCACGACCTTCATTATCTGTTGCCGTCTTGTCTTCATTGCTAGACTTAGTTTCAGGAGAGTTTTCTGCTTTAGGTAGTGCATCTTCTGTTGTTTTTTCCTGTTCAAAAGTTTCTAGAAGATCACGATCTGAAGTGTCAATCTCGCCGGCCGTTCCTTGAAAAGCACTCGTCAGATTAACAGCTGATAATGCAGGAGGTACAACGCTAGAGACTTCTGTGCCAGACCTTTCAGCGGCAGCTTCTGGAAAGCGATAGTATTTTGCGACCTGGGTCACTGTCTGTCTTTGGCTACCTTCCCACACATGAAGTGTGTTCTTATTATTGGCAACACTGCTCAAAACAATAGTCCGCCCATCGAGTGCGATCGCAGCATCTTTCACATCTCCGTCCACCGTCTTATCCAGCAAACGCTTGCCCTCAATGCTCCACAAATGGACGTCACTACGGTTGAATAGGGCATCATTCGGATCTGGAACAGTGGCCAAAATAGTACCACCCTTCGTTACAGACAGCCGGTTTATTTTACCGACTGTTCTCATCGGCTGATGAGTCCGCTTGCTACCAGCAAGATCCCATACCTCGATATGGCTATAGTCCGCCGTATCATCTCCGACTAACAAAATATTTTGACCATCGGGTGAGATCGTCACCGCTGTAATAGCTGTATACGCTTTCAAGGCATCCTGTGCCAAAAACACTGTGTTCTCTAAAGTCTTGTCTGAGTCTTTTTCTGCAATCTTATGAGTCCAGATCTGCACTTGAGGATCATCGTCTTTTGTCCCTGCAACGACGACAACCTCGCCGTTGGGCGAAATGGCCACACGACTAATCGCATCTAATCCTATCTCGTCCTTTGACCACAGCTCGTTGAAGTCACGATCCAACACTGTCAATGTCTCAGCCTGATTAACGATTGCAATGGTTTGGCCATCAGCTGCGATCGCAACTGATACCAGGCGAGACTCACTTTCAAAGCGTTCGCTTTTATCTTCAGGAAAAGATTCGTTCTCCTTTTCTACGCGGGCAATCGTGGCACTCTCCGCATTTTCTAACCAGACAAAGAAAGCCTCTTTTTCGGTTGTTAAAATGTCACGTACCGCTACTCCATCGGGTAGCCTTAGCACCTTTGTTGGCTTATCAGATGAGCTATTGGCTTGAAAAAAAAGCAGCTGACCTTGGTGGTCACTACTCATGATAGTTTTTCCATCTGATGTGATCGCAGAAGCATAGGCAGCATTTTCTAAGACCGCTCTTTCCGATGGAATATTATCTAGCTCGACATTATTTGAAATAATAGTCTCTGAATCAGCAACCATCGGCACTGTAAAAACATTTCTTTCAAGGTTGCTCTCAATCACGTTTAACAGATTCACCGGAACGTTACTGGGTGGGACTTCTTCTGCCCAAAGGGCTTCACTACGGCTTATATCTGCCGCTTTAATCGCATAGGCCATTGCCTCAACCGGTTTGCGATCGCGCATAAAGAGTTTAGCCGTTGCAGAAAATTGGTTCACGGCATTTCTCTGTGCGCTCACATAGTTGTCTTGAGCTAATTTAGCCGCTGCCAGCGTCTCCTTTTTTGCTTCTTCGGTCTGCTGCTGCTGTTCTTCAGCTTGGGCTTTAGCAGCATCTGTAGCCCGTTGCGCTTGCCCCACTTGCATAGTCGCAGCTTCCAAGTCCTCCACTGTCTCATCATACTGAATTTTATATTCTGCCTTTTGTGCCGACACGTATTGCAGCTGTTCTGCGGTCTCGTCAAGATTATCTTTAACAGCCGATAATGCCTGCAGCATTTTTGCAAAGGCTGCGTCGCTTTTCATCACAGACACCGCACCAACCACAACCACCAGCCCTACAAAGCCCAGCCTCGCACCGATATTCAGCCGTTTACGATTAACGCTACTTTGAACAAACAAAAGTTCTAGTTGATTAAGCCAATTATCACGAGATTTACGAATTTGTTTTAACAGGGTTAAACGCGAATTTCCATTCCACAAATCTCGTTTCGTTTGGTGCCAATTTTTCGCTGCTGGCACGAGTAGCCGCTGCAATAATAGCGTTTCTTGCTCTTGCTGAATCCAGTCTTGCAGCTTATCCCAACCTCGTACCAAATAATCATGGGCAGGCTCTATGTAGGGCTCTCCGGCTTCGTCACCACCCACAATGAGTCGAGCACGATCTAGCCTAACCAGCACTGTTTCTACTCTTTGGTTTTCTTGAGCATCCACATACAACAGCTCTTTTTTCGACACTCTACGTTTAACTGCTTCGCTCCCTTCTATCTCCACCATCCGTAAAAGCACCTGCCGCATCGTACGCCGATGAGCATCGTCAGGAAGCTGATCGTATTCATCATTTGCTCGCTGCGCCAGTAGCCCAGCAACACCCCCCTGGGTATAAAAGTCATCTCACACAGCAAGTGCTCTATCTTCTTTGCCTTCTCGGTTCCATTCGCTGTACAGTTTCAAATAGAGCTCACTGAGCGTAAATGACAACAGCGGCAGCGCGCCCGGCGTTTGGGCAACTTCATCTACTAAGGTGTCAGCCAAGTTCGCCGGTTCAAAGTAGAGCGCCATTTCGTTAGCCGGGCCAATCACAGCCTGCCGTAGCTCATCTGAACGCATAGGCCGCACCAAAAAACGAGCATCTGCCCATATCGAACCGAGGGCCGAGACCTGAAAGCGAGGGGCAAAATCAGAGCGTAGCGTCACCAAAATACGGAGCTGAGAGCAACTTTCTATCGCTTGAGCCAGCCTCTCAGTAAAGACTTGCCACTGGGGTCGAGTTTCTAGGTCCTGTGTTGGCGGCTGCCATTCAAACCGTCGTCCTCGCGTGATCGTATTCCATCTACTTTGGGCTGGTTCTTTTTTAGGTTTGGGGGCTAGGGTAATTAGCTCTTCAAACTGATCGATCACCAATAAAAGTTGTTTTTCCGGATGCAGCTGACTCCACGCCTCCATCAAGATAGAAAGCGTCTCAGGTGAGGTCTTAAGCGCTTCACTGGCCTGTTGGATATCTTGGGGACTCGTCTGCGCTGGCAGAATCGCCGAGGCAAGGGCGTGATAGGCATCCGTGCCGGGCCGTATGGGTGCAAACACATGCCAGATGCTGCTATGTTGTTCTTTCAACCTAGAGATGAGTCCTGCCTTCACTAGGCTAGATTTTCCAGATCCTGAAATGCCATCGACGACGATAAATTGGCGTCCGGGAGCCGATATATGCGTAACCAAATCGTCGATCACATCTTCGCGGCCAAAAAAGAGAGCAGCATGCTTTTCATCAAAAGATTCCAACCCACGATAGGGATTGTTGTCTTTTTCAAGTTTGGGTGCGGATTTTAGCGTGAGCTGTTCTTCGGGCACTAACTGAAAAATATACTCACCCCGATCGTGTTTGTTCAATGGCCAGAAGCCAGGGGTCTGTTGCTCATTTGAGTTCTTTTCAACATAGTCCCGTAGGTATAGGTATAGTTCGGCTGCGGTGATGACACCATCAGGAACAAGATCTGCTTTTTGCTCTAGCAAGGCTTCAAACAGAGCCTCGGCAAATGGAGAGTGCTTGGCCGAGTCGTCACTGACGCGATTGTCCAAATAATCCAGGGCTTCTTGATTGTGGGCCGCCGAGGTAATGACTTGCCATGCAGGGTATTTGATAAATCGGTGATAGTGCTCCCAGTGAATCTCATCGGGAACAAGCACCACTTTTCGGGTGCTAGCCCAGCGAAACATGCCCGCGAAGCAACAGTCTAAAACAACAAATAAGTGGCGACACTCCAGCTGATTGAGTGCATCGTACAGTTCGCTCATCGGTAGCAGCGAGCTACAATCGTTAGTATCTGCATCTTGAGGAACGAGGAATCCTTGCGGGCCTTGGTCATCGACTTGGCGAGTAATACCGTGTCCAGCGAAGTAAATAAACAGCCGATCGTAGCTATTGGGTCGAATTCGATTTGGCAGAACATCCGAGAATAGTGTTCTAAGTCCTGCCAAGGTGGCTTCCGTGTTGAGGACAGCAGCGTTGGTATCAACTTCTGGATGGATCAGGGTGTAGGCATGGACTTCCGTCAGAATCTCAGATAGTTTTTGAGCATCTGGCACCGCCGTTTGCAGCGGGTTAATCCCATTTTTGTACTGATTGATGCCAACAACTACCGCAAGATTTCGTTTAAAGTTCATTGGGTGACCTCTCAGGTTCTCTCTTGAATAAAAACGGATATGAACAAACTCGTAATTGACTGGCGACTGATATAAAGTTGAACGTTGATGGCTTAGCTTTCAGCACCCACTAGGAGAAAAGCTGCCCAGTAACGAGGATGACGGTAGTCTGGATTTGAACGTACCGCAGCCATAGCCTTTTGGAGTGCGATCGCCTTCTGTCCATCCTGAATATACGTTTGATAAAACGCCACCATCAGCTCGGCTGTTGCCGCATCACTCACACTCCACTGACTCACCACCACCGTCCGTGCACCAGCAATCAAGAAAGCCCGGCTCAGGCCGAGCATACCATCTCCAGAAACTTTGCCTAGTCCCGTTTGACAAGCGCTGAGCACGACCAAGTCCAAAGGCAACGAACGATTTGTAGCTACTTCTCTCGCGGTCAGCAACCCATTCTCGGTTTCCGTAGGAGAGAAAGCAACAAAGGAAGCCAGTGGGTCGTTCATATAGGCAATCCCATGGGTGGCTAAGTGCACAATATTATGGGTCTGTGCAAGTTTTTTGACACGAGCCTCTGTCGCGCGATCGCCAGTGAGCAACTGCGTTTTCTCACTTTTGAGGACAGTTTTAATCGCTTTTGCTTCTGCCGCTGCGCCCGGCAAGTTACCGAGCCTTAAATTCACACCGTTGATTGTTGGCACAGTTGGCATCACCGGATTGCCAACCACGACAGCTTTAGAGTCTGTTAGCGTTGCATAGCAAGGCTCTTGGCGAATCTCTTCTAATGTCTGTAGTGAGGGTGCATACAGCAAAGGCCATCGATCGCTCATCCACTCGCCATCTGATGTTTTCAGTGCGGCAAAGGGTAAGAGCCAAAGCACACTGTGCGGCTCAATAACCAAGGGATGATTGTCTAGAGGCAGGGCATGTGCCACAGGCGCAACAAGATCAGCGTAAAAGCTTTTCAGAAGCTGATCTAAATTTGCCTCAGGTATCTTTTGAGGCGTGACGGCATTAATGACTGTGGCTTTTCGAGTTTCTGACTGGGCTTGAGTTGGTTTCTCAGATTGTTCTGGTGTTTTCTCTAGAGTTTGTTCTACAGAACGAGAAGCACCATCGACTTGCAGGGCACGACGCAAGTCAGTGATGCGTTCTTCTAGCGCATGACAGCCTATATCAACAACATGGCCCGTAACCGTCCCGCTCAAATCCACAGC
>ERZ1740067.2842-NODE-2842-length-10175-cov-6.261462_pt1 | contig 10175 bp, 7 predicted proteins | sample MGYA00581736_ERZ1740067 | MGnify/ENA primary metagenome ERZ1740067 (study PRJEB43018, sample SAMN04849236) | marine metagenome | isolation source: floating plastic debris | place: Pacific Ocean | collected 2008-08-27 | study: EMG produced TPA metagenomics... | reverse complement strand
TGCGCCGGAACCGCATAGAGGATGGGGGCCAACAGGTCGGGGCAGGTGGGCATGGTCAGCGTCGACCAGGTGCCGTCGCCCGCCTCTGCGATGCCGGCACTGTCCGATACCAGCACCACCTTGCCCTTGCGGGCCATGACCTCCTGCATGTTCGACACCGTCTTGTCAAAAAGCGCGTCGCGCGGCGCCATGACCACCACCGGCACGTTCTTGTCGATCAGCGCGATGGGTCCGTGTTTCAACTCGCCAGACGCATAAGCTTCGGCGTGTATATAGCTGATTTCCTTGAGCTTCAGCGCCCCTTCGAGGGCGAGTGGATACATCTGGCCACGCCCCAGAAACAGCACATCCTGCGCCTCCGACAGGCGGCGGGCGGTGCGCTGGATGTCCTCGTTCTGGGCGATGGCCTGATTGATCAGGCCCGGCAGGTTGCGCAGGTCGTCGACATGCGCGGCGAGGGCCTCGGCGCTCAACACGCCCCGTTCGGCAGCGGCCTTGAGCACCAGCATCATCAACACGGTCAGCTGGCAGGTGAACGCCTTGGTGGAGGCCACGCCAATCTCGACGCCGGCATGGATCGGCAGCACAAGATCGCTTTCCCTTGCGATGGAGCTTTCTGGGACGTTGACCACCGACACGATGGTGTCGGCCCGGTCGCGACAATAGCGCAGGGCGGCCAGCGTGTCCGCCGTCTCGCCCGACTGGCTGACGAACAGGGCCAGCGTGCGGGCGGGAATGGGCGGCTCGCGGTAGCGGAATTCGGAGGCCACATCGACCTCGACCGGCAGCCGCGCGACCTGCTCGAACCAGTATTTCGCCGTGAGGCAGGCGTAGTAGGCCGTGCCGCATGCCACCAGCGTGAGCCGGTCATAGGCCGTGAAATCAAGGCCCGCATCAGGCAGCGTGATCGCACCTTCTGCGCTCAGGTAATGGGCCAGCGTGTTGCCCAGCACGGTGGGCTGTTCGGCGATTTCCTTGGCCATGAAATGCTTGTGCCCGGCCTTGTCCATGCGCGTCGCATCGATGGACACCTGCCGCAGGGCGCGGTTGGCGCGGTTTCCGGCCGCATCAAAGATCGTGGCACCGGCACGGGTCACCACCGCCCGGTCGCCGTCTTCCAGATATGTGATGCGGTCGGTCAGCGACGCCAGCGCAATCGCGTCCGAGCCGACAAACATCTCACCCTCGCCGTGGCCCACCGCCAGCGGCGGACCCATCCGGGCGGCGATGATCAGGTCATCGTGCCCGTGAAACAGAAAGGCGAGGGCAAAGGCCCCCTCAAGCCGGTCAACGGTGCGAAAGGCGGCCTCCTGCGGGCTCATACCTTCGGCCATGTAGCGCTGTGCCATCAGGGCCACCGTCTCGGTATCGGTTTCGGTCTGCACGGCATAGCCGGCTTCGGCCAGTTCACTGCGCAAGTCGCGAAAATTCTCGATGATGCCATTGTGGACGACGGCCACCGGCCCGGCCTGATGCGGGTGGGCGTTGTTCTGGGTTGCAGCCCCGTGCGTCGCCCAACGGGTGTGGCCGATGCCGGACTTGCCGGCCAGCGGGTCATGCACCAGCGTGTCGCTCAGGTTCACCAGCTTGCCCACGGCGCGGCGGCGGTCCAGCTGCCCGCCATGCACGGTGGCGATCCCGGCGCTGTCATAGCCGCGATATTCCAGCCGTTTCAGCGCTTCGACAAGGATGGGCGCGGCTTCGTGGTTGCCGAGGACCCCTACAATACCACACATATTTAGCTGCCTCTGCTTTGTCTGGCCTTTTTGGCCTTTAACATTTCGAACAATTTGCGCGCCATGCCCGGTTTTTCGACCTGCGGTGCGCGGGCAATGGCCAGCGCGCCGTCCTCCACATCCGATGTGATCACCGAGCCGGAGCCTGTCATCGCCTCATTGCCGACACTGACCGGTGCGACCAGCATCGTATTCGACCCGATAAAGGCGCGCGCGCCGATCTCGGTGCGGTGCTTCATCACGCCGTCATAATTGCAGGTGATCGTGCCCGCCCCGACATTGCTGGCCTCCCCGATACTGGCGTCGCCGATATAGCTCAGGTGGTTGACCTTGGCGCCCTGCGCAAGGGTCGTGTTCTTGACCTCTACGAAATTGCCGATGCGCACGTCTTCGGCCAGTTCGGTGCCCGGGCGCAGACGGGCATAGGGGCCGACGATGGCCCCGCGTGCCACATGACAGCCCTCAAGGTGCGAAAATGCGCGGATCGTGGCGCCACTTTCCACCGTGACGCCGGGGCCAAAGACCACATTGGGCTCGATCAGCGCATCTCGCCCGATCACCGTGTCGAAAGACAGATAGACCGTGTCCGGCGCGGCCAGCGTCACACCATCCGCCAGCAAGGCCGCCCGTGCGCGGGCTTGAAACGACGCGTCGGCAGCGGCAAGGTCCGCGCGGCTGTCCACGCCCAGCGTTTCGGCCTCGTCACATTTGACGGCGGTGACCGACAGCCCCCGCGCATTGGCCAGTTCCGCCACTTGCGTCAGGTAGTATTCGCCCGACGCATTGTCATTGCTCAGCCCCGCGATCAGGTCAAAGAGCGTGGCGGCATCGCAGGCCAGCAGTCCGCTATTGGTAAAGCGGATCTGGCGTTCGTCTTCGGTCGCGTCCTTGTATTCGACAATCCGCAGCAGCCGGTCGCCATCCATCACCAGCCGTCCGTAGCGCGGTTGCAACTCGGCCACGTCAAAGCCCAGCACGACCACATCATGCGCCTTGCGCGCCTCCAGCATCCGCTCAAGCGTCTCGGGCCGCAAAAACGGCGTGTCGCCAAACAGGACAACCACATCGCCCTCGAAGCCCTGCAGCAGGTCGCGCGCCTGATCCACCGCATGGCCGGTGCCCAGCTGCTCGGCTTGCAGCACGACCTCGGCCTGCGGGTCATAGTCCTGCGCTGCGGCCTGCACTTGCTCGGCCCCGTGCCCGGCGACGATAATGGTGCGGGCGGGCCCCAGCGCTGATCCCGTCTGCATCGCGTGATGCAAGAGCGGTGCGCCCGCGATCGGGTGCAGCACCTTGGGCAGTTCGGAATTCATCCGCGTGCCCTTGCCCGCGGCCAGGATGATCAATGCTACGCTCATTCTCCGCCTCGTCTGGCCGTTTCTCTTTGTGTTTTTGTTGCCCCCTGTTTATCCGCTGGTCACCAAGGCGCAAGCGCGCGCGGGTAAAAGGTTGTTGCGGGTTGCAACAGGACGGGGCGGGGCATGACGGCGGTAATTTTCGATCTGGACGGGACACTGGCGGACACCAGCGGTGATCTGCTGGCGGCGGCGAATGCCTGTTTTCGTGACATGGGGGCAGGTGATGTGCTGGGCCCTGACGACGCCGGCGTGGCCCTGCGCGGCGGGCGGCGCATGCTCACCGTTGGGCTCGAGCGGCTGGGCCGCTATGACGATGCCACCGTGGACCGTTACTATCCGGTGTTGCTGGAGGCCTACGGCGCAGCCATCGCTCTGCATACGCGGATATATCCTGGCGCGATGGACGCGGTCGAGGCACTCAAGTCCGCCGGGTTCAGTGTTGGGATCTGCACCAACAAGCCCGAAGGCCTCGCGCGGCAGTTGCTGACCGAACTGGACGTGCTCGACGCCTTTGGCAGCCTCGTGGGGGCGGACACGCTGCCCGTCCGTAAGCCCGATCCCGCCCCGCTCTTCGAGGCCGCACAGCGGCTGGGCCGGGCTGCGCGCGATTGCCTGCTGGTGGGCGACAGCGACACCGACCGCAACACCGCACGCGCGGCCGGTGTGCCGTCGATCCTGGTGACCTTTGGCCCCTCGGGCGAGGATATGGCCGCGCTGGAACCCGAAGCACTGTTGCACGATTTTGCCGACCTTCCGGCCTGTGTTGCGCAACTGACTGCCGCCTGAACAGGCAAAGGCGCGATTTCACGGTTTCAAATCCACATGACCCGCCTTGACCTGAGCGGCTCGCATGCCCAAACACAGGGCATGACAGAGCGTTTCACAGGCAATTTCACCCAGCAGGAACCGATCCCCGAAGCGGCGATCGAAGCGGCCGTGGACATCATGCGCCACGGACGCCTGCACCGCTACAACACAGCCGAAGGCGAGGTGGCGGAGGCCGCCCGGCTCGAAGAGGAATTCGCCGAACTGGTCGGCGCGCAATATTGCCTTGCCGTCGCTTCTGGCGGCTACGCCATGGCCACCGCCCTGCGCGCAGTCGGCGTGCAGCATGGTGACAAGGTGCTGAGCAACGCGTTTACTCTCGCACCCGTGCCCGGCGCCATTGCCGCCGTCGGTGCCGTGCCGGTCTTTGTCGGTGTGACCGAAGACCTGACCATCGATCTCGACGATCTGGAGGACAAGCTGGGCGCGGCGCGCGTGCTGCTGCTCAGCCACATGCGCGGCCATATCTGCGACATGGACCGGCTGATGGCCATGTGCAACGCGGCCCATGTGACCGTGATCGAGGATTGCGCCCACACGATGGGGGCCGCGTGGAAGGGCAAGCCGTCAGGCCGCTTCGGCACCGTGGGCTGCTATTCCTGCCAGACCTACAAGCACATCAATTCGGGCGAGGGCGGGCTGCTGGTCACGGATGACCCGCACGTGGCGGCGCGCGCGATCATGCTGTCGGGCAGCTACATGCTGTATGAACGTCACCGCGCGGCACCGCCCGCCCATGTGTTCGACGACATCAAATACGACACGCCCAACATCTCGGGCCGTATGGACAACCTGCGCGCCGCGATCCTGCGCCCGCAACTGGCCGATCTGCCAGCACAGGTCCAACGCTGGAACGACCGCTACCGCACGCTCGAGGACGGCTTGCGCGACACGCCCGGCCTGACGGTGATCAACCGCCCGCAGGAGGAAACCATCGTCGGCTCTTCGATACAGTTCCTGCTGCTCGACTGGGCGGCCACAGCCGTGCGCGAGGTGATCAAACGCTGCGCGGCACGCGGGGTGGAACTCAAGTGGTTCGGCGCACCCGAACCCGTCGCATTCACCAGCCGCTATGACAGCTGGAAATACGCCCCATCCAAACCCATGGCAGCGAGCGACCGCGTGCTTGCCGGTATTGTCGACATGCGCGTGCCACTGACCTTCAGCCTTGAGGACTGCGCGCTGATTGCCCGCATTATCCGCGGTGAAGTTTCGGCCGTTTATCAGGCAACTGCATCCGGGTGACATGTCCACTATGCGGGACGAAGGGTACATGCGCTGCGGTTGCTCCATTGCCCGCTGTCGTAAGAAACACCCGTGGCGTCCCTGCAAGACACAGTGAATGCTCCACCCCCTGGAGTTGCCGTTCCCGCAAGCCAGAGAGTCTGATAGCAAAACAGTGAATTCCGGTTCATGGGGGTGGCCTTGATCGACAGACCAACCGCGACTTTTGCATTTAAAGTCATTGTGTTTTCCATGTGCATTGGCGCGCTCACGCCGCTTGTCTTCGCCCATGGATACGAGAGGCCCGTCGATGCAGTTGTCGGCAGTATGACCGGGTTCCTCATTGGCGCCGGGTGCGTAACGGTTGAACTCGCCTTTCTCTCCAACCAATCAATCCGATGGCTGCGCAAGACCCCGCTGATCGCCATCATTGGCGTCAGGACCGTGACTTACAGTCTGATTATCGTGATCGGCATCATAGGCCCCGCATATGTATTGCTTGATCAGAAAATCTGGCAGGAATCTGAATTTGCTTTCAACTTTGCGCTATCTGCCGCGATTGCCACTGCCATTTCCACGTCGGTTGAACTGCTCAGGCTGCTTGGCCGGGAAGCAACTCTGGCAATCTTCACCGGGCAATATCGACGCCCCCGGTTGGAAAACCGGATTGTTCTTTTTGCAGACCTCGTGGGATCGACCGCGCTCGCAGAGAGGCTTGGCGAACTGAAGTTCCACGAGTTTCTTTCTGACGTTTCCTATGACCTGTCTCGGCCCATCGAGAGCAACGGGGGCGAAGTGCATCGATACGTTGGCGATGCAGTCATCGTGACGTGGCCAGCCGCGAACGCGAGCAGCTATGAACGGAGTGTCGCATGCGCAAGTCAAATGCCCCGCGCACTTGAAAGCAAGATCGAAGACTACGTCACCAGATATGGGCAAGAGGCGAGGATCAGGGTCGCTTTGCATTGCGGGCCAGTTGCGGCAGGTGAGATCGGGACATGGAAAAAGGAGATAGCGTTGCTGGGGGACACGATGAACACGGCCGCCCGGATCGAAAGCGCTGCCAGAGACTTCGGAGTGGAAGTGGTGATATCGGACGCTGTCAGGGAACAACTGTCCGATGAAGCCAGCAAGATGCTATCCCAGCTTCCTGACTACAGCGCGCGTGGAAAAACCGATCAACTGGCGCTTTGGACCATTTCCGAATGAGTAAAGGCGCGGATGCGGCCTCGGAGCAATGCGGTCGGCTGTTGGCAGTGTGAGCGCAGCGCAGCAACGTCAACTGTGGCTCACGCCGTACATGTCGGCGATGACGTCGCTGATATCCAGTTCCCTTGAAGCTGTCGTCCAATCCTATGATCAACCATTCTTGATGCTCTGGAAGCGGGGCAGGGCGCATCACCGCAGGCATTGATTTGATTTGACCAACCGCCCCGTTCATCTATAAAATGAACAAGTGTTCAATAAAGGGGGAGGGCAACATGTTCACCCATTCCATGCAGTTCGACCTGGGCGAGGACATCAACGCCCTGCGCGAGATGGTGCATCGCTGGGCGCAGGACCGGGTCAAGCCGATGGCGGCTCAGATCGATGCGGACAATGCGTTCCCCCCGGCACTCTGGCCCGAGATGGGTGAGCTGGGCCTCCTCGGGATCACCGTGGACGAGACCTATGGCGGGGCCGACATGGGCTATCTCGCCCACACCGTGGCAATCGAGGAGGTTGCACGCGCCTCGGCCTCCGTTTCGCTCAGCTACGGGGCGCATTCCAACCTGTGCGTCAACCAGATCAAGCTGAACGGCACCGAAGCGCAGAAACAGAAATACCTGCCCGGACTTGTCAGCGGTGACCACGTGGGCGCGCTGGCCATGTCCGAAGCGGGTGCAGGGTCGGACGTGGTGTCGATGAAGCTGCACGCGGAAAAGCGCAACGACCGCTACATCCTCAACGGCACCAAGTACTGGATCACCAATGGCCCAGACGCCGACACGCTCGTTGTCTACGCCAAGACGGACCCGGATGGCGGCTCCAAGGGGATCACGGCCTTCCTCATTGAAAAGGCCATGACCGGTTTTTCCACCAGCCCACATTTCGACAAGCTGGGCATGCGTGGCTCCAACACCGCCGAGCTGATCTTTGACGATGTCGAAGTGCCCTTTGACAACGTGCTGGGTGAGGAAGGGCGCGGTGTGCAGGTGCTCATGTCAGGGCTCGACTACGAACGCGTTGTGCTGGCGGGCATCGGCCTTGGCATCATGGCCGCCTGCCTGGACGAAATCATGCCCTACATGGCCGAGCGCAAGCAGTTTGGCAAACCCATCGGGTCGTTCCAGCTGATGCAGGGCAAGATCGCGGACATGTACACGGCGATGAACTCCGCGCGCGCCTACGTCTACGAGGTGGCGCGCGCCTGCGACCGGGGCACGGTCACGCGGCAGGACGCGGCGGCCTGCTGTCTTTATGCCTCCGAAGAGGCGATGAAACAGGCCCATCAGGCCGTGCAGGCCATGGGCGGGGCCGGGTTCCTCAACGACGCGCCGGTGGCGCGCATCTTCCTCGACGCCAAACTGATGGAGATTGGTGCCGGCACGTCCGAGATCCGGCGCATGCTGGTGGGCCGCGAACTGGTCACGGCCATGGGCTGATGCCACGCTCCGTCCTGATCACAACCGCGACGCTGGTCGTGCTGGCGGGTCTGGGTGGCTTCTGGCTGGGTCAGCGACAGGTGACGCTCGATTCCAGCGCCGTGATCGAAGCCGTGGCCCAACGGCATGTGGAGGTGCATGGCGGCGCGCTGACCGATTGCCTCGGTTTGCCGGGCGAGGGGCGCGCCGTGTTCCACGTGCGGTGTGGAGACATGCTCTATGCCGTGGACCGGTTGGGCCGCGTCCGCCTGATCGAGGAGGACGGCATATGAATATGGCCGCCCAGTGCCTCGACCATCCAGATGATGGTATCGCGATCATCGATCTGACAGGTGGCGCGCGCCGCGATGTGACCTGCGGCGCGTTACGCGCCATGACAGACGATCTGGCACGGGCGCTGGCGGCGGAGGTGCGACCGGGGGACCGTGTGGGCGTGCTGCTGTCGCAAAGCCCGTGGTGCGCGGCGGCCCATCTGGCGATCTGGTCAATCGGCGCCATTTCAGTTCCGCTCTTCAAGCTGTTCAAACAGGATGCATTGACGTCGCGGATCGGGGATTCCGGTCTGGCGCTCGTGCTGACTGACGCGGAGGGGGCCGCTCTGGTGGGCGATCTGGCGCCGTGCCGGGACGCAGCGACCTATGGGCAAACCGGCGCTCCGGTACCCATGGCCGAGGTCACGCGCGACACGCCGGCCGTGCTGAGCTACACCTCCGGCACGACGGGCAAGCCCAAGGGCGCGCTGCATGGCCACGGGGTGCTGGACGGCCACATTCCCGGTGTCGCGCTCAGTCATGATGACGTCGGCCAACCCGGCGATTGCCTCTGGACGCCTGCGGACTGGGCGTGGATCGGAGGGCTGTTTGATGTGCTCATGCCCGGTCTGGCGCTTGGCGTGCCGGTCGTTGCCGCGCGCGCGGGCAGGTTCGACGCAGACACCTGCACCGACATCATCGCGCGGGGTGGTGTGCGCAACGTCTTTTTTCCGCCCACGGCGCAGCGGCTGCTCAAGGCCGAAGGGACCACGATCAGTGGTTTGAGATCGGTTGCAAGCGGCGGCGAGCCACTGGGGGCCGAGATGCTGGCGTGGGGGCGGGATGCCCTAGGCGTGACGATCAACGAATTCTACGGCCAGACCGAATGCAACATGGTCGTGTCGTCCTGCGGCGCGCGGTTTGAGGCCAAACCGGGCTGTATGGCAAGCCGGTGCCGGGCTTTGAGGTGGCGGTGATCGACGTGTCGGCCAATATAACGGACGAAGAGGGCGATATAGCGGTCAGGCGCGGCGCGCCGTCGATGATGCTGGAATATTGGCGGAACCCCGAGGCCACGGCAGAGAAATTCCGGGACAACTGGATGCTTACCGGCGACCGCGGCCAACATGACGGAGAGTTCATCCGTTTTATCGGACGCGACGATGATGTGATCACCTCTGCCGGCTACCGCATTGGCCCGGCAGAGATCGAGGATTGCCTGCTGACTCATCCGGACGTGGCCACCGTCGGCGTGGTGGGCAAGCCGGACGCGCTACGGACAGAGATCGTGAAGGCCTACGTGGTCCCGAAACCCGGCGTGCAACCGGATGCAAAGGCCTTGCAGGCCTATGTCCGCGACCGCCTTGCGGGCCATTCCTACCCGCGCGAGATCGAATTTCTGGACGCGCTTCCGATGACGGTGACGGGCAAGGTGATCCGCAAGGAGCTTAAGGCCCGGGCGGCAGAGGCGAAGGAATGATGCGTGCGATGATCTTTATTACAGTGGGCTTGGCGTTTGCGCCAATACCCTCCGCGTCTCGGGACTTACCCGTCGACGTTATCGCATGGTTCAAGGGGTGTGTCGCTCTGGTCCAGGGGGACACCAGTGCGGCAGATGTCATGGATATTCAATGCGTTGCCGACGCCACCGACTATTGCGGTATTGGTCGTGTAGAAGAGGATCGCGGACCCTGCGTTGAGGAATTGGCACAGGAGCTGGACACCATAACCGCAGCATTGATTGCTAACAAGCCGGATGTTTCATCGCTCACCGGATTTGGGCCGCGTTCGTTCGAGTTGCATTGGAATTTGGCCGAACAGAAAGATCACGCGCACGCCTGTACGGGCGCGCTCCGCCCGCCAGAGCGGTGCGCGGCATATACGGCGATGCGCCGATGGAAGTCCGCCCGCACGGCCTGGCGTACTTGGAGAAGATACCAACCATGAAATTGACCTCCCAAGCCATCCCGTCCTCGGACACCTTCAACACAAACCGCGATGCCCATCTCGAAGCCCTTGGCGTGGTGGAGCACGCTGCCAAAATCGCCATGGCTGGAGGCGGCGAGAGGTCCCGCGACCGCCATCTGAGCCGGGGCAAGATGTTGCCGCGCGACCGGGTGGCGAACCTGCTTGATC
>ERZ1740067.2841-NODE-2841-length-10175-cov-7.928458_pt1 | contig 10175 bp, 8 predicted proteins | sample MGYA00581736_ERZ1740067 | MGnify/ENA primary metagenome ERZ1740067 (study PRJEB43018, sample SAMN04849236) | marine metagenome | isolation source: floating plastic debris | place: Pacific Ocean | collected 2008-08-27 | study: EMG produced TPA metagenomics... | reverse complement strand
AAAGCAGCCTTTGAAGCCACACAAGCCGGCAAATTTGATTTAGCAGAAACGCAGTGGTCCGAGCTCATAAAGCAGCTGCCAGAAGAAGCGGCTATCTGGAGCAATCGAGGCAATGTGCGGGTTCGTCAAAATGATTTGGACGGGGCCATGGCTGACTACACAAAGGCGATCACACTTGCACCCAATGAACCAGATCCTTATTTGAATCGTGGCGCTGTATGGGAAGCCATGGGCCAGTGGGAAAATGCGATCACCGACTATAATCGTGTTTTGCAACTCGACCCAGATGATCCCGCCGCGTATAACAACCGTGGAAATGCGGAATCTGGACGAGGAGATTGGGAACTTGCGATCGCCGACTATCAAGCCGCTATTACTTTACAGCCCAGCTTCTCTCTAGCCTACGGCAACTACGCGCTAGCGCTCTATCAAACCGGCGAAAAGCAAAAATCATTACAGATTATGAAGAGCCTAGTTCGCAAATATCCTAGCTTCGCAGACATGCGGGCCGCACTCACTGCCGCGCTCTGGGAAGCAGGCCAGCAGGGCGAAGCAGAGAGCAACTGGGTCGCTGTCGTTGGCCTTGACACCCGATATAAAAATCTCAACTGGGTGGCAAATGTCAGACGGTGGCCACCCAAAATGGTCAGCGCGCTAGATCATTTTTTAAATTTGTAATCACACTCTCCCATCTGTAAATACCGTCTCTAAATTGCTAAATCTCTTTGGTAACAGGGTATACAAGCCGCATATACCGAAGTCTCAAATTATACATTTATACTGCAACTATCCAGATCGGGTGATTTTCCGGAGAAGTGTAAGGGTATACACGGATCTATGAATATACGGAGCGCGTTAAGATAGCACAACTCCTGAGTATCTACCTAAGCCAACTCCCCTATACCTATGGGGATCATGCTCATGAGCGGTGTGTAGGTTCTGTCCACTTCATGGATTCATGTCACGGCAATTCTTCCCCGCTCCAGCGGAGAGTTCGATATGCTCAAACGCTTTTTTCAAGTTTCACCCTCGAAGCCCACTCATCCATCTGCCAATGGCAATCTATCTGTAAACTTGCCACAGTCGAACTTATCTCAACCAGCACCAGAAATAGAAACTCCAGAAATAAAAGTAATAAACAATCAGGAGCGGGTTCACTCTGCGGATTCACAGGACAATATCCGCACCTCTGACTGGCCTACTTACTCCTCAGCAAAATCCCAAATTGTCGAAGATGATGCATCCATAAATTACACAGAGATGAACCGCTGTGTGATTAGGCACTCCCAGCATGTCAATTCATCTGCGCCTCTGACCAGCAGCGAGACGTTTCAAGTTGAACAGCTAAAGCGGCAAATAGCGCTTCAACAGAGATTGCGGCAAGTAGAACGCAAGCTTAGCCAAACGCTGGACTTTTCGACCATTGCTGGAACAACGGTAGTCGAAACCGCTGACCTATTTAAGGCCAAGCAAGTCAATCTTTTACGCTACGACAGCACTATAAATTCCTGCCAACAGATTACACGCTATTGCCAAAATCAAAAGCTGGCCTGGCAACCAGCTTTTAGCATCACCAAAACAGAGTTTCCGACATTGCTTCAGCAGCTACGCGAAGGCACTATGCTTCGGATTCACCCTTGGCAAGTAAACACGTTATCTGAAACATCCACAGCACAAATTACGCCTCCACAACCCCCCCCCGAAAGCAATATCAAACCACTGCCTGTGCACGAAGCGCAGAAATGGCTAGCTCGCTGGCCCGGTAGCTGGCTGCTCATCCCTGTGAGCGCAAATCATGGCGATCATCAGAGAAGACAGCCTCTGCCTGCCGAACTCAGCACTCATACAGAAGCCTCAAATATAGGAAATTCAGACTTTTGGGGCTTTATGGCACTGGCACGTTCTGAGCGAGAAAGCTGGACCGATACTGCCATTAACGCGGCACACAGTATCACCGTGACTTTAACAGCTGCCATGCAACATGCTCATCAATATCATGAGCTCATGGTCGCCAAGCAAGAACTACAAAAACTCGCACTCTCCGACGGCTTGACCTGCCTGGCCAATCGCCGCCGTTTTGATGAACACTTGGCTGACGAATGGCAGCGCCTTGCTAGAGAAAAGAAACCTCTCTCATTGATTTTGTGTGATCTTGACCATTTTAAGCGCTACAACGACACCTTTGGCCATCCAGCGGGCGATCGCTGCCTTATCCGGGTAGCTAGAGCACTACTCAGTGGACCACAGCGCCCTGCGGATCTAGTTGCCCGCTATGGGGGTGAAGAATTCGCTATCATCTTGCCCAATACCGACACCCACGGTGCTTGGCGCATTGCCCAAAAAATTCACGAGAGTATTCGTGCCCTCCATATCGACCATGCCCCTGACAACGAAGAACCCTATGTCACAGTGACCATGGGCGTCTCTACTGTGATTCCAGGACATGACAACACGGCTCAAATGCTTGTGCAAGCGTCAGACTTAGCACTCTACCACGCTAAACAACAAGGCCGTAATCGCACTTATGTCAACGGGCATTACAACACCGTTAGCCAAGAACAGGTGATAGGTGAGCCATCTGAAAACGATGCTCAGCTAGATCTCATGCCTCTAGATACTGTCGAGTAGCTGAGAAACGGCTTGCGTTACAGCGCACCCTGCAAAGGAGAAGCGTATTAGATGTCTTCTGGTTTCACGCCCGGACATCAACACTTGCTTGCCATAGCTTTGGCAACTTAGCTCACTACATTAGTGATCTCTGAAACCGTTGATTCCTGGAGGCTAAGTAGCGCGCCAAGCGTACGTAATGCCGAAGGCGTGGCCAAGGCCAAGACACGGTCTCGCTTTGCGATATGCATCCATACGCTTGCTACATCAGCTCGCTGCTGTGCTTGTTATATCTGTCTTCGCTACGCCTTATAACCGGCAAGGCGAGCAAAGTTATCTGCGGTGAGACTCGCACCACCGACCAGCGCACCATCAATTTCGCTTTGCGCCATAATCTCGTCCACGTTAGCAGGCTTCACAGAACCACCATATTGAATAGAAACTTCCTTATTCTCTAGTAGTGCTCTAATGTGAGCAATCACACGGTTGGCCTCATCAGCAGCACAGGTATCACCAGTACCAATTGCCCAGATCGGTTCATAGGCAATGACCAAGTTGAACTGATTGACATCAGCAAGAGCCCGCTTGACCTGATTAGCGATAATACCTTCAGTTTCGTTTGCATCGCGCTGCTGCTTGGTTTCACCCACACACAAAATTGGAGTAATCCCAGCTAGCTGTGCCGCTTTTAGCCTGGCGTTCACAGTTTCATCGGTTTCACCGAAGTACTGTCGCCTTTCACTGTGACCTACTACGACATAGCGCACACCAATTTCCTTAAGCATCGAACCAGAGATTTCGCCTGTGTATGCCCCCTCTTTTTCCCAATGGATGTTTTGTGCACCCACTTGCAAGCGGCTGCGCTCTAGCTTATTGGTTAACAGTCCTAATGCGGTAAATGGCGCACAAATCACCAGCTCTCTATCGTCAGGAACACCTTCGAGTTGGGGCATCAACTGTTGCACAAAGTCCGAGGCCTCTGCCTGGGTTTTGTGCATTTTCCAATTACCAGCAATTACAACTTTTCGCACGAGTATTTCTTATTTCTATATGGGCGCAGCATCCTGAATCGTACAGGGAAACCCTGACACCAAGCAATTTTGTGTGAATAAAAAAGCGGACTACCCATGAGCAGCCCGCCTCTTTATTCATGTAATTAGACTGATATCTCGTAGATATCTAGCATGCTAAATTCTCCAGCACAGTCTATTTTCTAAAACAAACTGAAAAGCGGACTTTTAGGCAACACCCGCAGCAGCCTTAGCCTTCTCCGCCTCATCGGGGTGAATACCCAATCGAGTCAGATTCACTCGGCCACGATTGTCAATCTCGCGTACCTTAACAAGCACCTCGTCATCCACATTCACTTCGTCTTCTACCTTATTGACTCGGTAGTCGGCTAGCTGAGAAATATGAATCATGCCTTCCTTACCTGGCATAATCTCAACAAAAGCACCAATCGGAATCACCCGAGTGACCTTGCCCATGTATACATTGCCAGCTTCGGGCACGTGAGTAATGCCCTCAATCATCTTCTGAGCTTGCTTGGCCTTCTCAGAATCAACCGCTGAGATTGTCACAAGACCATCATCTTGAATATCGACTTTGGCGCCTGTGGCTTCGGTAATGGCTTTGATCTGCTTGCCGCCGGGCCCAATAACCATACCGATTTGGTCGGGCTTCACATACATGGTGAGCAGACGTGGAGCATAAGGCGAAACTTCTGCACGAGGCTTATCTAGCGCCTCTAACATTTTCTCTAAGATATGCAGACGGGCTGGGCGAGCTTGTGTAATCGCATCGCTGATCACTTCCATCGGTAGACCTGTGATCTTCATATCCAGCTGCAATGCTGTAATGCCGCTATCAGTACCGGCCACCTTGAAGTCCATATCACCCAGGAAGTCTTCGATCCCTTGAATATCAGAGAGTACACGATACTCATCGGCTTCACGAATGAGGCCCATAGCCGCACCGCTGACCGGCTGGCTAATGGGAACACCTGCATCCATCAGAGAAAGCGTAGAGCCGCAAACCGACCCCATAGAGGTAGAACCATTTGAGGAAAGACACTCGGAAACAACGCGGATGACGTAGGGGAAGTCTTCCTGTGAGGGCAATACCGGAATAAGCGCCCGCTCTGCAAGGGCACCATGGCCCACCTCACGACGACCGGGCGATCGCATCGGTCTTGTCTCACCAACAGAGTAAGGCGGGAAATTGTAATGGTGGAGGTACTTCTTCTCTTCACCTGGATGTAAATCATCCATCATCTGAGCATCGCCAGGGGTACCTAGCGTCGCAACAGAAAGGACCTGAGTCAGGCCACGACGAAACAGACCTGTTCCATGTACACGGTTTGGTAAGACGCTCGTGCGGCAAGTAATTTTACGAATCTCGTCTAGCTTACGGCCATCAACGCGAACGCCTTCTTCCAAAATTTGCGCCCGCATCAGCTTTTTGGTGAGTGCCTTGAAGGACTTGCCTATCGCTTTACTATTTTCTGTAACAATGACACGCACAGCGTTGTCTTCGTCCAATGCTTCAATCGCTTCAGCCATATCTGCCTTAATGGCATCCAGCTTTTCATCGCGCTCAGATTTTGTCTGATCGAACTGCTTGAGCACTTCCTTAATCGCGTCGGTGGCTTTGTCGCTCAAGTAAGTATCTAGATCCGGAGTAGATTCAGGTGCGGGCTCAGTAGGCCGCCCTAAGCCTAGCTCTTCAACCAAATCCAACTGTGCTTGAACAAGATCGCGCACGACCTCGTAACCAAAATCTATCGCTTCGATGACGTCCTGTTCAGGCAGCTGATTGGCTCCAGCTTCAACCATGATGACGCCATCTGGAGAGCCTGCGACTACTAGATCTAGTTCACCCTCTTCGATTTCGGCGTAGGTAGGATTAATAATGAAGTCATCACCTACAAGGCCAACGCGTACAGCAGCCATAGGGCCATTGAACGGAATTTCGGCCAGCAGTACGGCAATAGAAGCACCTGTAGCTGCTAAAACGTCTGGGGGAACGTCTACATCCATGGAAAGGGTGGTAGCTACAATCTGAATATCGTCACGAATCCACTGAGGGAACAGCGGACGCATAGGTCGGTCAATAAGCCTACTGACTAGGGTTGCACGCTCAGGGGGACGACCTTCTCGTCGCAGGAAGCCACCTGGAATGCGCCCAGCTGCATAGAGTCGCTCTTCGTAATCGACTAATAAGGGTAGGAAGTCGATACCTTCTCTACCGCTAGACCTTGTAGCTGATACCAATACAGCCGTATCGCCTGAACTTATGAGCACCGAACCACCAGCCTGAGGGGCAAACAACCCTACCTTCAGCTGAATATCTCGACCGTCGATTGAAATCGACTTATCAATTTCTTGCATTGAGGAGTCCTTACTCTTTTTAGTTTTCTCATTTTGCTAGTGTGGCAATCGTATCACTGATGATGAAACTTGCGTGTTTGCATTGCGGTGGCTTCGCTTTGCGCTTCTTATCAGACACTGAAGCTGGTCAAAAAAAGCACCTACGCTTGTCTCCTAGGTGACCTATTCGAGGGCATGGCGGCTGAGATATCGTCTATACGACGTCTCATATCAACCGATTTTGCCAATACTATGATGAACACACACCTCATTGCGTACCTCATCTAGTTAAGTCCTATGGCAATCCTTATCACTGGCGCTGCCGGCTTTATTGGTTATTTTTTATCGCTGCGGCTGCTAGAAGCTGGTGAGCAAATATATGGCATAGACTCACTCAATGATTATTACGATGTAGAGCTGAAGTACGGACGACTGGCGCAGCTCAAGGAATTTGAAAACTTTACCTTTGACAAGGTGGATTTGAGCGATCGCACCGCTATCTCCACCCTCTTCGAGCAAAATTCTTTTAGCTGTGTAGTGAATTTAGCGGCACAAGCAGGTGTGCGCTACTCTCTCGAAAATCCCCTAGCCTACGCGGACAGCAACTTGCTGGGGTTTATGAATATTTTGGAAGGCTGTCGCCATAACGGCGTCGGTCATCTGGTGTTTGCCTCTTCCAGCTCGGTGTATGGCAAGAATAAGAAGGTGCCCTTTGAGACGAGAGATCGCGTGGATCACCCTGTTTCACTCTACGCCGCTACCAAAAAAGCCAATGAGCTGATGGCACATTCCTATAGCCATCTATACGATTTACCCGTGACGGGACTGCGATTTTTTACGGTCTATGGTCCTTGGGGACGGCCAGATATGGCGTACTTTAAGTTTGTGGATGCGATCACCCACAACCGGCCAATCGACGTCTACAACCACGGCCAAATGCGCCGAGACTTCACATATGTAGATGACGTCGTCGAAGGCATTGTACGCGTCATGAAAAAACCTCGCGTCAAGGTAAGCCCCACCGACATGGACGCAAAAGGGCTAGAAACCACCGCCCCCTACAAGATTTACAACATCGGTAACCACAGCCCCGTAACCCTCATGGACTTCATCACCACCATTGAGGAAGCCATGGGCCAAAAGGCCGAAAAAAACATGATGCCAATGCAACCCGGCGACGTACCTGCCACCTACGCTCATGTCGAAGACCTCATGAATGACGTCGGATTCAAACCCTCAACGCCATTAAAAATCGGCATTCAAAAATTCGTCGACTGGTACAAAGACTATTACCAATAGACTCGCCTAAATGTTTCGCTCCCTGAGTGGAGTCGAAGGGAAGCACAATCGAAGAGGTGTGTAAGTGAGATATGGAGCTAAGGAGATTCGAACTCCTGACCCCCTCAATGCCATTGAGGTGCGCTACCAGCTGCGCTATAGCCCCGAATTACTAGCTTTACTCTAGCCTTAATACACTACTATAGCTTCGACTAATTTGATCAAGCCCGCTACAAAGCTGCAAACACAGTGGCGTCAGGTTGGTTAAACCTTGTTGCGATCTCAGGTCATGGCTATCCCTTAAACAAATACATCCGTACGATAAAGATATAACCTCATACACTTCTAGGACTTGCGGCAGCTATGACAGCGACCTCTTCCGACCCATCGTCGAATCCGGCAGATTCTCAAAATCTAGACAGCGCTGAGACCGACCAACTCATTCAGCAGCTGCGCCGCAAAGAAGGCAATTGGGTATTTTGGGGACAGGCGTGCCAAGCACTACAAAAGGCAAAAATGTCTGCTCAAGAAATCTTTGAAGCGACAGGATTTGAGCCTATCCAGCAAAACCAGCTCATCGTGGCCTCTCAAGTATTTACTTCCATGGAAGCAGGCGGCGTCAGCGACGCTACCAAAGCTCACTACCAAACCAGAGGCAGCGATAGCCTTTATGAGTTTCGCATTATCTCTCAGGAAAATAGAGCCGCCGCTGCCGACTTTGCCTTTTCGCATGGACTCGACAGCGAACAAGTCAAAGACATCGCCAAAGCCCTCCGAGACTTTCACTACAGCGAAACGCCACCCCCCGGATTTGAAAAAACGATGGGCGATGCGGCAGCTTACCATTACTGGCGCTTGGCTCGGCAGCAGAGTGACTTGCAGACCCGGTCCAAGCTGATTGCACAGAGCCTACGCTTTGCTACCTCCGACTCTGCCCGCAGCAAAGCCGAAAAGCTACTGACAGACTTCACTGTTGTTTCTGCAAAAAAAGCGCCCAGACTCCCCATCTTCCGCCTAGAAAATGAATCGGACGCACCTGTCATCGTCCCTGTAGCTGGGAAATTACCACTCATGACCGATGATTACAAGCAAGTTCCTACCGCTGTACCTGAAGACCCTTTTGGCCTCGTGAAATTTTCTGGCACAGGTGCATGGGTTCCCGTTCCCGGCTGGCAGGTCATTCTCAATTCAGAAGATCCCATCGCGCTACTCGCCAAGTACGAGCAGTTACCCAACGCGCCAGAAGGCATTCCCCAGGAAGATGTGCTCATCATTGTCGACAGGGCAAAACGCACGTGGAGTGAATTCAGCTATTTTGTCGTTGACGCAGGTGGACAGCTAGAAATTAGCTGGTTTGATGAAGAGCCCCAAACCCAGCTACTCGGGGGTGTATCCCTCATCATGCGACCGAAGAAAATATTCGATGAAAACTACACTCGTGAGCTGTGGCAGATAGACGAATAATCCCACAGCTACAGTCATTTTAAGTAAGAAGAGTAATCATGCCATTAGAACGTCGCCTATCTCGCGAAGTCTTCGCAGAAACTGAAATTGTAGAGCTACGACAAGTCTGCATGACGCCCAGCGGCCTATTTGAGCCCGGTAAGTACCTCGTTGGCCAGCTGCCAGATGCCGCCTTCGAAATGGGACTCGTCGAGGCACTGCCACCCGTGCGCGGAAAAAGTGAAGAAATCGGTCCACCCACTGGGCCCGACCCAGATGAGTCAAACGATCAAAGCAACAATTAAATACAATCTCCCATTCCTCCTTTCCCTTTCCTCCATAAATCAGCACTACACTGTCCACCGGCAGCAAAGTGTGTTTTCCCTATAAATCAGCACTATACTGTCTACCGGCAGTATAGTGCGTTTCCTCATCTCTCAAACACATCACCAACTAGGAGAGCCACCATCTACACCCGCCCACTCGCCAAACTCATCGAAGAATTCCAACGACTTCCTGGCATTGGTCCCAAGTCAGCGCAGCGTTTGGCAATGCATATGCTTAAGCGTCCAGATGCTGAGGTGCGAGCCTTAGCCAATGCACTACTAGAAGCGAAGCAGCAGGTAGGTCAGTGTTCGCAATGTTTTCATTTATCAGCAGAGCCTGTGTGCAACATTTGCAGGTCCCAGTCTCGCGATGCGACAACACTGTGTGTTGTCGCAGAATCACGAGATGTCATTGCCCTAGAGAAAACCCGCGAGTATAAGGGCAAGTATCACGTATTGGGTGGATTAATTTCGCCAATGGATGGGATTGGGCCAGAGCAGCTGACTGTCGGACAACTGGTGCACCGAGTCAATAAGGAAGGCACGAAAGAAGTCATTTTGGCGATTAGCCCGAGCATTGAAGGTGATACCACAACGCTGTATGTTGGCCAGTTGCTAAAGCCCTTTACCAAGGTGACGCGGATTGCGTTTGGGCTACCGATGGGAGGAGATTTGGAATATGCCGATGAGGTAACGTTGGCACGTGCGCTAGAAGGACGGCGAGAATTAGATACGTAAGGTAATTTCGTTAGAGCTCAATAATTAGACAATTGGACTTCAGCAAAAATTTGATTTCAGCAAAAAAGCGATCTCTACTAGGAAGATCGCTTTACATGTTGTCAAATATGCAGCTTTGATTCAGTTAGTGCGTGAATCGCTTAGTAGGCAAGTGTTTCTAGCGTTTCACGAATGTACAAGCGCACCAACTGCTCTGTAGAGGCATCTGGTGCGATAGAAGAAACTTGCTCGGCTTGCCAGCTTTGAAAACCAGAGCTTGTTGCGATCGCACTTTTTAAACTCTGCCACAGCTGTGCATTATCCGCAGCATGACTTGAATTAGTAGATGATGAATTAGACATCGATAATCTCCGTTGAGACAGTAACCGTCTTACTTGAGAGAATTGAAGACTATTCAATCCTTTCACCTCTTAAG
>ERZ1740067.2840-NODE-2840-length-10178-cov-9.239751_pt1 | contig 10178 bp, 3 predicted proteins | sample MGYA00581736_ERZ1740067 | MGnify/ENA primary metagenome ERZ1740067 (study PRJEB43018, sample SAMN04849236) | marine metagenome | isolation source: floating plastic debris | place: Pacific Ocean | collected 2008-08-27 | study: EMG produced TPA metagenomics... | reverse complement strand
ATACTAAATCCTCAATCGTCCCATCTCCCTCTGCTCCAGTCAATCCAGATCTGAATTAGTTAGAACAATCGTCACACACTATTATGTAACGCTACTGATTGTACGACAGTTACCACCCTTGCCTCAAAGTCTATCGCTGCATTCACATTGTCTGGTTGTGACCGATATATCGGCCGATATGGGGATTAACACAGCCAGCCGATGGGATTAACTAACAACGGATCTATCGGTTGTGAGTAGGGCCTAAGGATCCAATGTAGTTAATTAGTGCAACGTTCCACACGTCGATGTTTTACTATGACAGATTTGACTACAATTGAGCGCCTGTATAGTGCTACAGTATACATACATGGGAATTGTTTTACAATATATATATCTATAGACCACAAACTAACCTCTTTGGATTAGCATCGATGCCTGAGACATGATTTTTTTCCTGAGAAAGCATAGTCTGTGTGGGTTGCTCATATACTAAATCCTCAATCGTCCCATCTCCCTCTGCTCCAGTCAATCCAGATCTGAAACAACAAGATCTGCACATAGCTTTCCTTGAAACCTTCTAAATACTAATGAAAACTTGAAACTGGGACCAAAAACAAAATAGCTGTGACATTATTTGCATCTCCCTATTTTCATAGAGCCAGACTTGTTCTGTCGTATTCAACCTCAAACAGATATAGATTCAAATGGAGAATAGAAGGATTAACTAAACATATCCTAGAGGCGGTGATAGAATGTTTCTAAGACATGGGCTTTCATTGCGAAGTTGTGAAGGTTTCAATACTGCATTTGTACAAAAGACATTTTTGTCACAAGTCTTTTGGAAAATACTAAAATTGTCAAGAATTGAACGCCCAGGCCCAGATTTTACACTGGAACCCCGTGTAGTGTTTGCATAAATAAACATCATTAACTTGGAACAGAACAACATAATAATAATAATCGTAACATAAAAATGTAATTACTTAAAGAGCTGATACTATCACTTGTTGTTTCATTCATTTTACGCTTGATGGTACACCGTTTTCACCATTCAAAAAATTTACATAGACCAGATATTGAAATGTTATTGCTGTCAATATTGCCGAAAACCTCCGATCACAGATAAATGATGAACACTGTGAGGATTGTTAAGCAATCCCCAGGTCTACTTTTTAAAAACCAACAACAGTATAAACTCTTAGACTGGTCACCAGGGGAGGGTATCTGATATCAAATCGATAAGCTGATAAAACCAAGATGTTTGCATGGCTTTTTAATCAATTTCACCAATCTCAGTCATGTAAAAAATAAACTTGTGCAGCTGACATCACAAGTTTCTTGTGAACAAACAACCAATATATTCTTTAAGTATCTAAGGACAATTCTGATACAATTTCCTGTATAGAACTCATCTCATTTCTCCTTCAAACCCCATATCCAACCAAATTTTACAAAAATTGCTCCTTAAAGTAAAAAAGGTGGCCAAACAACCTTGGGCTACCACTTTGGTTGATTCCGATACCAAAATCCTGATGACCAAAAATCTTTTGACAGATAGCTCTGAACTTACAATACACAGGGATTACGGTTCGTCGATGACTAAATAGAAATAAAATAACCATTGAACAGACAGAAATGTTATTTATAGCAAGAAAGTAGGCAACAAAATGCAATCACACATATTTAATGGCACATGCATTGTACAATTAGGTCCCAGGGTTCATACTCTAAAACTTTTATCCACTAGGCTGGGCCAACATTTGCTAAATGTACCCCCAATCACGGAGTCCGCTGTTAATGCTATACCCGCTAAACACTGGGTGGGCGGGACAAATTATATAGAATAGAGTATTTTTATATTCTTACTGTTTCAACCTACACAGATCAGTAAGCAGCCGTAATATGTAAAAGAAATCAACTCAGCATATCATGAACAAGTCCCTTCCACCGTGTTGGTTAGAGAAACCCCCTCCCCCCTTAAAGTAGCAGATCCACTCACTGTATATGGCTATCACTGAGAAAACAGTTGAATTTTGGCTGAGGCTGGTGTGGCTTTCTGGGTGGAGTATCAACCCTGGGAATTAGGTGATTTCAATGAAGCAATTTCTATGCAAAAGTTGAAAAAACCCGTCTACAAAATCAAAAACCCCAAAAAAACCAGCTTAAGTGCATTTTATGTATTTAGGGCAATACTTGAAAGACCCTGCCGTGTAGTTATTTTGTCAAAAACACGGGTTTTTCTGTCAACCCTGAGCAGGATAAGACAGTTACATACATCACAACTTACATGGACCTGCAGCTCATAAATCAGTACATATCCATTCTCAGGTGGTCTTGTTATCGTCACCTGTAATTATAATAATGAACTAGCTGTGAGTTAATCAAAAGATCAATACTGTATATAAAAGCAGCGCACAACAAAGAAAAAAATGTTGGTGATGTGCTAGTGATTATGATGGTATCCTATTGTAAAAAAACTCCTAGAAGCTATGAAAATGTACGCAAAACTTCGCCCAAAATGTTGCCAGGAAGGCAGGTTTGTTTCAAAAAATTCACGGTACAGTAAATGACTCAACAGCATGTCAAACAACCGGGTTGCAAATGATTGTCTCTGTGAATAAAAGGGTATTGAGAAAACTGAACCACGCATCACGACACAGGGGGTATATGATTGTAATGAAACAATACACAATCGGTAAGCTCTTTGCGCCAGAATATCAAACATACACATAGCCAATACGCTACGCTAAAAACCTTTCTTCACACTTAATAATAGGGTGATTTGTGTTAAACTTAGAAGCAATCTCTCTATTAAAAATCCTAGCTTTGTTGAAACACTGAATCTCATATCGAGAGGCTATTTCATATAATTTTCTTCATGACAAATTGGCAAAAGCTACACAACCACAGCGCCACAAGAGTTTGGGGTTTTCTGATTGTATCAGTTCAAGTAATAAAAATAAAGAACATCTCCATAATATACACGGTATATTCTGACTGTCCTGTCCTTAGATCGACAAAAAGCACAGGACTGGGCGACACATGATTTCTCAGAATTTCAAGGGAAAAACAATGGTCAGCGCCAAGAATGCGAAATCAAATTGGCAGATATCTACGATCAGATAGGCTACATACCATAATCAATAATGGCTAATGAAGATCAACAAATTGCTGAAAAAAACAAATATTCTGCTAAGAAATAAGATAACTAAAAACCCACATAGGATGAACGTCCTCAATTCTCCTAGAGAGAGGAAATTTTCATCGCATAGGAGAGGACAACTTTTACAATACTGCCTCACGTTTTTGGAATTTGCTGCATTAAAAACGCAATTTTACATAGGTTATGCACTGAATACAAGCAAATTGTAAATACCTTTCCTATAAAATACATAAAACCCGACAACAACAACATACATCATATATTCAGTAAATTGAAAACAATCTGTGCCTGGTATCATTTCGAAGCAAGCAGTTGCCGTTTTTCAGTACGCATACCCCACAATGCATACTAGCTCGCATCAACTTCTCGACAACAATATACTACTGCATCACCACCAGTGTTGGGTTATTTTGATCATATCAGTTTGAGTTGTATAAAAATCTACTTCTAACCTTCTCGTCATCGCAGCATAGCCAACTTGTGTCCTTCTTTATCATTGCAACATAGTGTCCACTGTGACAAGTTGAGCCCTTGTGAACAACTACTCCGTTGAGACTGTAGCTTGTGCCAGCAATCTTAATCAGCAGACATACATACATGTTAGTCAAATAGCTTACAGTATGTGAAACCAGGAATAAAATTAGACATTTATCATTTGCTTATTATTCTTTCAACACTCCATTCACTTAATGTTCACTTATTTTGCATAAATCTTCAATTGCTCAGTCCTCACTTTAAAGGCACTGTATTTGCCAATTATCTTTCTTAAACTTGAGAGCCCCTAATCCCCAACAGTCCCAAACGGCGAGCACCCCCTTGACAATCATCAATGTTCGTATTTTTTTTGCAGCAGAAAATAATCACTGCTCATCAGTCATATGTAAGACTGTAAGTTTGGGACCCAAATCTTGGTATATATAAGGGTCTTAGTGGTATTGTACTATAAAATGCCGATGCCAAAATTACATTGACAGTTTTCTTCACATTTTATAATATCGACTTACTATAAATAAACCATTTATTTATAGTAAGTCTAGTGAAGTCTGTTCAGCCTTGATTAATAAAAACACAGCACAACAATGAACCCACATTAACACATAAATAAGGAGCTTCAAGGTATCATGTGTCGCTGTATCAATGGGAAATATTCAATAATTCAGATGAGACAACCCTGAAATATTGCAACAGTTGATGTATGCATAGTTGATCTATTCATTTGACCAAAGTGTAAATATCTAACAAACGTTGGAAGTGCTTGGATTGTAAAAATGTATTCTCTGAGGCTGTTCTTCAACCTAGTTTGCAACTACATGTACAGACCAACCAGCTTAAAGCCCAAGGTCACTTCACTTACATTTATTTCCTTATCAAGATTACATCTAATGGATCTCTTTCGTGCATTACAATCGAACACTTTCAACACTACCATGAGCTTTGCAGGAAGGGTTACCAAGCCAGTTGACTTCGTTGTTGTGGCTTTCTTTCCACACCTGCATAAAATAAATAGAGAAATTTGTAAAGGGAAAAGAAGGCAGCCTTATATTGTCAGTTGTGACATTCTTTGGGAGAGCCAAATAATTTATCAAAACACTGTTTCCCGCTCAATTATTGATTTACGCTGCAGGAACTCATGGATTTGGATTATTGTGAAAGGGTAGCATGAGTTGCTGAATCTGGATCTGTAAGTCAGATTTAACCCTCTCTGTTCTTGCTTTTTTTCATATTTTCTCTTTAGCATTCATTTTGATTTTGAATTAGCTGATTAGTTCAGTTGAATTACGCACTCAATAACAATAAATTAAATGCTGATCATGATGAAAAATCATGAAAATGGGCGGGGAATTGATTCTCAGCCCCTAATAGTTTGGGGGCTTAAATATTGGTTCAAATAGCCGTTACTGACACCAAAGGATTTGTTAGGACTTCCCACAAAGATGGTCCACTATAAAATCTCCGACTGTAATTATATCTCATTTAACCTCCAAATAGTAGTTCAACATGTGTACACCAGAGTTTCATGAATAGCAAACAATGGCCTTTGGTCAGTGACCCATTGAAAGTCTGATGATACTTGGCTTAGAGGTCTGTGAATTTTCTGAGTTGTCCTCATGTGAATCCTTGGGTGTGACGTCACATACAATGGGTTGGTTGTATTCATGCGTTGTTAGAGAAATCAATTTAATTGGCCTATTGCATAGGAAACCTCCAGATGATCCAGGTAACTAAAAGTAAACAAATTCACATGAAATTCTTCTATTTAGCTTTAGGTATTGTATGCTTCCCAATCAAACAACTAAATCAATGCACACCATCAATTACCCTACACTGTGGTGTGCTTGTTTGTCAGCAAAGCTACCCCAACAGCTGCTAGCTTCAAAGATCAAGCCTGCAACTAAGTGCGTGCAAACTCCCAGGCCAATTCCTCACCACTGACAAAAACTCCCAACTTGAGTTCTAAGCGGCTGTAAAGAAACAAGTGATAACTGGTCTCACTTACAACTTGTTTGGACATATAAAATCGTCTAGCATTTCTTCCTTCCAGGAATCTTTGATTGCGTCTTCTACACTCTGGTTATTCTATGTAACAGACAGATTTCATTATAAACATTTTACTCATAAAATATGCAACAGACTGCAACTGTTGGTTAGGCCTACTAATAATAAGTTTGCTGCATCACAATTCACAAATCTCTGGACATCCAACTTGAATTATTCTAGCTAGACATACAACAAACCATTACAATCAAAATCTGGATGCCATGCCCCTATTTGGAGGGCCAAGTTAGGCCTAATGGGGCGGTCCATGGATCTGAATCCCGTGCTTAAGCTGGAATTGGGATTCAGGCATCTAGCTATAACATACATAAAAATAAGCTGACTTGCCTTTGGATAAACATGAATATCTATAGAAGTAGCCTCAGTTTCATTCCCCTGACGATGGCATACACGACAATACAGCTGCGATTTGAGTTTGAACTCAAAAGTCTCTCGCCTACGAGTAAAAAGAGGAATTATTACGACAGGGCTCACAGAAGTTGGATTATTGTCACAAAAGTTTCATACCTTAGCTATAGCGAAGGTATAACCTTACCTAGAGCTAAGACTTAGCTTATCAAAGCACTAGTGTAAATATTCGTAATATAATTGTACAATGCATATTTGTGTATTTATTTGTTAAATGATATATACCCGCAAAATTGATTATCCCAAATCACCAAAGATTTAGCGCACTCAGTTTTAGCAAATTGTTGAAAATTTTCTATTTAGCTCATCTCACATTGAGCTGGTGAATAGACGAGACCTCGCATGTATTACAATTGGAAAACTTTGTTTTTCACTACACTTTAAATTTGGCAAGTTAGGCCAGTTAACGAAACAGCGAAACTTTAAGTGTAGCTAAATGTTAAGTGATATACATGTACGGTAATTGGAGTTTTGTTAATCATGTCTCTTGTAAGGTTGCCTGTTCGGAGCCTCAAATTACTGTGTAACTATAGTTCCACCATACATAAGTTTTGAATCCCCTAATATCTGATGATACTTTCACATACACTACTGACACATTCACTTCATACACATGTAGCTATAAACAGAAGAATAAATTGTTGTAGAACTCACATGGCAGAGCATTGCTGTATAGCGTGAAGCAGTACTTCGTGTGCGTCCTGCTGCTCACCAGGTGAAAATTGCAGCTGTTCTGTAGCAAAAATTGAAGAAAATAATTATCAAATTGCAACTGCTGCAGCCTGGCTTAATTCTTATCTGGACAAAACAAAGCCACAAGCAAATCATTCTACAAGTGTATTGAAATGTCTACATCACATCACACTTTTGAAATATAACTTGGTCAGTGTTCCCCAGGTACTTATGCCACCATTGTATAGTAGATTTGACAGTAACAGGGCTACGTGTTGTAACTTTGTGTATCTCAGCCATATGTAAATTATTTGATAAAAATATTTCTCACTAATGTACATAAACACTAATGGGATTCCAAGTTACACGGTCATATTTAGCTAAACAATGTTTCCATGTTGGTTAATGTTGTAAAAGAGTACTATCAAGACTTCTTGGCACCCATGACAAAAATCACAAACTATATTGCAATGATCATTTGAGCTAGGTAGCAGGGTTACGTGAAAGATTCTGCTTTAAATATGTAAGCCCCAACATGTGTCACATAGGCGTACGATCCAGTATATAAGAGAAAAGTAACATTACTTACTTTGAACCAAAGTCAGGGCTTTCCTGGGAGTACAGACCAGTCCTATTTGTAACTGTGATCTCATACGATGAATCGCACAAGCGACACAGTTGACATGGTCTCCTGAAATTTATAAGATTCACATCGATTTGAGGTAATGTCAATGTAATTGAAAAAATGTTTGCAAGTAGATGGAAATAAAAACACCCAGGGCGATAACAAGGAGATTACGGTATTGGCTGCTATTATAACAAAATAACCAAAAGGAGACCAATACATTCAAACAGTGTAATGGTATTGCACGTACACATCATACAAATATGCTTCCTTTTGGTCAATACAATTGAATATCCGCAGCATAGCATATTATATCCTCTGAAAATCGCATGTCAAAAGGAGACACCTCACTCCGACAGCGCTAACATCACCTGAATAATCAGAAAACTGAGGTAGCAATTTAGAAATTTGATAAAGAGTAGAATGTTACTCGCAAGACAAAGGCGTCCATCCTTGTTTTGTTTGTCTTGACTTTTTGGCAACCAGCAAAATAATAAAACTGTCAGACAAAAATAAGTTCAAAACTTACCTTGATGTTGGGTTGAGGTGATATGTAGCAGTATCTGAGCAGCTGCATTAAAATAACAGGAATTTCCGGTGTTTCTAAGTCCGCCTACACAAATCAGACAAAAGAACTTTGAAATGCGTTATGCTACATAATTGACTTGATAGACTACTTCCAAGCATTTGGTTCAAACATGGCCATGCATCATCATTGCATTGTGTCAATTAAGAGCGACACAATCTGTGGTCAGAAGGTCAAATGGTGTGTGGTATTTGTAGTATCATTGTCTTTATCCTACGGTTTCAGTTGTAATGCTGTACGATATCAGATTTTTGAAACTGATTCAATAGAGACTTTCTAATCAAACCTATATTTCGAATTGGGTCTCGCTGGATTTTGAAGTTTCTGGATGACTTATTTGTTTTAGCACTGTATGTACATAAATCAATGTGAATTAGGCTTAGGGCTAAACATGATGAATAAACTGGGAAATGTGTCAGAAAGTGTCAGATTTATTTTAGGTCGATATTGTGTTTTTCTACCGATTTTCAAACAAATATCGATATTATAATACAGTACACTGAGGAGTAATCCAGTGTCCACAACCACACTTCACAATCTGCTCAGAATGCACAGATGGCCGTTTAAGAAAAATTTCCCCTAACGCAAGGACGCTCTGGCACCCCTCACGCACCCTTCCCGTGATAACGCCCCTTGACATCAGCACTCCCAGAATCAAGGATACACCACTGTATGTATTTACAAAAATACTGTAGCAGCGCAATATCAGAGAACTGAACCTGAACATCTCAAAATAGTGTGATTCTAGATATTTTACAGAAAATTGTAAAAAATAATGCACTTTGCGATAAATAATCCGAAAAAAACTCCAAACATTTTGGTGGTGCAAATACTAACCTAGATAATTGCAATAAGCCTCGAATATGGTTATGGTACACACAAATGTTAGGCAATAAACAAAATGGATTTGGCAAATTTTTGGACAGAAAAAGTAAATGAACATACCTGGAAACATTGTGTTGGGATTATCACTACACACTTGCAGATGCCACAATGACACGAGCTGTAAATAAACAAAATTCAGACCAGATGTGCACAGCATTGACTGTTATTTAGTGTAGTTGAGTTGAGACCTGTTCAGTGAATAATAAAATTAGCTGAACACCTTCATCAATGTCGGGCCTTTCTGAGATCTAATTTTTTCAGCTAATATTATTCTTATAGAATTCCGGGGCAATCTTTTGTTAATGATAACATAAAATTATATATATTGCATTCCATGAATGGGGCTAAAGTCTGACTACAACGGGGCAAAACTCTCATTTTTTACTCAAAAGAAAAGAGAATTTTTGATGGGCAATCGAGTAAGACTTACGCAGAATGCATGAGTTGGCAAGTCTAGATGACAGCACACCAGTGCTATCCACAGTGGGACTCAGACCTACCGATCCACTGGTGCAAAATAATATGGGCTATGCTATGCGGTGGCATTGGTGCCTGGGGATTGGTTGAAGAAGCTGTACCAAATAACGCACTATCTGTAAAGATGTGCATAAAAATTGGGGGAATTAATTACAAAGACCAGAAAGAGTGTGAAGCACCTAGTCGGTACAGCTTCTTCTGCAACCAATCCCAATGCACCCATGGTGGACTGGGGCGAAGAAAGAAAGCATGGGCTGCGCTGCTGGGGATTAATAACTTGTCTACTTAGCAACCAAGGCCCAAAAAAAGACAAAAACAAAGACAGACAAGCGCAACAAAACACACACCGAACAGGGTATCAAACAGATTTTTGACTATTTGCAGAAAATTTGCAAGCAGGATGGGTACAAATACCTCCTCATGTGTGATGAATTTGAGAGCTCTACAGTGAAAAGAAGAAAAATTATTGACGTTTGAAATCTCTACGTGTGAACTATTTCATAACTCTTCAATGATGTCATTTGTAAAGGGGTGTTCATAGGTTGAGACTTTGAACCTTAATAACTTTAGTTCTACTAACTGTAGAGGATTAAAACCAGTGAGATCAAGGGGTAAAAGATCCATTAAATTATAAATTATAATCAGAATTATATCAAAATTTCTATTTCATACCCTGTTGTTTGGTGTGATTTTTGTTTGTGCTTTCTCTTTCATGTGTTTTTTTTAACTGATGGCAAAACAACCATACTTATAATCCCCAGCAGCCCATAGAAGAAATAGAGCAAGAATGAGATGAGAACAGGACTACTGAACTACTACTGGAT
>ERZ1740067.2838-NODE-2838-length-10182-cov-5.761627_pt1 | contig 10182 bp, 6 predicted proteins | sample MGYA00581736_ERZ1740067 | MGnify/ENA primary metagenome ERZ1740067 (study PRJEB43018, sample SAMN04849236) | marine metagenome | isolation source: floating plastic debris | place: Pacific Ocean | collected 2008-08-27 | study: EMG produced TPA metagenomics... | reverse complement strand
GCCTTGGTGGTGTGGGGAAACCCCATGGGAGGTGATTTGCCAGAGTTTCCTCACTGTAAATATATGACGGTAAATGGAAGGTATCGCCAATGGTAGTAAATTCCTAAATAAACTGAAGAACCGTCTCAATTTTCAAAGCTTTCCCTCCTAAAATCAACACGTGGGTATTTTGAAATTGACGATCGGCCAGCCAGTTGTGCAACGAAAACTTGTCAGGAAAATAATACGCTTTAGGGTTGTGTGCCAAGGCCTGTTGGATTACTTTGCCGTGAAAAATGACCAATTCGGGGGCGTAATTTGCCACAATTTTACCTGCTTGTTGGTGGGTTTCGGCATCGTCGTTGAGGTCGGCCAATAACAATGCCTTTGCACTGGTAACTTCCTGAGCAAAAGCCGATAAACTGGCCTCCAGTTGAGGGATTTGATCAAAAGAGTCGTCAAAAATAATGGTATTGCTGTTTTGATCCAGCACTCGACCCTGAGTAGAAATAATGCGAGTATCGATAAATTGTTGTTGCATATAAAACAATCAATTAGTGGTGTTTGGTTGTTATAAACGTCTGCAAAAGTAGATAAAGTTTTTTAGAAAAATATTGCGTGTATGCCAGTCAAAAAAATCGTTTTCATTTATTTTGTTTTAAATATATATGCCCTTGGTTCGGTCAATGTTTTGGCCCAGCGTTTCTTTTTTAGCAGGCGAGAGGTGCCATTGTTTAAAAATGCCGCTGGAAATACCTACCTCAATGCCATGGCTGGTGGGCTCAATTCGGCCCAATTCAACACAATGAAACTCAATGATGATGACCTGGAAGATTTGGTCATCTTTGATCGTACCAACAATAAAATTAGTACGTTTTTGGGAGCAAATATCAATGGGCAAACCGAGTATCAATATGCGCCCCAGTATGAAAACTTTTTCCCTCGTATTTCTTTTTGGATGTTGTTACGCGACTACGATGGCGATGGTAAAAAAGACATTTTTGCCTACAGTACCCGAGGAGGGATTTTGGTCTATCGCAATACCAAAGTGGTCAATCAACCACCTCAATGGGAGCTCACCACCGACCTGATTCGCACCGAAGGATTTACCGCTAACTTGAATTTGGCAGTGCCAGCTACTGATATCCCTTCCATTACTGATATGGATGGAGACGGTGATTTGGATATCATTACTTTTGATTTTTTGGGTGGATTGATTGAACTCCACCAAAACCTAAGCGTAGAACAAAACGGCAACGCTTCGGAGTTGGTATTCAAACGAATAGACCGCTGTTGGGGAGGAGTTCAGGAAGGGGCCAATTGTGCCGAGTTTAGTTTTGGCGTGACCTGTGACAATGGCATGCGCCGTCGTAATTCCAGTCAAAAAGAAGACTTGGAAGAGGGTGAAGTAGGGAAACCAAGCGCATCTTACCGAGTACAACATGTGGGATCGGTGATTTTGGTGAGTGATTTGGACGGGGATGGGACAAAAGATGCTCTAATCAGTGACATTAGCTGTAATAAAGGGTATAGAATGCTCAACCAAAATACCAATGTAAAAGCCAATTTCACTCGGTTTGACGAAGGATTTCCGGCCAGTAGGCCCATTGATATGCCTATTTTTCCCGCTTTTTTTCTGGAAGACGTAGATTTCGATGGGGTACAAGACTTGTTGGTGTCGCCCAATTTGTTTTCAAATGAAGACAACAAGGTCAATTTTACTCAATCGGCCTGGTATTATAAAAACACCGGTACCAACGCGGCTCCTAATTATGATTTTCGCCAAACTGATTTCTTGCAAAATACGATGATTGATTTGGGAGAAGGTGCTTTTCCAGCGGCCTTGGACTATGACGGGGATGGAGACTTGGATTTGATAGTGGGAACTACCGGACAACCACGTGGAGGAGATGAATTTTGGGCTACGTTGTATTTATACGAGAATGTGGGCAGTGCCACTGCTCCTGAGTTTCAACTCAAAGACGACGATTATTTGCAGTTTTCGACTTTGAAGGTAAGTAATTTACAACCTTTTGTGCAAGATCTCAACCAAGATGGTAGCCCTGACTTGGCTTTTGTATCACGCAATCAAGCCAGTCAAACCTCACTTCAGTATTTGCCTAACCAAGCTGCCAGTGGACAAGCGGTAAATTTGAATACCTCCCAAGCGGTGAGTTTCGAGATACCTCTTTTTGGTGGAGATCAGCCGCTTTTGTTGGATGTAGACAATGATGCAGACTTAGATTTGTTGGTAGGGTCGGGGAGTGGCCGATTGATGTATTACCAAAATCAAGGCAATGATTTGAACCCCGATTTTCAATTACAAAATTCAAGTGTAGGAGGGATTGTCAGCAGTGTGACCCGACGGGGCTTGCGTTTGTCGGTGGCCGATTTTGACGCGGACGGCAAATCTGATTTGCTCACTGGCGATAACTCGGGCCAACTCAAGTTGTACCCTGGTTTTTTGGATAATTTGGACCAAGATAACTGGGAGGCGGATACTAATTTTGTACTCAATGAATTGTCTACGAAATATGAAAGCCACCGTTATGGCACGCTTGTAACTCCTTTGGCGGCGGACCTGAACTCAGACGACAATCCTGACATTTTGGTAGGTAATAATGCGGGAGGGATATTCTACCTACGCAATGACGAAACGAGCCAACCCCCGGCCCCGGCCAATGCAGGTACGTCGGTATTGGTTTTTCCTAATCCAGCTCAGAGTTCGGTAAATGTATTTAGCCCCGAAGCGGCCGAAGTAAGTGTGCAAAATACCTTGGGGCAGGTAGTCATTGCTCCCGTCACTGTAGTAGGCAATATTGTAAAGACACTGGATACCAGTCGTTTGGCTTCGGGCGTGTACCTTTTGAAAATCACCAAAAAAGCATCAGGAAATACCGAGGTGAAAAAAGTGGTAATTCGGTGATTTATTGAAGCAACCATCTGTTGGTTTGAACGATGTTTTCAACGAAAATGCATTGGACCAAGTGAGGAATTGAGGCGCATTTCTAAGCATTATGAATTGATATTGTGGGCATATGTTATGGATAAGGCTATAATATTTCCATCAAAATTACAATTTTTTAAAAAAGCAGTTAATTTTGCCCACTCGAAATGTACTCTAGAACCAAAACTACCGCCTACACATGGATATGAAGAAACTGGCCGGAATGTTTGTCATCATTCTGGGATTGTGGGGAATGTATCATCCTACTCAAGCGCAAAAGACGGATAAAAGAAAATTTGGATTCAATGTAAAAGCCGATAAGAAAGCGGTCATTGGCGAAAAAGAAGTCACCTTTAAGATCTCAATATTTGATTCTACCTGGAAAACGGCCCAATACCTCAATAAGCCGTTCTTTTTTACGATCATCAAAAAAGGTGAAAAGGAAGTAAGAAAAGACACCACACTTGATTTCAAACAAGGACTTTTTGTTTATAAAACCAAGATCACATCTTCTCAAGACATTACCTTTACTTTCAATGACAACAATGCTTCTCAAACCCTGAGCGTCAGGTACTTTCCTACTTGGATGAGTATCTTACCTGCCCTCATGGCCATTGCCTTTGCTTTGCTGTTCCGAGAGGTGATTGTATCCATTTTTACTGGGGTATTTTTGGGTGCCTGGATTTTGAGTGGTTTGGGACTTTTTGATTTGGTACCTGCCGTGCTTACTGTCGCTGATACTTATCTCATGAAAGCCCTCAATGATGGAGACCACATTTCCATTATATTGTTTACAATGATGATTGGAGGCATTGTGGCCATTGTATCCAAAAATGGCGGAATGGCTGGAGTGGTCAAAGTACTTTCTAAATTGGCCAACTCGGCCCGCAATACCCAACTGGTGACCTGGTTGCTGGGGATTGTGATCTTTTTTGACGATTACGCCAATACTTTGGTGGTGGGTAATACGATGCGTTCGGTGACCGATCGTTTCAAAGTGTCTCGCGAAAAACTGGCTTATATTGTGGACAGTACTTCGGCCCCAGTAGCCGCCATTGCCTTTGTAACTACCTGGATTGGAGCTGAGCTTTCTTACATTCAGGACTCGGTACAGCAAATCAATGGAGATCCCAAGTTTGCCGACAACTGGCAAATCAAAGAAGGCGCTTACTCTATTTTCCTCAATTCACTTGAGTATTCATTTTACCCGATTTTGGCCATCTTTTTTATGCTCATCTTGTTATTTACCCGCCGTGACTTTGGCCCGATGTACAAGGCCGAAATGAGGGCTCGTCGAGGGGAAATTGAAGAATTGAAAGTAGCAAGTGCCGAAAATGAAGAATTTGAGCCCATCAAAAAAGATTATTTGAAATGGTACAATGCCTTTTTGCCCATTATGGTGGTGATTGTGGGTACCATTGCTGGCTTGGTGTATACTGGGATGGATTCGATTGCCCAAAAATTGGGAACCAGTGACGTTTGGACTCACTTAGCCACCCTCAACGAAGGTAAAGAACCGGGTACCATTCGTAAAGTTGGGATTATTTTGGGAGAAGCCAATTCCTATGTCACCCTCATTTGGTCGTCTTTACTAGGCTTGATTTTGGCGGTATTTCTGACCGTAAGCCAACGCATCATGAGCCTCAAGCAAACCATGGATACAATGGCCACCGGCTTTAAAACCATTTTAGGCTCCGTATTGATTTTGCTTTTTGCCTGGGCATTGGCCAGTGTAAATAAAGATTTGGGAACGGGTGATTACTTGACTGGATTGATTAGAGACAGTGGTCTATCGGCTTATTGGCTTCCAGTGGTCACCTTTATTTTAGCGGCTTTTGTGGCCTTTTCTACCGGATCGAGCTGGAGTACGATGGCCATCTTGTATCCCTTGATTTTGCCTGCGGTTTGGAAGACTGCCAAGAGCAGCGGCTTGAGCCCCGATGAGGCAATGAATATTTTTTACCACGTTACTGCGGTAGTATTGGCCGGATCGGTATTTGGCGATCACTGTTCGCCCATTTCAGATACCACGATCTTGAGTTCTATGGCCTCGGGTAGCGACCACATCCAACACGTACGCACCCAAATGCCTTATGCCCTCACTGTAGCTACAGTGAGTATTATAGCTTCGTCGGCTTTCTTTATGATTGGCGTTCCCTGGTATCTTACTTACGTCATCAGTTTAGGACTGCTCTTTGGGGTAGTACGCATCTTGGGTAAACCTGTGCCTGATGTAGTTTAAAGTCGTTTGATGAACAAAAATATGACAAAGCCCTCAGTCTAATTGAGGGCTTTTTTTTATATTGGGTAATTGTAGATTTTTAAAAAGAAGTGATTATGAAGTACTTTGAAGGTGAGGTGATTTATTGTAATCAATATTGGCATCGAGCTCGCAAGGCATATGAGCGTTTTTCTTATAAGAATGGAAACTATTTGAGTGACGAAATTACCGCGAAGAAAAATAGAAAAAAGCACCGAGACTCTGTACTTTTTATTCATTCAGCAAATGAGTTATATAGTATTGATCACACTTCAAAAATGATCAATCAAAATGCTCACTCAAGAGACAAAAGTTGGTTTTATTATTTTGTTTTATTGACATTGAGTGATGAAAAAACTTTTTACAGAACAGTGTTTTGCAAGAAAGTAGGAACTGGGATTGTGTTGGGATATCATTGTGATATTCTGGAAATAAAAATTCAAATAAAGCGTGAAGGAGGCCCGGAACTGGAAGAAAGACATTTTAAGCAATGGGTCACACAGTCTCTTCGGTTGAATCCTGAATACAAGCATCGCTTTGGAGAATATTTTTACTTTGCCGATGATAGTCATTATTCTCCTTATTGTTTGACCCTTAAATATGAGGAAATTAATGAAAGTGAACCGATGTTGAAGACAGAAGCTATAGAGATCAACCCAAAATTTTTAGAGGATGACTTGTTTACTTTGGAAGTATTAGACGATTATGATTTGGAACCACTTTTTGAACATAAATTATCGTTTCAAGAAGACGAAAGCAAGTTCGAGAAAAAAGAGACTTCCTTAAACCGGATACAAAAAATAATTGCTGATTCTGAAGTAATGCATAACCGTTTGAGGTTGGCCCTTGAGACTACTCTTAGCCGCCCTCTTACCCAAGCCGAAAAAGATAATCCCCAGAAAGCCTTCATGGAATTGCTTCAAACCTTGCCTCCCAACGAACGGGTTACTTGGCATCAGCAATTATTGATGCGTATGTAATGCGTTAATTTATCTCATATCAGGAACTAAAGCCCACCTTTTTATCATTTTTACTTTTGTTATATTTGTTTTGGCTAATCCATACTGGACGTGGCTTGATTTGCTGAATTTTAGTGAAAACATCAGTTAGCCAATTAGATAGAAAATAATATCCCTACTACAGTGATGAAATTCCTAATTGTCAGTGTGTTAGGAAAATGAATCATCGATCACATACAATCAATCTTGATATGAAGACTTTTAAAGTAACTTTCGAAAATCAACAAGGTCATAACTTGTCAGCTCGCCTGGAGTTGCCAGCGGATCAACACCCCCACAATTACGTGTTATTTGCCCATTGTTTTACCTGTAACAAAAACCTTACGGCCATCAAAAATATTAGCCGGGCCCTTACTCAAGAAGGGTTTGCGGTGATGCGTTTTGATTTTACGGGTTTGGGAGAAAGCGAGGGTGATTTTGCCGATACCAATTTCTCTTCCAATGTAGAAGATTTGATAAAGGCGGCACAGTTTTTAGAAGAAAATTACCAAGCTCCGAGCATTTTAGTAGGGCATTCGTTAGGAGGGGCCGCGGTATTGGTGGCCCGACAGCACATTCCAAGTGTCAAGGCGGTGACTACCATTGGCTCGCCTTACCATCCTACCCACGTAGCCCATTTGTTCAAAGACAGCCTTGAGCAGATCGAAGCGGCTGGAATAGCCAACGTAAGCATTGGTGGGCGACCTTTTACAATCAAGAAGCAGTTCATCGAAGACATGAACCAGCTCAGCACCAACAAAGAAGTCATTCACAATCTCAATGCGGCCTTGATGGTCATCCATTCGCCTCAAGACGAAACCGTAGAAATAGACAACGCCACGCATATTTACAAATCGGCCCAACATCCCCGTAGTTTTATTTCATTAGATGGAGCCGATCACTTGATGAGCAAACGGGCTGATTCCACTTATGTGGGCGACGTGATAGCAACTTGGGCCAAACGCTATGTAGACATTCCAGAGAAGCCACGTGTAGCTACCCAAGCCCAAACGGCGGCCTATTTAGGAGAAGAAGGGTATACGATGGATATTTACAATGGCAAACATCACCTGGTATCTGACGAACCCACTTCGGTAGGAGGCAACGATTTTGGACCCAATCCTTATGATTTGCTCAATTCAGCTTTGGGAGCTTGCACCGCCATGACGTTACGCATGTATGCCAATCGTAAAAAATGGGATTTGAAAGGGGTAAAAGTACATCTCGATCATGGTAAAGTCCACGCTAAAGATTGTGCCGACTGTGAAACCCAAGAAGGGAAAGTAGATGAAATCACCCGCACTATAGAGTTAGAAGGTGACTTGGATGAGGCCCAGAGAAAACGTTTGATCGAGATGGCAGACCGCTGCCCAGTGCATCGTACTTTACACAATGAGGTAAAGGTAAGAACTACGCTGAAAGCGTAAGTATAGAATCCTGCCAGGTTCATGAGACTTGGCAGGATAAAAATGATAATTGAATCAACGTCGTTTTTGGAGGCTTCTTTTATGCCACTGCAAGACCAATTTTTACAACTATTAAGTTCACCCAATGAAGTCAATGTGTTGCTTGCATTTGAGATGGCGAAAGGGATGCCTGAAATTGATTTTAAACAATATTTGGCGGATTATCTGTTGTTGTGGCAATGCTTCTTCGACAAAAACCTAAAAAAAATAGACCATACTCATGTGATCTCCCTTAATCGACCTACTATCGAAATAAGAAGTCGTCGTATTGAGTTCCTTCCTTCTGAAATTAGACGATTACAAAACCTTGAAAACCTTACTTTATTTGATAACCAATTAAAAGCGTTCCCTCAAGAAATTGGAGCATTGAAAAACTTAAAAGATTTAAATTTTTTGAGCAATCAAGTGACCGAACTTCCAGCAGAGATTGGGTTACTTTCCAATTTAGAAGTATTATCAGGGAGCCTGAATGAATTGCAATACCTTCCTGAAGAAATAAACAGGCTTGTGAACCTTCGGGTGCTAAACTTTCCGTACAATCGCCTGACCTCTTTGCCCAAAAGCATTGCTAGATTAACAAAATTACAAGAATTGAACTTACCTCGCAATGAGTTAACCCATCTGCCCGAAGAAATGCGTCACTTTTCTAATCTTAGCTACATTAATCTGAAAAATAATCCCATATCTAACCAGGAAAAGCAGAAAATAGTAGAATGGTTTCCAAAAACTCGCATAGAGTTTTGACGACAACTGTCTTTAGAATGGTACATTCTTCATGTTAGTCATCTCATCCTGCTTGTCTTTTTGTAGGTCCGTTTTGCTTTGTGGCCGCACTGGATACACATGTTTCCCTCGTAAAAACTGCCCATAGGTTGCTTGCCCGAAGTTTTCATTGAACGTGCCATTTTCCCAAGCAATTTTCCCATTGATCATCACCAGAGTTACTAACTCATCGTTGCGGTTTACCAATCGGGTTTGGTCTTCCAGAAAAGGAGCCTCGTGGTATTCGTGTACCTTGTCGTCAAGTTGCTCAGGGTCCAGGATGGTGATATCGGCTCGTTTGCCTACTGCCAAGTGCCCTGCCTCCAGGTTAAAAAAATCAGCGTTCTCTTTGGTCAGACGCCAAATGGCTTTTTCCATAGGCATCAATGGTTGTCCGGCTTCTTCGGCTGCTTTTACGTAGCGTAGCATTCGGATGGGCAAATTATAAAAAGCCATGTTGTTGATATGCGCACCCGAATCGGCAAAACCAATGATGCCGTTTTTGTCATTGTATAGTTTTTTGTACTTCGAAGGATCTTCATTGCCTACCGTAGTTTCCCACAAAATCTCTTTGTCCATTTCCACCACAATGTCCAAAAAGGTATCTACTGGATGTTGATTTCTTTCGTTGGCAATGTCTACAAACGATTTTCCGATCATTGATTTATCTGGTGAATCGATCACATAAGCATCTCCAAAGTCTTTTTGCCACACCTTGGGGGCCAGTTTGTTACGGTAATGTCGCTTGAACTTCTTGCGGTATTCGGGATCTTGGAGTGTCTCATTTCTTTTTTCCAGATCGCGGGACAAGTGTCGAGCCAATTGTCCGGTTGGAAACTCCTCAAAAATAACCAACTCCATCCCTTCAGCCAACACCCTAAAAGGCAGCGGAAAGGCCTGCAAACGAAAATCGGCTCGAAAAACTTTGTTGAAAACCGAGGCCAAAAAACTAATGACACTTCGAATGTAAGGATCTCCCTTGAGGTTCATCATGGCCACCACCGAAGTTTTGAGCTTCTTGCGGTGAAAAAACGACGCACTTTGGCTCATATACCAAAAAGCTGATACCCGATCTACCAAATTTGGTACTCCCTGTAAATGGGCTCCTCGTTGCCGTACGATTTTAGTCAAGGCATTGCGTTCCTTTATTTTGGCGTAAGCGGCAGGCAATAATTTGGACCAATGCCGTCCGTCCATTTTGTCCCAGGGGTTATGCTGCATCGATATTCCCAAAAAACCTTCGTCTAATGCATCTTCCAGGTAATTTTGCATTTGTTGAATCTCAGTTGTGGAAGGGCGCACCGTTTTGTTCAGTGCCCGGTCAATTCCCATCACCCGAGCCCGTATATCAGAATGCCCCAAAAACGACGCTACATTAGGACCAATGGGCAAAGACTCGATGTGGGCTACCCATTCTTTGGGGGTATTCCAATTTTTTTTCTTGACCAATATGGGATTGAGTATTTCTCGGGGAAAGGCCTCTACCCGGGTAAACATATCGCAGCAGTCTTCTACATCGGCAGTTACAAAAGAAAGCGAACAGCCCCCCAATACCACCGTGGTAACCCCGTGTCGTACTGATTCGCTCAAGCTAGAGTCTACCAGTATTTCGCCATCGTAATGGGTGTGGGTGTCTATAAAACCAGGAGTGACCCATTTTCCGGTGGCATCTATGATGCGGGTGACCTCTTTTATCGGGCTTTCATCTGAAGAAATGGCCTGAACAATGCCGTTTTCTACCAATATATCAACTTGTCGGGGTGGAGTAGG
>ERZ1740067.2837-NODE-2837-length-10187-cov-3.803296_pt1 | contig 10187 bp, 6 predicted proteins | sample MGYA00581736_ERZ1740067 | MGnify/ENA primary metagenome ERZ1740067 (study PRJEB43018, sample SAMN04849236) | marine metagenome | isolation source: floating plastic debris | place: Pacific Ocean | collected 2008-08-27 | study: EMG produced TPA metagenomics... | reverse complement strand
AGTGCCTGCTCCTGTAGGGCCATAATGCGGGCGGATTGAGCAATCACGTCAGCGACACTGGCGCCCTGGTCAATCTGTTTAAGCCACTGCTCTGCCTGGTTGCCCTCGCGCAAGATTTGCTGGATCGGGGTCAGGAAGCAGGCAATACCCCGCTGCTTAGCAATGGGCCATAGTTCCGCATAAAGCTGGGCAATCCAGTCCCGCGCTGTGATAGTTTGCCCCGACTGCCAATGGCGCAGGTCTGCATCTAGGCTGTTGTGGGCAACGGCCTGTTCGTTTTCCAGCGTCAGGGCCAACAAGTCTTCTGCCCGTTGACTGGCTGGGAGCTGGCTCTGCGTCAGCGGGTCTAAGCTGGGGTCAGCCATGAGCTGATGGAGACGAGATTCCAACAGGGCCGTTACCGCTAGCAAATGAATCGGATCCGTCACCAGATCGCAAATCCTGAGCTCCAACCGGTTGAGGCGATAGGGGCGACAGTCGCCATTGGGCCGTACCGAAGACCATAGGTGTCGCACATTCTGCATGCTGCCTTGGGCAAGCTGCGCTTCGGTCCACTGGACAAAGTGATCGTGACTTTCAAAGAGGGGGACGTGGGCTGGTGTTTGGGGAAAGACTCGCCAGCGGGTGGAGTGGTGCCCGGTGACCTGTCCATCTAAAAACGGGGAGGAGGCCGTCAGCGCCAAGATCAAAGGTGCCTCGACCCGCACTAGGCGGCAAGCCCGCATCAGCGTATCGTAGTTAGCAATGCCAATGTTGATGTGAATACTGGCGGTAACCACGTCGGTGCCGTAGGTCTGCTCGATGTAGGTGTGGTAAGGGTTTTTAGGATCTGATCGATAGAAGGCTGTGCTGTCGCCTAAGGACAGCGTGCTTCCAGGTAGGAGGCTGTAGTTACCTAGGGATTGCAAAAAATCCCGCAGCCGTAGGCGGGGCTTGATGAGCTCACACACGAGCTGCTCGTACTGGTGCAAGGGTGGCGTCGTGTATTCGACGTTGCGGCTATCGGGCTCCCTGACAAACCCATCCAGGGCAGCCGAAATTTTATCGGACAGGCCGATAATCTCTCCGGCGACTGTCCCGGTGTACATTTCGACTTCAAACCCTTTTGACAGCAGCACAGTATTTTCCTGAGGGGTGGGCGATGCATTGGGTTCACGGCAACATAGGAGAATTAGGACGTCTATTCTGCCGCTTCTACATCTATATATTATGTGGCGGTGATTCGTTGCGAATCACCCGTAGGCTTAAAATTCTCTGAGTCAGGTCAGCTGACTTAGATCTGAGCTGAAAACGCCAAGGGGGCCAAGATCCCAGAACGGTAACCGAATTTAATGCATACGCCTAGGGCTCATTGCCCTGCCACCAATGCTGACACCAGGACAATGAGCCCTTAGCACCGGGCACCCTCAAGTCAGGCTTGGGGCCAGTCACCCATGTATTAGGGAGAAAGTGGCAAGCTTGTACGGAGACTTTCAGTATGGGGCGTGCAATCTATGGCGCACGCAATGCGGATGAAAGGACTTGAACCTTCACGTCACGAGGACACTAGAACCTAAATCTAGCGCGTCTACCAATTCCGCCACATCCGCAGGGCCAGGCTTTATTTTGCTGGCACCTGATTCTAGCAAAGAATGGGTAAGCTCATAGATGGGTTTTCGTCCCTGGACGTCGGTCACTGTCGAGAAAGATTATGATGGAAACGTCGGTCTGACGGTCAAAGTCAGCAAAAATGGTGGCTTAGCGCACTCGAATTTGACGCCAGATATGTTTAATTTGAAGGACTGCTAGCCGAGGCAGGGCTTACGGCGCGTGAGCAGGGTCAGCCAATAGCTATTGAGAGTACAGGCGTGGGCAATGGCCCACCGCAGCGAGGAGAGACGGAATACGGATGGGAAAGGTAGTTGGCATAGACCTGGGCACCACCAACTCGGTCGTTGCGGTGTTGGAAGGGGGCAAGCCGGTTGTTGTCGCCAATACAGAGGGGGTGCGGACAACGCCCTCCTACGTCGCCTTCAGTAAAGAGGGTGAAAAGCTGGTGGGGCAGATGGCCCGACGCCAGGCGGTGCTGAACCCACAGAATACGTTTTATGGTGTTAAGCGCTTCATTGGTCGCAAATACAGCGAACTGACGTCGGCCTCTAAAAAGGTGCCTTACACCATCCGCAAGGACGATGCGGGAAGCGTCAAGCTGCGCTGTCCTCGGTTGGATAACGATTTTGCGCCAGAAGAAGTTTCGGCCATGATTCTGCGGAAGCTGGCTGATGAAGCCAGTCGTTACTTGGGGCAGCCGGTTACCGATGCTGTGATCACGGTGCCCGCTTACTTCAACGATTCGCAGCGGCAGGCCACCCGCGATGCCGGTCGGATCGCCGGTCTAGAGGTCAAGCGTATCCTTAATGAGCCCACCTCCGCAGCGCTGGCCTATGGTCTAGACCAGCAGTACAATCAGACGATTTTGGTCTTCGATCTCGGTGGCGGCACCTTTGACGTCTCCATATTAGTTGTTAGAATTAACGTCTTCGAGGTGAAGTCCACCAGCGGGGATACCCAGCTGGGGGGGACTAACTTTGACAAAAAGATCGTCGACTGGCTGGCGGACGAGTTTCTTGACCGAGAAGGCATTGACCTGCGGCGAGACCGTCAAGCGCTACAGCGGCTGACTGAAGCGGCGGAAAAGGCCAAGATTGCGCTGTCGGGGTTGCCGTCGGCAGAAATCACCCTGCCGCATATTACTGCGCCGGCCGAGGGACCAAAGCATATTGAGACTAAGCTGTCGCGATCTCAGTTTGAAGGGCTGTGTGCCGATCTGGTGGGTCGCCTGCGGGCACCGCTGAAGCAGGCCATGAATGACGCCAATCTCTCTCCTTCACAGATCGATGAAATTGTGATGGTGGGCGGTTCAAGCCGCATGCCCATGGTTCAGGCTTTGGTGCGGTCCATGCTCAGCAAAGAGCCCAGCCAAAATGTGAACCCCGACGAAGCGGTGGCTGTGGGGGCTGCGATCCAGGCCGGTATCCTCACCCAAGAGGTGCAGGACATTATGCTGCTGGATGTGACGCCGCTGTCACTGGGCTTAGAAACCATTGGCGGGGTCATGAAAAAGGTCATTCCCCGCAATACGACGATTCCGGTACGCCGTTCCGATGTGTTCTCCACCTCTGAGAACAACCAAACGGTGGTTGAGGTGCACATCCTCCAAGGGGAACGGGAGATGGTCCTCGACAACAAGTCCCTCGGGCGTTTTAAGCTCATGGGTATTCCCCCCGCCCCCCGTGGTATTCCCCAGGTGCAGGTATCCTTTGATATTGATGCCAACGGCATTCTTCAGGTCTCCGCGTTGGACAAAACGACTGGCCGCGAGCAGAGCATTACGGTACAGGAAGCCTCCAACCTAACCGAAGACGATATTCAGCGGATGATTCGCGATGCCGAGGAGTATGCTGATACCGACCGACTCCAGCGGGAACGCATTGAAAAGCGTAACCGAGCGGAAACGCTGACCTTCACGGCTGAGCGTGTCCTGCGAGAGGTTGCACTCGATTTTGGCCTGCAATTTGCCCGGGACCGTCGTCGCCGCATCGAAGGTCTGATTCAGGATCTGCGGGAAGCGCTCAAACGGGAGGATGAGCGCACCATTGACTTGGCTCAGTCGGAGCTACAAGACGAGGTTTACGAGCTCAACCGCGAAGCCTACATGTACGACGCCGACGACAAGGATGGCGACCTCTTTGGCCAAATTGGCGATACGATCAAGCGCGTCTTTTCCGATGATGAAGACGACTACTATCGCCAGGGCTATGGCTCGTACGATCAGGGCGGCTATGGCAACACCTGGGACCAGCAGGCCCGGTGGGATACCCCCAACTGGAATGCCGGGCAGCGCAATCAGGGCTGGGATGATTGGGGAGACGATTGGAACCGCCCTGCCGCTCAGCGGGGTGGCTATCAAGATCCTTACGGTGGTCGTGACAATCGCGATTCAGGTCGGCAGAGCTACGGTCAAAGGTCCGACGGTCAGGGCTATGATGACCGGGGCTATGGAGACCGGGGCTATAGAGACCGAGGGTATGATGACCGGGGCTACGGCTCGGGTCCCTCCCAGGGGGGCTACGATTCGCGTCAGTCCTCCGATCGAACCGGCTGGGCTGGTTCTGAGCGCGGGGGCTATGACAATCGTGATTATGGCGGTCGCGATGACGGTGGTCGTGACTACGGTGACCGGAGCTATGGTCGAGACAGCTATGGTCGAGACAGCTATGATGGGGGGCGCAGTGACGATGCCCCGCGCCAAGCGCAGCGCTACGATCAGGACAGCTATGGCCAAGGTAGTAACTCGGATAGTTACGGGCAAGACAATGTCTCAGGCAGCTACGGTCCAGGCAACTATGGGCCAGGCAACTACAGTCAAAGTGACGATGACCGGGGCAGCTACAGCCAGCGTAATGACGCGCGAGGTAACGACGACCGGCGCAATGACGACCGGCCGCAGACCGGCAACGCATCCCGTTATGACCCGCCGCGCTACGACGATCGAGCGTACGATCAGCTGGGCTATGACGACCGCAGCTCAGAATCTTACGGGGGAAATGGGCTATCCGGTCGTTCGTCTGAGTATCAAGACCAGGGTCGCTATGATGCTCGCGATCGCAGCAGTGGCGCGCCTCAAGATCGCCGTTACGATGCGCCGCCCAATCGTCAGTCCAATCCTCAGTTCGAACAACCGTCTGAGGCCGGGCAACCGCCCTATGACGGTCGACCCCGCGAGGCCCCGCCCCGCCAAGGCGATACCCGCCGTTCGCGGGGTAATGGATGGGAGCCCGAACCCGACCCCTGGACCACCGATGCATCCGCGGCAGCCGATACGTCTCGTGAGAATAGACGGCCCAATCGGTCTCAGCCGTCATCCGGTCGTCCGGATACCCCCCCTGCGCCCCAGGGCTATTCAGGGAACATGGGCTACCCGCCCGCTTCTCAAGGCAACAGTCGCGATGATGAGGACTGGGGCGAAGAGGGTGAGTTTTGGTAAGCTGCCCTGTGCTGTAGCAATCGGGTCATGCAGAACTATCGCAACTACTACGAACTGCTGGAGCTGAGCGATGACGCGACCTTCGAGCAGATCAAACAGTCCTACCGGCGGCTGGCCCGGCAGTATCATCCGGATCTGAATCCTGGCGATAAGACGGCTGAGGAGCGCTTTAAGCTGCTCAACGAGGCCTACGAAATATTGTCCGACAGCGACCATCGTCGCCAGTACGACAGTTTCAACGCCCGCGAGTGGGCAGATTTCAACAACTTTATTGATCAGTTGTTGAATCGCCATGACAGTTCAGCTGACAACAGCCCCACCCGAAACGGTTCAGCCAACACCAGCCCACCTGTCGGATCTTCGTCCTCTTCTCCCAATCCTCCACCGCGTCCGCCCGTCAGGCGGTCCCATCGGCCGGGAGATGTGGATGCAAATTTATCTGTTCCCTTAGAACGAGCCTATGCGGGTGGCCTGGAGCGCATTCGCCTAGAGGATGGTCGAGCGCTGGAGGTGAGCATGCCGCCGGGGATGATCACTGGGCAGCGCATTCGCTTACGGGGGCAGGGCACTGGCGGTGGGGCACTCTATCTCAATATTGCGGTTGAGCCCCATCCCTATTACACCGTGCAGGGGCTCGACATTGTCTGCCGACTGCCGCTAACGCCCAGTGAAGCGGTCCTAGGGGGACCGCTTACGGTGCCAACTTTGGACGGTCCGGTACAGATGACCCTGCCCGAGGGGATACAGCCGGGGCAGCGGTTCCGGTTGGCTGGAAAGGGCTATGTGAACAAGGCCGGTGAACGGGGGGATGAAATTGTGGAAGTTGCGATCGCAATCCCCCCAACCCTCGATCCAGAACAAAAAGCCCTCTATCAAAGCCTCCGCGCCATCGAAACCTTTGACCCCCGTGCCGATTTTCTCAAGTAGGGTCCTTTAGAGAACGCATCTACGCACCAAAATAGGACGGTTCATGGCCCGGTGCCCACTTGATGTTGCAGCCGATGCTGGGGGCCTGTTCCTCGGCAACTGCCTGGCCCGCTAGCACGGCTTCAATCGCTGCCCGCAGGTCTTTTCCAGTGACCGGTTTCCCGTTGCTGGGACGACTGTCGTCCAGCTGACCGCGATAGGCCAGTTTTAGGTCACCATCAAACAAAAAGAAATCCGGTGTGCAGGCAGCGGTGTAGGCCTTAGCCACCGACTGGTCTTCGTCGTAGCAATAGGGAAAGGCAAACCCACAGGTGCTGGCCTGGACTTTCATATGCTCCGGCGCATCCTGGGGATGGGTTTGGATGCTGTTGGCGCTGATGGCAACAATGCCCAGGCCTTTCTTTGTATATGCCTGGCCAATGTTTGCCAGTTCCTGCTCCACATGCTTCACGAAGGGGCAATGAACACAGATAAATATGACCAGCAGGCTAGATGGGCCTGCTATTGCTTGGGGCGTAACCGTCTGTCCTGAAACCACGTCGGGCAAGGCAAAATGGGGCGCGGCGGTGCCCAAGGCCAACATGGTCGATTCGGTCATGACCATGGGGCTAGCCTCCGAATGCGAAGGCGGTCATCACCAGCACCGACAGCAGTAGGCCAGGGCTCAGCAGAAGTAAAAGGGTAAACAGCTCGTGTAATTCCATAAGTACGGATGCGGTGTCCATGAGACGTCACTTCTCATAGTGGCGAATGAATCACTAAATGAGGCCTAGTTTTTAGTAAAAAAACAGGATGTACCGTGTGACATTGCGGTGGCACTGCGGTGACACGGCGGTGACATTGGGGGCAGCGGGGTGATAGGTTTTGGTGCCCATTGGGGTACAGCTATGCCCGTATGGGTCGGGTGATATTCAAAAGGGCTGAGGGGTATGGGATTCAGAGCGTTTGGACCGGTTGGGACGATGGCAAGCGTGCTGCCAACCGTGATCATGGTTGCTTCGACAATGCAGGCCCCCGCGCAGGCCTTGGCAGCGCCAGCAGAGCTATCCACCTGGTCCTATGACGAGGCCACACAGCTCTTGGAATTTTCGCTACCGCAGTCGGTGCTGCCTCGCTTTTTTTTACTGGCGGAACCGACGCGAATTGTGTTGGATATTCCCGCTACACAGCTTGGGGCCGGGCCGACAGCGCAAACCTATGATGGCGTTGTTCAGCGTATCCGGGTCTCTCAGTTTGAGGGGGATACTGTCCGGTTGGTGATTGATCTGGCCCCGGGAACGGTTTTGCAAGAACGACAGGCCGACATTGAGTTTGACGATAGTGCCAACGGACAGCGGCATTGGCGGTTCCACCCTCGTGTAGACACGGCAGGTGCGATCGCACCTGCCCCCTTGGTGCCATCTTTGACGCCGCCCGCACCAACGGCTCCGGCCACTGCGGGCCTCCCGAGCCCGCCGCCGCCCGCTGCCCAGGACCGTACCAACACCCCGCTTGCCGATGTACCGGTGTCCCTCGAAAATGCGGAAGAAATCAGCTACTCCGCAGCCGGACTGGAGCTCCCCGAGCGGCCCACGGGACTAGAGGCTTTGCCCGTTGACCTGTATGCAGAGTCGAACCGGACCGCGACAGCCGACACGGTTACGGTACCACCGCTGGCAACGGTGCCCCCAGCAGACACAGTAGCGACTCGCCCCGCGCCGCCAGAACCGGATACCGCAGTCATTGATGTGCCGCTGCTGGTGGCGCCCACTCTGGAATCGCCCGATCAGGCGGCGGCGGAAACGATTTCCCCTGGGGCCGATACGCCTCCGGCTGAAACCGCATCGTCCGTCCCGTTGCCCACTGTAGAGTCTGCTGTGCCCCTGGCTGGGGGGACTGAGTCGCCTACGCTGGCGGACGAGGGGCCGACGGCGTCATCTGCCGCTGCTCCTGGGAGTGGCCCGGTGCTGCCACCGCTGCGGGATGCTGCACCCACGGCTGGCGTAACGCCTAGTGCTGCTGCGGCAGCGACAACACCTCCAGGCGTCCCTGATGGGGCAGCTGCTGACGCTCCCGAGACCGTTACCTCGGCCCTGCCACCGGCCCCCGAACGGCCTGCGCCTGGCCCCACCCCCGAAGCGGTACCCCCGTTTGTTGAGCCCGATACAGCTGTGGCGGCAGAGGCCAGCCAATACACGGCTGCTTTGGTTCCACTGGAGACGTTACCCGTTGATGCTGCTCCGGAGGCGACTCCTGAAGCGTCCTCTCCGGGTGCTGATGCGCCTATCCACTTGATTGAAATGGGGGAAACAGCACGCACCATTACTCCGACCGGTGTCCCGACGGTGGTGCAATTTGGACAACCGCTCCCCTAGGTGCCAGTGGGAGACCTCACCCTTTGCCACGTCCACAACTCGAGTTTTCTCGGGGAAAGGCTACAGATTTCACGCCATACGCGATGTGGGACGACAGGTTTCAAGCTGGGTATCTTTAGCGTGCGGCAAAAATTTATGACGCACCCCGGCAGCTCTCGCGGCACAATAAGAACTGTAACCGGCCTCAACGGTTCTTAATGATTTTGGATGCGCCCGTGAAACTGCTCAAAGGCTCGACCCTCAACACGCTGCTTGCGGATACGCTGACGATTTTTTGGGGGGAGTGGCTGGACCTGCGGATACGAATTCCACAGGTGGCGGCGTCTGGGTTGGTTTCACCGCTGATCTATATCCTGGCCTTTGGCTTGGGTCTCGGTAGCTCCATTGATCGGGTGGCGACGCCTAGCGCCGGGGACAACTACCTAGAGTTCATTCTGCCGGGCATGGTGGCGCTGTCGTCCATGGTTATCAGCTTTGGCGGGACCACCTTTTCCATCTGTGGTGAGCGGCTGTTTACCAAAAGCTTCGAGGAAACCCTGCTCTATCCCATTCACCCCCTGGCGCTGCACCTGGGCAAAATGCTGGCGGGCATTGTGCGCGGCATGTTAACGGCGACTTCAGTGATTGTTGTGGCGGTCCTATTTACGCAAAATGTTTGGGGATTTATTAACCCGCTGTTTTTGCTGCTGCTGGTGCTCAACTGCGCCGTGTTTGCTGGGCTGGGGGTGATTGTCGGCCTGAATGTTAAATCGCTGGAGAGCGTGGGCCTGTTTAACAACTTTTTGATTGTACCCATGTCCTTTCTGGGGGCGACGTTCTTTGATCCGGCGACGCTGCCCAATCTGCTCAAAGGCTTTGTTTATCTGCTGCCGCTAACCTACACCACGGTAGGGCTACGTGCTGCGGCCTATAAGCCACTGGCCGCCTTTCCGTGGTACTCGGTGCCGGTGCTGCTGGCTGCTGCGATCGCACTGTCCTTCATGGGGGCCTACCAGTTTGCCCATCAGCAGGACTAGCTGAATCAGGCTGGAAGCTCCCAGCCTGATTCAGCCAACGGCTTTGGCCTAGCCTGCGACGGCCTCGATCATGTCCATGGATGGATAGACTAGGCCCTGCCGCCACTGGGAGAAGACTCGGTAGGCGTCAAGGTCAATGGGTAAGCTGCCCGGCTCAGACTCTTGGCGAATTTGAACAAGGTTGTAGCGCGTCGTTTCGGCATAGACGGAAAAGGTAATCCGAAAGACCTCGAAGAAGTTAATCACCCAGTTGCAGTCCTCAATGGATAGCTGCTCGTAATAGCGAATGAGGTCGGCAATGCGCGTCTCCAGGTGTGTTTGCACATTGGGACAGTACAGCGCAATCTTGAGCAGCAAGATCACCAGCACCAGTGGGTTGCCCTGGGCCAGCACCAGGTTAAACAGGCGTGAGGGATGCTGACGATCTTCGGTGGTGAGCATATCAATGATGCGATTACAGGTGCGTAATGCGATCGCATCGTCCAATACATCTAGCTCGTGGCGAGGGTACAGACCTAAAATCGGCTTTGGCAGCTGCTGCCGCAGCGCTACTGAGACCTGAGCCTTAGGCAGGGCAAAGGCCAGGTAATGGAGCAAAGCCCGCTTAAAGTCTCGATAGGTGAGCTGTTGAACCTGCTTTCGAAACAGACTAGCCAGGTTCTGATAGCTAAACTGCCCCGGCTTCACCAACAGCAGCTTCACAAGGTTTAGCGCAGCCTTGCCCAGTAGCGTTGGATTAGCTGAGGTGTCGGCCAATGGGTTGAACTGTGATTTGGCCGTATACATGGCCAAATCAAACCGAAAGCGCTCCTTTAGCTCAGTGGACAGGGCCCGTGCTGCTTCTCGCTGCTCCAGGGGGTTTTC
>ERZ1740067.2836-NODE-2836-length-10188-cov-6.379552_pt1 | contig 10188 bp, 9 predicted proteins | sample MGYA00581736_ERZ1740067 | MGnify/ENA primary metagenome ERZ1740067 (study PRJEB43018, sample SAMN04849236) | marine metagenome | isolation source: floating plastic debris | place: Pacific Ocean | collected 2008-08-27 | study: EMG produced TPA metagenomics... | reverse complement strand
GGAAAAGGAAGCTGCCATTAACCAGTAGGGATTATGTTTGAGCGTGTTGCCGATTAGGGCACACTGCGATTCGCACCCTGTACTGATCATCCTCAACGATCTGGATTGCTGAACCCCGCCCGATGGCCGCCTATATCATCAGACGCCTGCTGCTCATGGTGCCGACCATTCTCGGCATCCTGCTTGTGGCCTTTGCCATTGTGCAGTTCGCGCCGGGCGGGCCCATCGAACGCATCATTGCGCAGCTGCAGGGCAATGATGTGTCCGCCACCGCCCGCATCGGTGGCTCACCAGGGGGTGATCTGGGAGCTGGCGCGCAATCCGCCGGAGGGGATGCGAGCGCCACGGCCAAGTATCGCGGCGCCCAGGGTCTGGACCCCGAATTCATCGCAGACCTTGAGCGCCAGTTCGGCTTCGACAAGCCGGTCCACGTGCGCTTTGCCACCATGGTCTGGGACTATGTGCGTTTCGATTTCGGCGAGAGCTATTTCCGTGATGTAAAGGTACTCGACCTGATTGCGGAAAAACTGCCCGTGTCTATCTCCCTTGGCCTGTGGACCATGTTCATTGCCTATGGGGTGTCTATTCCACTGGGCGTGATGAAGGCCGTGCGCGACGGCACGCCGTTTGATGTGTGGACATCGGCTGTCATCATTGTCGGCTACGCCATTCCCGGCTTCCTGCTGGCCGTGCTGCTCATCGTGCTGTTCGCCGGTGGCAGCTATTTTGATCTCTTTCCGCTGCGCGGGCTGACGTCAGACAATTTCGACGACCTCTCCTTTTTCGGAAAGATCTTCGACTATCTCTGGCATATTATTTTGCCGGTGACCTCCATGGTTCTGGCAGGCTTCGCGACGACGACCCTGCTGACCAAGAACTCGTTCCTCGATGAAATAAAAAAGCATTATGTGGTGACAGCGCGCGCCAAGGGTCTTGCTGAAAAGCAGGTGCTTTATGGCCACGTGTTCCGCAACGCCATGCTGATCGTGATAGCGGGTTTTCCTGCCGCCTTCATCGGCGCATTTTTCACGGGCGCCTTGCTAATCGAGACAGTATTCTCGCTGGATGGCCTCGGATTGCTGGGTTTTGAGTCCATCGTCAACCGCGACTACGCAGTGGTCTTTGCCACGCTTTACATCTTCGGTCTCATTGGCTTGTTGGTGAGCCTCCTGTCGGACATCACCTACACACTGGTGGATCCGCGCATCGACTTCGAGGCGCGGTAAGTCATGAGCACACTTCTCGACAGGACGCAGCTGGGCAACATCAACTGGGAAGCCACGTGGATTGGCCGGATCAACAAGGCCCGCACGTCTCCCATCAACCAGCGCCGTTGGCGAAATTTCCGGGCTAACTCGCGCGGTTATTGGGCCCTGTGGGTTTTTGGCGTTCTGTTTTTCATCAGCCTGTTCGCCGAGTTCATTGCCAATGACAAACCCCTGCTCGTGACGTTCGAGGGCGGCATCTACACGCCGGTCTTTACGGCTTATCCAGAAACGGAATTTGGTGGTGACTTCGCCACCGAGGCGGACTATCGCGACCCTTTCGTTCAGGAGCTGATCCAGGAAGCGGGTGGCAGTATTCTCTGGCCGCTGATCCCCTACAGCTATGACACCATCAATCTAGACCTTCCGGTGCCCGCGCCCGCGCCACCCAGTGCTGAAAACTGGCTGGGAACAGACGATCAGGGGCGTGATGTGGTGGCGCGAGTAATCTATGGCTTCCGCATCTCGGTGCTGTTCGGTCTGATCCTGACCTTTTTTGCCTCCATCATCGGCGTTGCCGTGGGCGCGGTGCAAGGCTATTTCGGCGGTTGGACGGACCTTATCGGCCAGCGCCTGATCGAGATCTGGAGCTCCGTTCCGTCGCTCTATCTGATCATCATCATCGCGGCGGTCATTGAACCGACATTCTGGATATTGCTGGGCATATTGCTGCTGTTCCAGTGGGTCGCGCTTGTTGGCGTTGTGCGCGCTGAGTTCCTGCGGGGCCGCAACCTGGAATATGTCCGTGCGGCGCGGGCTCTTGGCCTGCGCAACATCACCATCATCTTCAAGCATGTTTTGCCCAATGCCATGGTGGCGACGCTGACCTTCCTGCCGTTCATACTGAATTCGTCGATCACTGCGCTGACCGCGCTGGACTTTCTCGGCTTCGGCCTGCCGCCGGGCTCGCCGTCATTGGGTGAACTGCTCGCACAGGGCAAGAACAACCTTCAAGCCCCGTGGCTGGGCTTTACCGGGTTCATCGTGATCGCATTGATGTTGAGCCTGCTGGTCTTTGTGGGCGAAGCAGTCCGCGATGCGTTTGACCCGAGAAAGACACTGCAATGAGTGGTGGCGACCAAAAGCTCGTCGAGGTCAAAGACCTGTCGGTCGTCTTCACGCAGGACGGCAACGAGACGCTGGCCGTGGACCAGATTTCTTTCGACCTCGCGGAAGGCGAAACGCTGGCACTGGTGGGCGAATCCGGCTCAGGCAAATCCGTGTCGGCGCTGTCGTTGATGCAGCTGCTGCCGTATCCCGCAGCATCGCATCCCACGGGCTCCATCAAGTACCGGGGCCAGGACGTAATAGGTGCAGACGAACGCACCCTGATGGGCATTCGCGGCAATGAAATCTCGATGATTTTCCAGGAGCCCATGACATCGCTCAATCCGCTGCATACCATCGAGCGGCAGGTGGGCGAGGTGCTGGCGGTTCATCGCGGATTGCGGGCGGAAGCTGCGCGCAAGCGGGTCCTTGAACTTCTCAACAAGGTTGGCCTGCAAAATGCCGAGTCACGTCTGGGCGCCTATCCGCATGAGCTGTCAGGTGGCCAGCGCCAGCGCGTGATGATTGCCATGGCGCTCGCCAATGAACCGCGCCTGCTGATTGCAGACGAACCCACGACGGCCCTGGATGTCACTGTGCAGGCGCAGATCCTCAAGCTGCTGAAGAGCCTGAGCCAGGAGATGGGCATGGCCATGCTGCTCATCACCCATGACCTCGGCATCGTCCGCAAGATGGCGAACCGGGTCTGCGTCATGAACAAGGGGAAAATCGTCGAAGAAGGCGAGACCGCCAGCCTCTTTGATGATCCGCAACACGACTACACAAAACACCTTCTGGGCAGTGAACCCAAGGGCAAGCCACTGACCGCCCGGCTCGATGCCCCTGAAGTGATGTCGACTGACAACCTCAAGGTCTGGTTCCCGATCAAGAAGGGCGTGCTGAAGCGTACCGTTGATCACGTCAAGGCGGTCGACGGGATCTCTTTGACAGTGCGCCGCGGCCATACCGTCGGGGTGGTGGGTGAATCCGGATCGGGCAAGACCACCCTTGGCCTTGGTTTGCTGCGGTTGATCGAGTCCAATGGTCCCATCGTCTTCATGGGTCAACATATTGAAGATGATGGCTGGTCGGACCTGCGCAGCCGCCGTGCGGATATGCAGATTGTGTTTCAGGATCCGTTCGGGTCTCTGAGCCCACGGCTTTCAGTTGCGCAGATCGTTGAAGAAGGTCTCCTGGTGCACGGCACCGATCTAGACTACGACGCGCGCCGCAAACGCGTAGCAGAGGCCCTTGAAGAAGTCGGTCTTGATCCCGCAACCATGGACCGGTATCCGCATGAGTTCTCCGGCGGCCAGCGTCAGCGCATTGCCATCGCGCGTGCCATGGCGTTGAAGCCGGACTTCGTGGTCCTCGATGAACCAACAAGCGCCCTGGATATGTCGGTGCAGGCCCAGATTGTCGACCTGCTACGCGATCTCCAGCAGCGCCATGACCTTGCCTACCTTTTCATCAGTCACGATCTGAAAGTCGTGCGCGCGCTGGCCGACGAAGTGATTGTCATGCGCAATGGCAAAGTTGTCGAGCAGGGCACATCGGATCAGATATTTGATACTCCGCAGACGGAGTACACCAAGGCGTTGATGGCAGCAGCCTTCGACCTTGAAACCGCCCCTGAAGGTGTGGTTTCGAGTTAGGCTCGTGCGTCCAGCCGTTTGATCGATGTCACCGGACCGTCGGTTTGTGCAATGCGGGCAATAGCTGGCTCTACCGGTTCTTCAACCGTCTTCATATGGGTTGCGTTGGCATGGAGCAGGGTCGCGCCATCCACCATGATGCCCACATGCCCTTTCCAGAACACAAGATCACCGCGCTGAAGCGGCTCGTGTTCGGGGACCGGCGTGCCAAGGGCTGCTTCCTGCATGTCTGTGTCACGTGGACAGGGGACGCCGGCGGCCTCCAGCGCGCACTGAACCAGGCCCGAGCAATCAAGCCCAAGACTGGAACGACCACCCCACAAATAGGGCGTCTCCAAAAACTGTTCGGCCACGGCCACATAGTCCCGCACAAAGCTTCCGGTCGCCCGCAGATGATCCGTGAAGACAAACCCGGCACCATCCAATGCGCCAAAGCGTCCGTCCAGGCGGGTGACGACAACCGGGGCGTTGAGAGACAACCAGCTTTGCATGGGTGATTTGAGATCCGCATCCCGATAGACAAAGGTGCGCACCGCCGCAACCTGATGCGTCGGGGCGCGAACACTCTCAGCAATGTCGTCCAACGCCGCATAGCCTACATAGTCATCGCGAACAGCCTGAACCCAGGCAAAACCATTAGCCGTGTCAAACACCCGAACAGTTTCCCCAAAGAGCAGTTCGGTGTCGCGCGGTCCATCTGGCTCAGGTCGGCCGCGCAAGGCGGTGACCGGGACTCTGACATGGGCATCACTGCCGTCGACAAAGCGGTCAGCGTCCACGCGATCCTTCAGGCGGACATCAGCAAGATCATCACGAAAGGCATGAAGGCGCGGGTCGAGCGCCGGGCGCAGGGAAGCCATCAGATGTCCTTGGCGTGCTTGGCAATCAGTTCTGCAAATTCAGAAAGATAGACTGAGCCCTTTACCGTTCTCTGAACAAGCACATTGCGTCTGTCACTTTCATCCCGCTTGCGTTTGAGAAGATCAAGCCGCCCCATGGCGTCCAATGCGCGGGTGATGGCGGGTTTTGAAATCCTGAGGCCTTCAGACAGGCCGCGCACGGTGTGGGGTGGCGGTGATAGATATACCGTCAGCAGGATGGCCATCTGTCGTGACGACAAATCCGGGCCGTCGTCGCGAACCGTGTCCGCAACCACATCATGCCACAGCTTCAACGCTTCAACGGATTTGAGCTCCATCGCTCTGCGTGCGCCCCCTCAGCACTCTTTCCGGCGTTGCATAGCTGCGCGACCGACCCCCCAAAGATCAATCCGCCGGAAATTATGGTTAATCGTAGCTGCGAGACGCGGTCGATTGCAACCGCTTACGAAATGAAGTGATCCGAGGTCCGTCAGCCGTAGCGATTGCACAACAGGCGATAGAGCGCGCGCACGGCCTGGATGTCCCCACCAACGGGGCGCCCAGGGCGCGGCTTGGCATTCCATCCATAGATGTCAAAGTGTGCGTAGGATGATGTTTCCGTCACAAACCTGTTGAGAAAGAGGGCAGCAGTAATGCATCCCGCAAACGGGCCGTCAGAAATATGGTTCACGTCGGCAATCTTGCTGTCGAGCCAACTGTCATAAGGGGCCCAAAGCGGCATCCGCCAGAGCGGGTCGTGAGCGTCGTTTGCAGCCGCTTCCAGGTCCGCCGCCAGCGCGTCATCCTTTGTGAAGAACGGCGGAAGCTCCGGGCCCAATGCAACACGGGCTGCGCCGGTAAGGGTCGCGAAGTCGACCAGCAGCTCCGGTGTTTCCGTATCGGCTTCTGCCAGCGCATCGCCCAGCACAAGTCGGCCTTCCGCATCCGTGTTGCCGATCTCCACCGTCAGGCCCTTGCGGCTGTCCAAGACGTCGCCAGGCCTAAAGGCATTGCCGGCGACGGAATTTTCTACGGCCGCAACAAGAATGCGCAGATGCACATCAAGGCCCCGCTCCATGATCATCTGGCCTAGCCCCAGCGCTGCGGCAGCCCCGCCCATGTCTTTTTTCATCAGTGCCATGAAGTTGCCGGGCTTGAGGTTCAGCCCGCCGGTGTCAAAGCAAACACCTTTGCCCACAAGTGTGATCTTCGGAGCATCAGACCGCCCCCACCGCAGGTCGATGAGCCGTGGTGCCCGATCACTGGCGCGTCCAACGGCATGAACCATGGGATAGTTGTCGCGGATCAGATCATCGCCCGTTGTGACAGCAAGGCGCGCATCAAACCGGTGGTGGAGTTTATCCGCAGCCGCCTCCAGCTCTGCCGGACCCATGTCCGAGGCAGGTGTGTTGATGAGATCACGTCCCAGGAAGATGCCGCGGGCGATACGTGAAACATCGTGGCAGTCAGCTCCCTCCGGCACGACAAGGCGCACCTTGGGAGCATCACCCCCGTCAGAGGCATTTGATTTGTAGCGGTTGAACGCATATGTGCCCAGCGCGAACCCAAGCAGAGCAACAGACGTATCGTCGGGTACCGGCTCCAGGGCATAGTCGCCGGGCTGCAGCTTGGAAGCGAGGCCGCCAAAGACGAACGGATCGCTTTGATCTCCAATCCCGAAGAGCACCCGCTCAATGGCGCCATCAGCGCCGGGAAGTGCAAGTGCCTCACCTGCCTTTGCCTTGAAGCCCTGAGCTTTTACCCACGACGCGTGCGCAGGGCTTGCGTTCTCCAGCCAGGCATCAAGCGCATTGGACGCAATGGGACTAACCGGCGTTGCGGGGCCGGATTCGAGAAACACATCAAGCATAGGTCAGGCCATATCCATTTTTGGAGCAGGGTGGGGCGATACGCGGGAGCGCTGCAGTGCACACACCTTCAATGTAGAAGACAACCCCGCTATATGGCACGGTCTGACGGACCAATGGAACACGTTCAATCGCCAATATCGACTGGTGGCGGAATGACACGTCACACCATTGCCCGGCGATAGAAGTGAGGCAGCCCCATGCATCCCCCTCCGCTGCAACTTGTGATCGGTGACAAGAACTGGTCGTCCTGGAGTCTTCGGCCGTGGCTCGCCCTGAAGAAGGCCGGCATCCCCTTTGACGAGGTTGACGTTACCCTCCGCGCGGGAGCGGAGACCAAGGCCCAATGCCTGTCCCATTCGCCAGCTGGCAAAGTGCCGGTCCTCAAATGGGGCGACGAAACCATCTGGGATAGCCTGGCCATTCTGGAAACACTCGCGGACCGTCTGCCGGACGCAATGTTGTGGCCGGACGATGCACAGGCTCGCGCTCATGGCCGGGCAATCTGCGCTGAAATGCACGCGGGATTTACCGCGTTGCGGCGGGACATGCCCATGGATTGCATCCACCATCGTCCGGGCGAAGGGATGAACGAGGCTGTTGGAGATGACATAAGCCGCATCATTGCAATCTGGACGGAAGCCCGCGGTCGCTTTGGCGAAACGGGCGGCGGTCCGTACCTTCTGGGTGCGTTTTCCATAGCGGATGCGATGTTCGCACCGGTGGTATCCCGGCTGGAAACTTATGCGCCGGATCTCGTGGCCCTGGGTGACCGGGATGGTCAGGCCCGCGCGTATATGGAAACCATCAATTCCATGCCTGAGATGCGCGAGTGGGTGTTGGGGGCGAGGGCGCAAATGGGTCGATAGAGCCCATCCGCGTCTCAATGTACTTAAAATCCAAGGCGCAAAACCGCCCCTCATGATTAATGGTTTCTTGAGGGCTCTTTGCCACCATGTCCTTCAATGGAATTGGACCACGTTTGCGGTGCTGCACGCAGTCCTGCATTCGTGTTGAAGTGTGGAAGAGAGTTCCCGTGAAACAGCGTCCGACTTCTGCGTTGCCTGAAGGACTTAACCATGGCCGCCTCCGGCGCGCTGTAGCCGTATGTGCTGTCGCCGCCCTCGTGGCGGGGTGTCAGACAATGGGCGCTGGCACCAAGGCCGGGCCGACGCTAGAAACCCAACTTAAGGACGCGGACGTCCTTTCAGAGGTCAACGGCAATGTCGTGGCCAAGGCAGCCTATTGGGGCGGTCTGTTTGAGCAGGACCCGCGTGACGCAGAGGCAGCGGCTGAATACGCATCCGCATTGCGGGCCATTGGTTCTGTTCCCGCAGCCCTTGATGTTTTGAACCGTGCCGGCTCCCTGACGCCGGACGATCCGCGCATTCTGGCAGAATATGGCAAAACGCTCACAGCCGTTGGCAGAGCGACGGAAGCCATGCCTGTATTCGAGAAGGCATTGGCCGCCGACCCACGCAATTGGCGTACCCTGGCTGCCCGCGGCGTTGCGTATGATCAGCTAAACCAGCATGACCTCGCCCGCGACAGCTATCGCGCGGCAATTGCAATCGCACCCAGCGAACCGACGCCATGGAACAATCTCGGCCTGTCATATGCGCTGACCGATGATCTGGAAGACGCAGAGCTCGCCATGCGCGAAGCCATGTCGAAACCAAAGGCTACGGCAAAGATGCGCCAGAACCTGGCATTGGTTCTTGGATTGCGCGGCGACTATACGGATGCTGAGCGATTGGCCCGCGCAGAACTTGCGCCGGAGCCCATCGATGGCGATGTGCAGGAACTGCGCAACATCGTCACTCAGCCCGCATTGTGGGCACGTGAGGCCAACGCCGACAACAATCCGGTCATTATCGAATAGTCACGACCTTTCGAGGCTCTGGGTGTTCTAAGACAAAACCCGCAGGTTGAGCCTGCGGGTTTTTGTTTGTGAAGGTGTCCGGCAAAAGCGCGGTCTAGTTCATGGTGAAGCGAATGACCGCCGGACCCAGGATTACCACGAAGAGAACGGGCAGGAAGAACAGGATCATCGGCACCGTGAGCTTGGGTGGAAGGGCAGCGGCACGTTTCTCGGCGGCAGCCATGCGGATGTTGCGGTTCTCCTCCGCCATCACACGCAGGGCCTGACCGAGCGGCGTACCATATCTCTCCGCCTGAATAAGACTTGTGGTCACCGCCTTGACGCCTGGCAGGCCCGTACGCTTACCCAGATTATCATAGGCCTGGCGGCGGTCCTGCAGGTACGAGAGCTCGGCGGTCGTAAGGGCCAGCTCCTCCGCCAACTCAACGGACTGCATACCAATTTCCGCGGCCACCTTGTTGAAGGCCGCTTCAACAGACATGCCAGACTCGACACAGATCAACAGCAAGTCCAAGGCATCCGGGAAGGATTGCTGAATGTTCTGCTGACGCCGTGTGATGATGTTCTGCAAAAAGACGTTGGGCAGATAAAAACCCACAAAGCCGGCCAAGATCGACATGCCGAGCTTGCCCATGGTTGGCGTGGACAGATCAAGCACGAAGAAGATGTAGAACGCCGCGACCGCACAGACGATCGGCGGCATGGCAATGCGGAAAAACAGAAACGTGTAGATCGGTCCCTGTCCGCGAAAACCCGCCATCTTGATCTTCATCTGAAGATCCTCGTCCTCCAGCAACTTGCGCAGGTTCAGCTTGTCGACCAACCGCTTCGTAAAACCCTTGGGTGTTGACCGCAAAGTGCCGCGTTTTGCGCCCTCGCGCTCTTCCATTTCCGCCCGAAGCTTGCTGCGCAACGCGTCGCGCTCACTGGCAACATATTTCATTCGGGACGCCAGCGTGTCCTGTGACAGGTAAGGGAGCCCAATAGAGATAATTGTCGCGAATGCAGCCACAGCGGACAGCAGCATCGCCATCATCTGCGGGTTCGTAACAATATCTACAAAGGCCATGAACATGGCGCGGAGTCCCTATTTCATCAGTAGTCGAAAGAAATCATTCGCTTCATAACCAGAACGCCAATCAACATCCACATGACGCCGCCAATCAGCATGGCTTGACCCATCCGCTCTTCAAACAGCAGGTTGATGTAGTCCGGCGTTGTTATGTAAACGAGCATCATCACGCCAGGTGGCAAGATGCCAATGATCGCAGCAGAAGACTTGGCCTCCTGGCTCATGGCCATGATCTTGCCCTGCAGCACCTTGCGGTCACGCAGAACCTTGGACAGATTGCCCAGCGCTTCAGACAAATTGCCGCCTGTCTTCTGCTGGATGGAAATCACAATGTGAAAAAAACGCAGGTCCGCCAGCGGCACCCGTTCGGTCATCTTCTCAAGCCCCTGCTCAAGCGTAATGCCCACCCTTTGGCCCTCAACAAGTTCCCTGAACTCATCGCGGACGGGCCCTTGAGCCTCCGTGGAGATGATCGTGATGCAGTCATGCAGCGGAAGCCCGGCTTTCAAGCCACGCACAATGACATCCACCGCATTAGC
>ERZ1740067.2835-NODE-2835-length-10192-cov-6.002170_pt1 | contig 10192 bp, 8 predicted proteins | sample MGYA00581736_ERZ1740067 | MGnify/ENA primary metagenome ERZ1740067 (study PRJEB43018, sample SAMN04849236) | marine metagenome | isolation source: floating plastic debris | place: Pacific Ocean | collected 2008-08-27 | study: EMG produced TPA metagenomics... | reverse complement strand
GTTCAAAACTTTGCCCGACATCGTGTTCATCCCATACAATCAATTGCATCGTCAAGAGATCGATCATTCCCAGAAAGTCGTCTTCAGCCCCCACCGGAATCTGCAATGGCACCGCGTTGGTTTTCAAACGTGCTTTCATGTCAGCCACTACCCTCAAAAAGTCTGCTCCCTTGCGGTCCATTTTATTCACAAAAGCTACCCGAGGTACTCCATAGCGGTCTGCTTGTCGCCATACAGTTTCGGACTGTGGCTCTACTCCAGAGGCGGCACAAAACAACATAATGGCCCCATCGAGTACTCGAAGAGAACGTTCTACCTCTACTGTGAAGTCTACGTGACCAGGAGTATCAATCAAATTGAGCTGATAAGTATCTCCTTGATAAGGCCAATAAGTAGTGATGGCCGCCGACGAAATCGTGATACCTCGTTTTTCTTCCTGGGGATCAGTGTCCATAGTGGTATTGCCATGGTGCACTTCACCCATTTTACGAATCATACCAGTGTAATACAGGATACGCTCGGTAGTAGTAGTTTTGCCGGCATCTACGTGAGCCATAATTCCAAGATTGCGAAGGTTTCTTAACTTTTTCATAAAAAAATAATGATTAAAAATAAAACTTTAATTTGATGCATGATTGCTGGGCAAAGGGCACAAAAAAAGGCCACTCTAAGAATAGAGCGGCCTTTTTTTGTTCGTGTTCGATGAGCTACTTCATTATTCATTCATCGTTTCGGTATCGACAATAGGCTTCTGTTCTTAGAGGTGAACTCCCTAAGGAAAAAGTCATGAAAAGGAATTTGCTTATTTCAGTAAGCGATTTAGAAGTGAGTCGATACATATTTCTTAGTGATGAATTGTTGATGATTGATAACCAATCAAGTGTTTGTATTTGATATAATTGTTTGTTTATAAGCCTAAAGCAAAAAAGCCTTTCCCAAAAAGGAAAGGCTCATCAATATGATATTTTATATGTTTTGACCTTACATTTTGGGCATCATTCATTTGCATCATTATCTATCCAGATAATGCGTACTGAAGCAATGGCTTCTGAGTGATTATGTAAGTAAGGGTTCAACATTGTTTTTTTCTGATAAATCTACTGCTACTCTACGAGTATGTTTAATTTTTGTTGTACAAATTTAGTAATATCTCTACAAAATTTCCAAATTTTCTTGATTTCTTCAATAATTTAGCTTCATCAGGTATTTCAATTTTCGCTACAAAAATCATATCAAACTGCCTGTTCCGTATACATTATTCAAGATTCATCAGACGAAATTACCGACTTTCAAAAACAGACATAACATATTAATTATCAGCATTTTAAAAAACATTTAATTGATGAATCACCCATCCAAAAGACTACGTATCGTGATTAAAATTTAAGTATCAAAACTGTTTTATTATTCACTGTCATGAAACACATTTTTTTAATTCTATTATGTTCCTGTATTAAAATGATCAGCTTAAGTGCCCAGGCTCAAGAGGTAGCACTGACGGGAAAATGGATGCTGGGAGGGAGTGTAGGGTTTACTAATTTTGATCGCTTTGCGGTCCCCTCCAACCAACCTCATTACAAAAGTCGGGGCATCACCTTCTCTCCTACCGTGGGTTACTTTTTCAATAACCGTTGGCAAGTAGGGATTCGTGGGCAATACCAGAAGGAACAAGACACTCAGGATTGGGCAGGGCCAGCTCAATTCAGAAGCTTTTCCGAAAACCTTACCCAATCATCCGGATTGGGGGCTTATCTACGACGTTACATTTGGATGTTTGACCATTTCGCCTTTCATATCGAGGCCAATATATCATACAGCGAGCACTTTGCCAGTCATCATTATCGTTACGACAATGATTCGCAAAATAAACGGGAAAACAAAAAAAGCTCGGTGGCATTTTCTCTCAACCCGGGCTTTACCATCAAGGTCAATAAATGGATTGGGATTGATTTATCAGCAAATTTGTTGCGCCTGGGGCAAGACAACGATCAAACTCAAAGTATAAATATCAAACAAGGTCAGGAAGTATCCTTTGATGAATGGAATCGCAACACTTTTAATGCTACGCTGGCTAGTTTTAGCACCTTATTGAATGAGGTACAAATAGGGATTATCATCTTTATCTAATCAATGCTTTTGAATTTATCTTTTCACAAAATTATTACCATTCACACTTATATCAACTATGAAAAGTATCCGTGCATATTTTGTACTCTTTAGTATTTTATGTGGTACCTCTTCGTTGCAAGCTCAAATAACTGACCTACAAAAAAAATGGGTTTTAAATGCAAATATTGGCTACAACGATGCCGTATCAAAAGTGAACCAAACACCCCTTCATAACCAGATATATGTCCGTAATTTCATTTTTTCGCCGACCCTGGGGTATTTTATTAGCAACCATTTGCAAGTTGGGGTACGTACCACATTTAGAAATACTCATCATGAGGAATGGGATGTCAACCGCGAGCAAAACACCTTGAGTCAATCTTTTGGGCTAGGAGTATACAGTCGAAATTATTCTTGGTTATCCAAGCACTTTGGATTTTACTTAGAAAGTGGGCTCATGTATAGTTATGACATCGCCAACTCAAAAACTCACTATTATAGAGGGCAACCCAACCTGATCACGAGTAAGGGGCGAGGGAGCTCCGTACAATTATACCTTAGGCCGGGGTTTACTTGGCAAATTAACCAGAGAATTGCAATAGATTTTACTACCCAGTTATTTGATGCGAGTTATCGTTATTACAAACAAAAGCCAGGAGGTGATCATCAGTTTAGTAAATCTGAGGAAGGATTCTCAGCAAATATCTCCAATAGTAACCGCTTACTGCAAAATATTCAACTGGGAATATCGATATTTATATAAAGGTGGGGCATCAGCGCTTGAGGTTGGATAAACCATACCTAACCTCAAGCACATATTCAAGATTTTGAATTTAATGTTTGGCCTTGAATTTACGGTAGGCGGCCGATTTTTTGTACTGGGCTCTGAGTTCCTTAGGATTTTTATAAATCTTCCAAAGTCCCTTCTTTTTGGATTTGGCTTCTCGCTCTAACTTCTCAAAGTAAGGGGCTTTGGAAATATTAGGCTTGTATCTTTTAGCAAAAGCATATCCATGTTTTACCAAGGTAGCATTGTAAAACTCTCCATTTCCCAGATATACGTAAGCCAACAAGCGACCAAATTTGTCTTGCTTTTCTTTATCATAGCGTAAGACGACTCTTTTCCCCTTTTTCAATCTTTTTTTGGTGTAGTCAGATGCTTCTTTTCCAAAAGGTTGTACATCCATGTACATAGATCTTAGGCTCTCGGGCGTATCTACCCCAATCAATCGTACCGATTTTTTATTTTTTTTAGATCCTACATGAATCGTATCTCCATCTACCACTTTATAAATCCGAGTAATTTTTCCTTTGAAGATGGCTCCCAAATACAAACCTAGTAGTTTCAATACCCGCCAAGCAATCAATAACCCTAAAATAATGCCCACTCCTATGCAAGCATATTGCACTAGTTCGTCTAACTTATTCCAATAATCAATAATAGGTTTAATGAGTTCATCTAACATAGTTTGCTCTGATTAAATTTTTTGCTAACAAAAAGTGTCTCTTTGCTACAAAAATAGGCATTTTTTATCAATAGACAAGTTCAGGAGGAGATAAGGAAGGCAAAGCAAGAAGAAAAAACAAATAAAAAAGCCCCAATCAATTGTGATTGGGGCTCGGCTTTTCTCTAAGAAAAAGTAAATGACTTAGTATAAGAAATTCAATGCTGTGATATCAGAAGACGTAAACTCACCATCTACACCACTATTGAAACAAGCAAGCATCAAAGAAGTGCTGCTATTTACGTTGGTAGTTGGGGTTCCAGGAATATGGATAGCACCTACGCCACCGTTACCTTCGTTTCCACCAGAGCTACAGCTAATAGAACGGTTGAAATAATCAGTGTGACGGAAGCCAATGCAGTGTCCAATTTCGTGACCAATTACGTGCTCGTTTACATTTGTACTGAATCCATCTGTACCAGCGTTGATTTGAACCCACTTGAATGGATTTCCACCAGTTGGGAATCCAGCAGATCCACCACCGCCACTTGCACCATTGTTATAAACAACAATGTCAGCATTGGTACTTGCAGCAAAAGAAAGTGTAAATCGTAGTCTTAAGTTCAAACGGTTGTAGTTATTGATTGCCCACTGTAAACCAGTTCTCATTTTAGAAGTCAACGCAAATCCAGAACCTGTATAACCAATCACACTAATGGTACGTACACTACCATTAACACTTACCAAGTTGTTGGTGCGGTATTGCTCACCAGTCAACCCAGTCATTGCAAGTTTGTGATTAGGATTCAGAAATTCCTCCAAATTAGCATCAGCAAGGAACATATCACCTTCAATCAAAAACCCAGGAGTAACCTCTCCAGTAATGGGATTTTTTTGATTGATATGCTGAACTACAGTTGGATTGATTCCTTTATCCCAAAACGCTTTCTTTTGTGCTTCGGTTAAAGTTTTTACTTCAGGTGTGATTTGTTCTTTCTGGTTACAAGAGAAGACAAAGGTAACCATTACCATGGCGATCGCCATGGTTAAAAAAGTACTTTTTCTCATAATTTTTAAAATTTGTGTAATATAATCATCCTGCGAACAGAATGTTCAACGGCAATGATATCACATTTCAGAATTTCTTGCAATTATAGAGGGTAAACAAAAAGTAAACACCCCTTAAAATTTCATAGATAACAGGTAAACTGTAGTAGTGTTAACAACTTGTAGCGTAGCAAACAACATCTCACATAACTTACTGATAAAAAGTAACTTAACAAATAATCAATAAAAGAAAGCCAACGAAAAAACTGTAAAAACTAGGTAAACAATTTAAATGGCAAAAAATTAACAAATGAATATCTAATCAAATTTTTAATTACCCAAAATAGTTAAAAAACCAAATATTTTAGAAGTATAATCACCAAGGTAATGCTATATATTCCTAATGAAATCGCCCAGATTCTCCCTTGAAAATTGAAGTATATTGCAGGTAACACATCACCAATATTATAGTATATAAAGCTTGAGCAAAGCACATCAATGTGTCTCATTAGAAATGGCAATAAGATAAAGAATACACACTTCTCTTTATTTTTTACCGGGTCTTACGAGCTCATTTTGGTTCTGTTATTTACATCCCTTATATTTCAGCATAAAAAGCAATCATGTGTGATGAACAAGATATTGAATAAAATTTTTCGCTCTCGTAGGAGTCGAGGTCAGTTTTTATTTGCTGGGTTTGGTTTTTTACTGGGCTTATTGATGTTGTTGCTTTCAGTACAGCTCTATGTACAAGTAAACAAGGTACTGAATCCTAAAAATGCTTATCCAGAATACTTGATTGTGAGCAAACAAGTAAGTCTGGGCAACATGCTCACGATGGCTCGTGCCGACTTTCGCAAACGCGACCTTAGAAATCTCAAGAAACAACCTTTTATTGAAGAAATTGGACAGTTCCGCTCTAACCAATACAAGGTGATTGCTTATGCTAAAGGTCAAATTCCCTTTTATTCTGAATTGTTCTTTGAGTCGGTACCCGACAATATGATTGGAGATTTGCCCAAGGACTGGGGCTGGAAAGAGGGTCAAAAACTCCTCCCTGTCATTATTTCCAAAAACTTTTTAGACTTATACAACTTTGGCTATGCCTTGGGTAACGGATTGCCCCAAATATCGAGAGCGACCATTGGTTTGCTTACCGTAAGTGTTCGTATCGAGGGCCCCCAAGGCCGGGCGGAGTTCAAGGGAAAGGTCGTAGGTTTCAGCGAACGCATCCCTTCTATGATTGTTCCCGAAAGTTTTATGCTTTGGGCCAATAAAAATATTGGCCGCAATGAGGAGGTAAACCCTTCACGTTTGATGCTTAAAGTGAAAAATCCGGCTGATCCAGCCATTGCCAAATACTTAGAAAAAAAGAAAATTCAAATCAATAAGGATCGGCTCAATGCCAGCAAAGCGGGGGGCGTAGTCAAAATAGTGATGTCGGTCATTAGTTTGCTAGGCGCATTTTTCATTGGTTTGTCGTTTGTCATCTTTATGATGAACTTCAAGGTGGTACTTGCCGAGGCCAAAAACGAAATCAAGCTCTTGATGCAATTGGGCTATACACCCGGCATGATTGGACGCAACCTCATTAGCTATTTCTTGGTTTTCGTAGCCATTTTGGTAGTCATTACCTCAGGATTGCTATACTATGGTATTTCGATTACTCAAAAATTTATGATAGATAGTGGCCTGGAAGTCAGTCGTGGCATCGAGCCTGTCGCCATTTTAGTCGGATTGGTGTTTGTAGGGTTGACCGTAGGAGCCAATGTATTGGTGGTCATGCGTATGCTCAATAAACAAGCTTAGCACTCGTTTTTTTGTCGACAGTCTATCTGAGACTGTCGACAATTAAATCATTTCATTCATTAAGAATTGATCTTGATCTTTGGGTGAGCAAACCGTATTTCGCCTTTCCTCCGCTCAATAATATTGATGAATTGACTCCCATGAGGCTTCAGTTTTTGTAGCCCTTTCCGCAAACGGTGAATGCGTAAATTCAGATTGTACTGATCTACTTCTTTGAGTTCTTCTTTGGACATTTCATGGGTCAGGTTCTCGATGTGTTGCCATCCCTGCTCCTTTTCTTCTACTCCTGCGTTGAGGTCTTCTTGTCTTTTTCGAGCCAAGGAAAGCAACATGTAATTGTAAGAACGTTCTCCCAAATCCATTTCCAATTGATTCACTACGATTTTGATCATCACTTTTTCCTGATCTGCGCTCAGAGTAAACTCAAACCAAGCGTTTTCCTTGATCCGGCCATAGTCTACGGTTTCGTCTACCAGTTCGTTTTTAACAAAACGCCATTCTACACCATCACACACAAATATTTGGTTGTGTGCTAATTCAATGGTTTCTCCTCCCCTCTCCGCCTTCCATTGGCGATCAGCGGTACAATAAAACGCAATTTGAGGATTTTCTTCATTGGGTAATGCATAGTAAGACTCCAATGGAATGATTTGATACGATCCGCCCATTGATTCTAGATAGTTCAACGGTGGCATGATATCTACTACTTTCCATTGAGTAGAGGCATCCTTACCAAACTGAATTGTTTGCTTTTGGGCCAATTTGTCTACATTGTTGTGCAAAAAGTTACCATTCACAACCGTACCATTACGACTGTGATCTTTGATATGCCATTGTCCACCCTGCCAATAAATAGTTGCATGAGATTTAGAAACATCTTTTGCTTCTAATTGGGTAGAACTGTGGGGGCTTCTGCCAAAAATGTGCTGGGAATTTAGATAGATGGTTTTTTTAGTTAATATATGCTCTATAGTAGCCATAGGTGAAGCTGTTTTCCCTTTATTCAATATCTAATATTGGAATAAACTTCAAATTACTACCTTAAGTTTTAGAAATCAAGAAAATATTCAAAACCCCTATTCGGTCACCTCCTGGGGAGTAAACATGGACACCAAATCTCCTGCACTGCGGGTATGTTCATCATAAGGAATCAATGTTACCTTGCCTTCACTTTCGGTATAAGGAGAAGCCAGACATTTAAGCGCAAAATGTTTGGCATTGTCTTCAGTAGTGACTTCATCAATGGAAACACAATGCACGTCATTCATAAATACTGGGCCATTGAATGGTTGTTGCAAACCCTTGACCCGTTTTTCGGCTTCTTGAAAAATATGTACTGCTTTGGCCAGAGGAATGCGAAAGCTGGCTTCGTTGTTATGATTTAATTCTACAAACATATAATAAGGTTGCATCCCCAATGCAATTTCTTGGCTCCACAATGCTACCCAATCTTCGACAGTATCGTTGATGCCTTCTACCACTGGTCCCTGGCAGATAATTTTGGCTCCGGTAGCTTGAATTTTTCTGGTAGCCTCGATCACGTGGTCATTTTGAAGTTCTCGCGCATGGGTAAGATGCGCACAAAAGGTAAGATTCCGCCCACTAGATACAATATAACGAAACAGCTCAAGAATGTTATCGGCATCTTTATCAGTCGTGAAACGAAAAGGCCACCAAGTAAGGGCTTTAGTATTAAAACGGATTGTTTTTACTGAATCAACCTCTAACAAAGGATCTACATATTGTTTTATTTTGTTGGCATTCAGGGTCAGCGGGTCGGCCCCGGTAAATAATACCTCATTTATCTCCGGATTTTCTTTCAAATAAGCTACCGGGGTGTTTGGATCTTGATAGGTTGTATTGCTTTGTACTTCGGTATTATTAAACGCAATCCAACGAAAGCAATATGAGCAATAGGCGTGGCAGGTTTTCAACATGGGATCAGGAAACAAGCTCACGACGTTGTTAAACGAACGATACAGCCCCTGAATGCGTTGGCCACCTTGTTTGGGAAAACATTTGTCATCATAAGGAATCTGAGGGGTGGTCTTTTTTCGAATGGTTTCAATAAAAGGGTGCAATTCTTTGATCTTGACTCCGGCCTTATAAAAAAGCATTAATTGGTCATAGTCTTGGGCACTGATTACGTTTTTGTGTAAAAAATTGAGTCGAAACATCGGATCATTTTCCAGGTTATCCCAATCAATCAAGTTCTCCAACACATAGTTATTGGTCTTGAAATAAAAGATTTTAGATAAAAGGATAAAATCATCTTTTTGGGCCTGCGATAGCCGATCATAATACTTGGTTTTCTGGAAAGAATGACTGTTATAGGAGATATATTTCATAAAATTCTTTGGAATAAGTTAGATGAAAATACTTATTGGATTCAATTCTTTTTCAGTCAAAGGTTGTGGGAGCCAACCCATTTTTACTGGCACATCATACAGCCTTCCGGGGCCAGTTCTTCGCCAAAAATGCCGCATTCCAGGCACCATTACTTTTACCACTGGCAAGCCAATATCAGGTTGGGTAAGGTCGAGTACCAAGGTTTCTAACCCTTGCTTTTTGGCCGCTTCTATACAATAGTCAATGCTATCGTAAATGGTAGGCTCACACAACTTGGGGTAATCTTGTTGTAAATTTTTAGCAGGTACTTGAGCATCAGGTTGCAAGTACTCATTTTTGGCCATTGTTTCCCCATCTAGCCAATCTATAAAAGCTTGGTCATCCGTAAGGTATTCTTTGCCACTCGCCAGAGGCAACAATTGATTCAACTCTATCACAGCCCGCTCAAGGGCTAAAGTAGCATCCAAATGAGCCCCAAAAGCATACAAAATCTTTTCTTTGCCATCATCAGGCTGGAGCAAACAAGAAATGGCCACAAAAACTGGAATGCCCAAATCAGAGGTAATATCCAGTACCCACAAGCTTCGCCCCAAGGATTGGTAGTATTGGATCATTTCGTTGACATAAGGATTATTCGTTGTGGCTTAGTCTACTGCCGGTCTTCGGAGTCGGTTATACCACCATATCGCAGTAGCATCTCGCTCTACCAATTCCAAAAAACCTTGCAAAATCGCTTCTTCTATGGTATTGCCTGCCGCACAACCATTGGAATCGGGATAAGCATACAAGTTGGCCTCGTCTCCTGCGGGATACTGAGCATAGCAAAATATAGTAGGCAGGTATTTAAATACGTGCTCAGTGAAAGAATATACTGGACTCCAGTCCATCACTTCTGCCTGGTCAAACGGGGCGGGAATCAACTCATAAAACTTGGCGGTATTCAGATTGATGACATCCCGGTGGGCCATTTGACGCTCGCTGTAGTTCATACACGCATTGGGGTGAATGGCTCCAGGTAAACTATCTAAACTGCCCGAAATGGTATAAGCATTGTGCTGGTATATCAAGCAATAGCGCTCGATGGCTTCGCCCAAGGCGCCCATTTTTGCTTGAGCATCGGTTTTTCCCTTGCCTCCATTGCCACTACGTAGATGGTGGTTGAGCCAAAACATAGATACACTTTGTAAAGCCAGATTGCGTCCAGAAGCATAATTGTGAATGTGGGCGTGGTTCAGCTGTCCATATGGGGCTACTTGGGAAACGATGCCTGAAATGGGGCTGATATGATGTTTGTATTTTTCGAAACTTGCTTCGGGTGACACTGTACGATACCCTCCCAAGTGAGACACCAGAGAAGATTTTTGCAGGGTAATGGAACGAGGATGCTTTACTTGAGCATCTAAATGCAAACAACGAGTCAGATTCTCCTGCAG
>ERZ1740067.2834-NODE-2834-length-10194-cov-5.381201_pt1 | contig 10194 bp, 8 predicted proteins | sample MGYA00581736_ERZ1740067 | MGnify/ENA primary metagenome ERZ1740067 (study PRJEB43018, sample SAMN04849236) | marine metagenome | isolation source: floating plastic debris | place: Pacific Ocean | collected 2008-08-27 | study: EMG produced TPA metagenomics... | reverse complement strand
GCCCCGGCTGGTCCCGTCTGGTGCTGGATCTGGCAGAGCCGATGCTGCCCACGGAGATCGGCATGCCGGTGGACCGTGATACCGGGCGCGCGCAGTTGAACATCGCGATGAAAGCGGTTGATGCAGATGCATTTTCCGAGACCGCACGGGCGCCCGATGACACCGATTGGGGGGTGCAGGCGGCCGCCGCGCCGCCGCCACCGGCCGAAGACCGCTTTGTCGTGGTGATCGATCCGGGCCATGGCGGCATCGATCCCGGTGCCGTTCGGGAAAGCACCACCGAAAAGGAGCTGATGCTGAGCATTGCGCGCGACCTGCGCGACGCCCTGCGGCGCGCGGGCGGGGTCGAGGTGGTCATGACCCGGGACGAGGATGTGTTCGTGTCGCTGCCCGGTCGAGTGGCGCTGGCCCATCAGGTGGGCGCAGACGCGTTCGTGTCGCTGCACGCCGACGCGCTCAGCCAGGGACAGGCGCGCGGGGCCACCGTCTACACCCTGTCGGACGAGGCCAGCGATGCCGCCTCTGCCCAGCTGGCGGCACAGCATGACCGGTCGGACATCCTGGCGGGCATTGATCTGAGCGGGGCAGACGATGAGGTTGCCACCGTGCTGATGGAGATTGCCCGGACCGAAACCATGCCCCGCACCGACACGCTGGCGACCGCGCTGATCGACGCCATGCGCGAGGCTGGCGGACCCATGAACAAGCGGCCCCGTCGCGAGGCGGGGTTTTCGGTGCTCAAGAGCGCCGACATCCCGTCGGTTCTGGTAGAGGTCGGGTTTCTGTCGGACGCGCGCGATCTGGCCAATCTGCGCGATCCGGTGTGGCGCGCGGTGATGGTGGAGGCGCTGGCCAATGGCATCCTTGCCTGGCGCGATACGGACGCGGCGACGCGCCCCCTGATCCGGCAGTAACATCGGCGGCATCTCGCAGGGGCAACCTTTTGACGGCGGCGACGCAGTGGCGTATGTTGGTCGGTAATAATAACGCAGTTCATGCACAGGCGGTTGGCCATGTTCCGGTTCGTTCTTTCCTTCTTTGGCGGGATATTCACGACCATCACGATGGGCGCGATGATGATTGCGCTGTCCATCGGTGCGGTGTTCTGGATGTATGGGCGTGATCTGCCCAGCCACGAAAGCCTCGCACAGTACCAGCCTGCCACGATCAGCCGCATCTATTCCGGCGAAGGGCAGATCATCGACGAGTTCGCGCAGGAACGCCGGCTGTTTGCCCCCGCCGAGACGATTCCGGACCTGGTAAAACAGGCGTTTATCAGCGCCGAGGACAAGAATTTCTACACCCATGACGGCTATGACTTGCGCGGCATCGGCTCTGCCGCGTTCGACGCGGTCAAATCGCGCGGGCGCGACGTGCGCGGCGCCTCGACCATCACGCAGCAGGTGATGAAGAATTTCCTTCTGTCCGGCGACCGTCAGGCCGAACGCAAGATCATGGAGATCATCCTGGCCGCCCGCGTCGAAGAGGCGCTGAGCAAGGAAAAAATCCTCGAACTGTACATGAACGAGATTTTCCTCGGTCAGAACTCCTATGGCGTGGCCGCCGCGTCGCAGACGTATTTCAACAAGAAACTCAGCGACCTGGCGCCACACGAGGCCGCCTTTCTCGCCTCCCTGCCCAAGGCGCCCTCGGATTATCACCCGGTGCGGCGCAAGGACCGGCTGACAGCGCGCCGGAATTTTGTGCTCAAGGAGATGATGGAGAATGGCTATCTGACGCGCGCCGAATACGAGACCGAAGTGGCGATGCCGCTGCGCTCGGTGCAGAACGGCGACTTCGAAAGCTTCAAGGGCGAGCTGCCGCCCCGCGACTACTTTACCGATGAAATCCGCCGCCAGCTGTCCGAGGATTTCGGCGAGGGCGAGTTCTTTACCGGCGGCTATACCGTGCGTGCCACGATCGACGCCGAGATGCAGCCCATTGCCGCCCGCGCGCTGCGCACCAAGCTCGAGGATTACGACCGGGGGCAGGGCGAATGGCGCGGCACCGGACAAAAGCTTGAAGGCGACGATCTTGAGAACTGGGCCGAGGCTCTTCCCAAGCTCACCGTTCCGCGGGACATTGACCTGAACGGCGTCTGGCGGCCTGCGGTCGTGCTCGCGGTCGAGGATCAGCAGCTGCAACTGGGCATCGAGGGCTGGACGGATATCGAGCCGGCGCCGGTTGTTCCGCGCGAGGATATCAAATGGCTCAAGGGCAACTTCTTCGACAATTTCGAGGTGGGCGATGTGGTGCATGTGCGCGCCATGACCGCCGATGACGGCGGATCGTTCATCCGCTGGTCCTTGCGGCAGGTGCCGCAGGTGCAGGGCGGGTTCGTGGCGATGGATGTCGACACCGGCCGGGTGATCGCGATGCAAGGCGGCTTTAGCTACCAGCACTCTGTGTTCAACCGCGCCACGCAGGCCAAGCGGCAGCCGGGATCGTCCTTCAAGCCGTTTGTCTATGCCGCAGCGCTGGACAGTGGCTATACGCCTGCGACCATCGTTGTGGATGCGCCCATCGAGGTGAACACGCCGCAAGGCCTGTGGCGGCCGAAGAACTCGACCAACAAATTCTACGGCCCCACGCCGCTGCGCACGGGGATCGAACAGTCGCGGAACCTCATGACCATCCGTCTGGCCGAAGAGGTCGGGATGGAAGTCGTGGCGAGCTATGCCGACGATTTTGGCGTGTACGACCGCATGCGCCCTTTCCTCGCCAACTCGCTCGGGGCGGAGGAGACGACGCTTTATCGTATGGTGTCGGCCTATGCGATGTTCGCCAATGGCGGCGAGCGGGTGCGCCCCACGCTGGTGGACCGGGTGCAGGACCGCTTTGGCCGCACGGTGTACCGGCATGACGAACGCGATTGCGTGGAATGCACGCGGCTGGCCAGCCTTGACCCCGGTTTCAGCCCCCGGATCGAGAGCAACCGCGAACGGGTGATGGATCCGGTCACGGCCTATCAGCTGACCTCGATGATGAAGGGTGTCGTGGACCGGGGCACGGCACGGTCGGTGCGCCTGCCGGTGCCGATTGCGGGCAAGACGGGCACCACCAACGACACCAAGGATGTGTGGTTCGTCGGCTTTTCCAGCAACATCGTGGCGGGGTGTTACATTGGCTATGACCAGCCGCGTCCCTTGGGTGGTTCGGTGTCGAGCGGTCGCACCTGTGGTGGCGTGTTCGCGGATTTCATGGGCGAGGCGATCAAGAAATATGGTGGCGGTGATTTCGCCATTCCGGAGCAGTGCGAGTTCAAGAAGATCGACCGTTTCACCGGCTCGCGGCTGAGTGCCGAGGCGTCAGGCGACAACGTCGTGGCCGAGTGTTTCCGCGAGGGCGAAGACCCGATCTTTGGCATCACCTTCGACGGCGGCTTTGCCATGGGGGCGGACCTGCCGCTCTTCGAAGAGGTGGGCGGCGGTGGGCGTCAGGTGACCACATCGACGGGCAAGAAGGCGGTGGTGGGCAACAAGGCCAATTTCGGCTCGCTCAGCTCGGGTGGTTTGTACTAGGGATGTCCGGTGACGCTGTTGCCCGGGCACGGCCCGGTCAATGCGCCCCTCCCGCCATCCCGCAGGCGCTTGTGACCTGTCGGGCCTTGGGCTATTCCGAGGCTCTGTAAGAGGAAGGGTCCCATGCGCGCCGAAGTTCAGAACATCGTCGAAGAGATTGAAAAATCGCTTGATCTGCTGGCGCAGCGGCTGGACGTGGAGACGGCCCAGCACCGGCTCGAAGAGTTCAACGCACGGGTCGAGGACCCCAACCTCTGGGACAATCCGGATGCGGCGCAAAAGCTGATGCGCGAACGCCAGATGCTGGTCGACGCGATGGACACGCACGCCCGGATCAAGCAGGACCTGACCGACAATCTCGAACTGATCGAACTGGGCGAGATGGAGGAGGACGCGGAGGTTGTCACCGACGCCGAGGGCGCACTGAAGGCACTGGCCGAAACGGCCGCCAAGAAAGAGCTTGAGGCGCTGCTGGACGGCGAGGCGGACGGCAACGACACCTTCCTCGAGATCAACGCAGGCGCCGGCGGCACGGAAAGCTGCGACTGGGCGTCGATGCTGGCGCGCATGTATGTCCGCTGGGCGGAGAAAAAGGGCTACAAGGTCGAGTTGCAGGCCGAACAGGGCGGCGACGAGGCCGGGATCAAGTCCGCGACCTACAAGATCACCGGCCAGAACGCCTATGGTTGGCTGAAATCGGAGTCGGGCGTGCACCGGCTGGTGCGCATTTCGCCCTATGACAGCGCGGCCAAGCGGCACACGTCGTTTTCGTCGGTCTGGGTCTACCCGGTCGTGGATGACAATATCGAGGTTGAGGTGAACCCGGCGGATATCCGGATCGACACCTACCGGTCTTCGGGCGCGGGCGGGCAGCACGTGAACACCACCGATTCCGCGGTGCGGATCACGCACCACCCGACGGGGATCGTCGTGACCAGTTCCGAAAAATCGCAGCACCAGAACCGCGACATTGCCATGAAGGCGCTGAAATCGCGCCTCTACCAGCTTGAGCTGGAGCGCCGCACCGCAGACATCAACGCCGCGCACGAGGCCAAGGGCGACGCGGGCTGGGGCAACCAGATCCGGTCCTACGTGTTGCAGCCCTACCAGATGGTCAAGGACCTGCGCACCAATCACGAGACGTCGGACACCAAGGGTGTGCTGGACGGTGATCTGGATGGGTTCATGGCGGCCACGCTGGCGATGGATGTCAGCGGCAAGACGCGCGCCGAGGCGCAGGGTGACTAGGGCTTGGCCACCTGTTGCCGTGCCTGCCCCGGCAGCGTGCGGAGGTGACGAAGGCCGCGTGGGTCAAGCCAATCACGCAGACTGGACTGACACTCGGAGACGCGCTCGGACGTGTTCCGGCGGATGGCCTGGTGGTGAGGCTGCCCGTGCGGCTTGCCCGCTGTCCCGGTCCGCCTGGATCGTGCGCACGTGAGCGTGGGTCCCCGGAGCAGTGCGTTGGCCCTGTCGCAAGCGCTGGCCACGGGGGCGCTGAGGGCCGCGGACCTGATGCAGGCCACACTGGCGCGGGTCGATGCCGTGAATGGTGATGTGAACGCGATTGTGTCGCTCGGGGATCGTGACGCGCTGATGGACGAAGCGCGGGCCGCGGACGAAAGCGAGCGCACAGGCTGGCTCCATGGCATTCCCATTGCGATCAAGGATCTGGCGAATGCAGCCAGATTTCCCACCTCGATGGGCTCGCCGATCTTTGCAGGCCAAGAGGCTGCGCAGGACGACATCGTCGTGGCCCGCCTGCGCGCAGCAGGCGCGATTGTCATCGGCAAAACCAACACACCGCAATTCGGGCTGGGCTCACACAGCACGAACCCCGTCTTTGGCCCGACGCGCAACCCCTACGACCTGAGCCGCAGCGCGGGCGGGTCGTCGGGCGGAGCGGGGGTGGCGCTGGCGACCGGCATGCTCAGCCTGGCGGATGGGTCCGACATGATGGGGTCGTTGCGCAACCCGGCGGGCTGGAACAACGTCTATGGCATGCGGCCCAGCTGGGGGCTGGTCCCGTCGGAACCGTTGGGTGACGCGTTTCTGCACCAACTGGCCACCAACGGTCCCATGGCGCGCTGCCCGCGCGATCTGGCGGCCTTGCTCGACACGATGGCCGGGCCTGATCCACGTCAACCGCACGGGACAAGCCAGCCGCCCTGCCTGCCGCAGATCGACGGGCATCTGGCGGGTCCGCGCATCGCGTGGCTGGGCGACTGGAGCGGCGCGCTGCCGATGGAGGACGGTGTGCTGGCGCTTTGCGCCGACGCGCTGACACAGATGGAGGGGCTGGGCTGTCGGGTTGAACCGCTGGCCGCCCCCTTTGACCGGGATGCGATGTGGCAGGCGTGGACCGATCTGCGCAGCTTTGCCGTCGCGGGCAGTCTTGCGCCGCTTTACCATGACGCAGAGAAAAACGCGCAGCTGAACGCGCAGGCGCAATGGGAGGTTGCGCGGGGCCTCGCCCTGACAGCGATGCAGGTGCATGCGGCCAGCGTAATCCGCACCGACTGGTTCAAGACCGCCGCGACCCTGTTTGACACCTATGATGTCCTGGCGCTGCCATCGGCGCAGATGTGGCCCTTTGACGTCACGCTGGACTGGCCCCGCGACATCGCGGGCACGGGGCTGGACACCTATCACCGCTGGATGGAAGTTGTCGTGCCCGCCAGCCTGATCGGGCTGCCTGCGGTCTGCGTGCCCGCGGGCTTTGGCGGGCCGGACGACCTGCCCATGGGCCTACAACTGATCGGGCCCCGGGGCAGTGACGCGCGTTTGCTGCAACTGGCCGAGGCATGGCATCAGGCGACCGGCTGGCCCGACCGGCGTCCGCCGCCGCTGTGATCAAAGCGGCTCTTCGCGGCCCATCGCGACCAGTTGCGCGCGCAAGGCCGCGGCCTGCGGCTGCGCCACCTCCATCGCAAAGACGTGGGCCTGTGTCTGGAAAAACGCGCGCTCTGCGCCGCTGACCGCCTCTGCCGCCTGTTGATAGAGCGTGACAAGCGCATGCCGGTCGCCTGCATCATGCGCGGCCAGCAGTGCGGCCTCCAGCGCCTTCATTCGGCGGCTTTGGCCTGGGCGCGGTGGTGTTGCATGCGGGCGGCGACCCATGAATGGAACATGTGCGTCGGTCCGTCCATCGCCGCTGAAAAGCGCCCCCCGTCAAAGGCAGGCGCATGGCGGCCGCGCTGCATGCCCTCGACGACAAAGATGTCTTCCTCGAACACCGTTTTCCATTGTGCGGTGTTGCGCGCGCGCAGGTTCGCGTCGGTGTCGGCCTCGGGGTAGAACAGGTGGATTTGCTCCTGCGTGTGCCCCGGTCCCTTGGGCGTCAGCACGATGGTAAATGCATGGTCACGGTGCACACCCAGCAGGACGTTGGGGTACGCGGCGATGTATTCGGCGGCCGTGTCCCATTTCGACGTCAGCCCCTCGAAATCGGCAAAGCGCTGACCCTCGGGACCGGTCAACTGGCGATACACATGCGTGCCTTGGCCCGAATACCGGTCTGCCGCCTCGATGTGGTAGTGGTCTTCGAGCCGGGAATAGGTGTTCAGCCCGGGATGCACCCAGGGCAGGTGGTAGCTTTCGCAGTAATTCTCGACCGCCAGCTTCCAGTTGCACGCCACGTCGAGGGTAAAGCAGCTGTCCGCCCCGCCATGGTGCAGCGGATGGTCAAATTCGCCCCAGCGCGACAGCAGCTCGGCGTGATGTTCTTCGAACGGGGCCGCGTCACCGCTCAGGTTGATCCAGACAACGCCCATCCAGATATGGCTGCGCACCTCGATCAGGCCCAGCGTGCCACGGTCGATGCCTTGGGCCGTGTTCTGCCCCGGGCCGCCCACATGCGGCGGCGACACCAGCCGCCCTTCGGTGCTGTAACACCAGCTGTGGTAAGGGCAGCGCAGCGCACCTTCGATCCGGCGGGGCGCATCGACGAGGATCATGCCGCGATGGCGGCAAATGTTGTGAAAGACCCGCACCACACCGGCCCGGTCCCGCAAGAGCAGCAGCGGCATACCGAGAAAGTCGAGGGGTCGCGCATCGCCCGGTTCGGGCACATCGGCAGCAACGCCAAGGCCCGCCCATTCGGCGGCCAGCAGGGCGTCGCGCTCTTCGGCAAACACGGCCGGATCGGTGTAGTGCGCGTTCGGCAATCCATGCGCCGAAGCGATGGGACGACGAACAGAATCAAGATCGGAGTGGGTCATGGCAACCTCGCAAGTAGTATCGCGAGGCTAGGGGCCGGAGGGCCCTGCCGCATGTTCAATTTCGACCGGAGTTTTCCAATGCCGACAAAAACGCGCCTAGCCGCGGCGCTGCACCGCTGCCGTGCGGTGGGACGGGCGGCGCGTCGGCGCGTCGAGCCGGAAGGGGATCACTTCGGCGGTTTGACTGACGGGGTCCCGCGGCTCTGGCGTGGCGGTCTTGAGTTCCTGCACCAAAGGTGCGGCGCGTGCGCCGGACAGGATCTTGACGTTTTCGACCTGACGCGTGTTCCGCTTGGCGCGCAGTTCGAATTCGACCACATCGCCCACATCGACGAACGCGTCCGGCAGGTCTGATGTATGGGGGCGTGACAGGAACGCGAGATCGCCATGATCCTCACACCAGATCACGGCTTTTTTCTCGCTTGGATCACTCCAAAGTATAACGCCAATCATTATTCTACCTTGAGTTGGGGCCTGTCTATCAAACTCAATTTCCGGCGTTGAATACATGGTAAAGTAAGCAACGTGCGCTTGCATTTTGTGTCTACAAGATTATCGTGCGGTTGCATTTTCACGTCAGACCTGATGCTAAGCGGCGTCATTTCACTTGAAAACTGTGTTCAAATGCCAGTACTGCGCGGTTTTGGCGCGAACACGTCTAAGAAAAGAGCCCACTATGTCGGATACGCGCCGATCACCTGCAGAATTGCGCAGCATGTTTGGAGCGAACCTGCGACAGCTTGCCCGCATCTACCCTTCTATCTCCGAACTTTCGCGCCAACTGGGGATCAACCGGACGCAGTTCAACCGCTACCTGTCGGGCGAAAGCTTTCCCCGGCCGGATGTACTGGCCCGTATCTGCGACTTTTTCGGTGTGGACGCGCGCGTCTTGCTGGAACCTGTGGAAAAGATCGAGTCCGGCGAAGACCCCCTGAACAGCGGCTTTCTGCGGTCGTTTCTGGGCCAGGATGTGAGTTTCGTGTCCGAGGACGCGTTTCCGTCCGGGTTCTACCGGTTTTCACGGCGCAGTTTCATGGACCAGTCGCGTTATCTGGCGGGGCTAGTCTGGGTGTTTCGCAACAAGAAAACCACCTATGTGCGCGGCTACGAAGCGCGCGCCGCGATGGAGGCGCAGGGTCTGCCAATGTCGCGCGCCGCGCGGGAGTTTCGCGGGATCCTGTTCCGGCAGGAAGACGGCATTGCCGCGATGATCTCACGACAGAACGCGCGCACCGCATCATTCAACTTCCTGACCCGCGTGTCCTCGTTCGAGGGGAATTTCTGGGTCGGCTATGTTGCCCGCACTGTGCGCGAAAGTCCGGATGGCGAGCGTGTGGCGCGCATGGTTTACGAGCATCTCGGCACATCCGTCGCGAGCGCCAAGGCCGCCGCCAAGGCGGGCGGGTATTGTTCCATCGACGCGCTCTTGCCGTTCCACAAACGGCTGTTGCAGCCCGACGTGCCGTTTCGCTGATCAGTCGCCGCGGGGCAGGGCGGCCACGCCGGTGCGTGCCACCTCGACCAGACCCAGGGGGCGCATCAGATCGGCAAAGGCATCGATTTTCTCGGGCGCGCCGGTGATTTCGAAGATGAAGCTTTCCAGCGTCGAGTCGACCACATTGGCGCGGAAGATATCCGCCAGCCGCAGCGCCTCGACCCGCTTGTCGCCCTGGCCTGCGACCTTGAACATGGCCAGTTCCCGCTCGACGGATGCTCCTTCGACGGTGAGGTCATGCACCTCGTGCACCGGCACGATCCGGCCCAGCTGCGCCTTGATCTGTTCGATCACCTGTGGCGTGCCGGCAGTGACGATGGTGATGCGGCTCAAGTGGCCCTGATGGTCGACTTCGGCCACGGTGAGGCTTTCGATATTGTAGCCCCGGCCTGAGAACAGCCCGATCACACGCGCCAGCACACCGGGTTCGTTTTCGACCAGAACGGCGAGCGTATGGCGTTCCACCACGTCGCTGAACGTGGGGCGCAGATTGTAGGCGGAGTGGCTGGTGGAGCCTTTTTTGATTTTTAGGGCGGACATCTTTTTCCTTTCTGGAGTCGAAGCGCGTGACCCAGAGAATTCGACGAATTTTCTAGGCGCATAGGTCTCGCGTTGCGGCTAGACCAACACACTCCCTTTCGCATCGATCACACCCTGCGTCTCGGCCTCGCCCAGCAGCATCTCGTTATGCGCCTTGCCCGACGGGATCATGGGGAAGCAGTTTTCGTGCTTTTCCACGAGGCAGTCGAACAGCACCGGGCCGTCATGGGTGATCATCTCCATGATCGCGTCATCGAGGTCCGCAGGGTCATCACAGAGGATGCCCTTGGCGCCAAACGCCTCCGCCAGCTTCACAAAATCAGGCAGGCTCTCGGACCACGAATGCGAGTAGCGTTCGCCGTGCAATAGCTCCTGCCACTGGCGGACCATGCCCAAGCGTTCGTTATTCAGGATGAAC
>ERZ1740067.2832-NODE-2832-length-10195-cov-6.008974_pt1 | contig 10195 bp, 9 predicted proteins | sample MGYA00581736_ERZ1740067 | MGnify/ENA primary metagenome ERZ1740067 (study PRJEB43018, sample SAMN04849236) | marine metagenome | isolation source: floating plastic debris | place: Pacific Ocean | collected 2008-08-27 | study: EMG produced TPA metagenomics... | reverse complement strand
GCAAGATAGGCAAAGGCCTGTGCCTCCAGCATGTCACCGTCCAGCCCGACCTCCTCGACCGGGGCCACGGGGCAATCAAGCGATACGGCCAGCATCTGCATCAGCACAGGATTGTGCCGGCCACCGCCCGTCACAAGCACGCGGGAGGGCGGCCGTGGGCAATGCTCCATCGCCTGCGCGACACCGGCAGCGCACATGGCGGTGAGTGTGGCAGCGGCATCGGCGTCGTTCAATTCGCGGACAAGCGTTATCATTTCGGCAAAATCGTTTCGATCCAGTGACTTGGGTGGCAATCTTGAGAAAAAAGGCTCTGCCAGAAACAACTCCAGCGCACCCGTTTCGACCGTGCCGCCCGCCGCAATCCGCCCGCCTTCGTCAAAAGGCACGCCGAGGCGTTCCTGCACCAGATCGTTGACCGGCGCATTGGCCGGGCCGGTGTCGAAGGCCAGCAGCGCACCCGGTCTCTCCGGCGCGTCATGCAACGGGTCCACCCAGGTCAGGTTGCCGACACCGCCGAGGTTGAGAAACGCGACCGGGGTTGCCGCCCCCATCCACTTGGCACAGGCAAAATGGTAGAACGGTGCAAGCGGCGCACCCTCGCCGCCCAGTTCCACATCCGACGTCCGGAAATCCCACACAACGGGCCGCTGCAGGGCGCGCGCAAGCGCGGCCCCGTCGCCAAGCTGCAATGTGCCCCGCAGCCGCGGTGCGTGCGCGACCGTCAGGCCGAGAAAGCCGATCACATGGGCCTCGTCAAACCCCGCCAGCAGGTCGGTGTGGGCTTGCATGACCACATCCCTGGCCGGGGCCAAAGCCGGTCCAGACCATTGGCCCAACGCCGCGCGCAGCACCGCGCGCTCCGCGTCAGAATAGGGCCGATAGCCGCTGCGGCCAAAGCCCTGCAACGTCACGCCATCGGTTTCGATCACGGCAGCATCCACGCCGTCCAGCGACGTGCCCGACATTGCCCCCAGCGCGGTGATGACCGTTCCCTTGGCCCGGACCTTATCCATGGTCTTTTCCTTCGCCCCTTGCCCGACTATAGACAGCACGCGCGCTGTTCCGAGGACAAGCAAAATGACGTATACGCCCCGCTCTGATTTTCTGCATGTGATGCAGACCCGCGGCTTTGTCGCTGACTGTACGGATATGCAGGCGCTGGACGAGGCGCTTCTGGTGCCGGGCCGGTCGGCCTATATCGGGTTTGACGCAACCGCGCGCTCGTTGCATGTGGGGTCACTCATCCAGATCATGATGCTGCGCTGGTTTCAGAAGACCGGCCACAAGCCGATCACGCTGATGGGTGGCGGCACGACCAAAGTGGGCGACCCGTCGTTCCGCGCCGATGAGCGCCCGTTACTGGACGCGGCGGCCATCGACGACAACATCGCGGGCATTCGCAAGGTGTTTTCGGCCTATATCGACTATGACGCCGGTGCACAGATGCTCAACAATGCCGAGTGGCTGGACGATCTGAACTATCTCGATTTTCTGCGCGACATCGGGCGGCATTTCTCGATCAACCGCATGCTGAGCTTTGAGTCGGTGAAATCGCGGCTCGACCGGGAACAATCGCTGTCCTTTCTCGAGTTCAACTACATGATCCTGCAAGCCTATGATTTCATGGAGCTTCACCGCCGCTACGGTTGCATCCTGCAGATGGGTGGCAGCGATCAATGGGGCAACATCGTCAACGGCATCGACCTGACCCGTCGCGTGATCGATGGTGAGGTCTATGGCCTGACCTCGCCGCTACTGGCCACCTCGGACGGCAAGAAGATGGGCAAGTCGCAGTCGGGGGCCGTCTGGCTCAACGCCGAAATGCTCAGCCCGTATGAATTCTGGCAGTACTGGCGCAACACCACGGATGCGGATGTGGGCCGGTTCCTGAAGCTCTACACCGAAATGCCGCTGGATGAATGCGACCGGCTTGGCGCGCTCGAAGGGTCCGAGATCAACGAGGCCAAGGCACGGCTCGCCACCGAGGTCACGTCGCTGCTGCATGGGACCGAGGCTGCGGAGACCGCCGGGCAGACAGCACGCGACGTGTTCGAAAAGGGCGGTGTGGGTGACGACCTACCGACACTGACACTCACCGCCGATGATCTGGGCGACGGGATGTCCATCGTGCAACTGATCGTCAGGTCCGGCCTTGCCGGGTCCGGCAAGGAGGCCAAGCGCCTGATCGCAGAAGGCGGAGCCAAGCTGAACGACGCGCCCCTGACCGAAGCCGGGACGATGATAGATGCGTCGCATCTCGCCGCGCCGATCAAACTGTCGGCTGGCAAGAAGCGGCACGCGCTGGTGCAACTGGCTTAGCGCGTTGCATCTGGGCGGTTAAGATTTTTCGTCGAAAAATCTGGCCCGCGCCAGCACCGCGCGGGCGGCGCGCAGACCCGGGTCTTCGCCCCCCTGCCCCAGACGTTCCATGGTCAGGGCCATCGCCGCGCGCTGCGGTTCGGGGTCGGCCAACAGAGCTTCCATCGCCGCCACGGTGTTGTCCACTGTCAGGTCTTGCCCAACAACTTCGGGCACCACGCGGCTGTCGGTGACGTGATTGATCAGGCTCCCGGTATCTGTTGTGACCATGCGGGTGATGATCGCGCGGCTGAGCCAATGCAGGTCAAACGCGCTGACCATCGGGGTGCCTGCCGCGGCCAGTTCCAGCGACACCGTGCCAGACGTGGCCAGCGCGACGTCCGCCGCGGCAAAGGCCACGCGTTTTTCCTGCTGCATCTGGTCCAGTGGCTTGCCGCGCGGGTCGAGGACCAGCGGTGAGACGGGCCAGCCTGCCACCTCCTCGGCCACCGCTGCTGCGACGGATGGCGCTGCGGGCAGCACAATGCGCATTCCGGGCCGTGCAGCCTGTACGCGCCCCAGCGCCGCGCCAAACACCGGCCCCATACGCGCCACCTCGCCCTTGCGCGAACCGGGCAGGACCAGCATCAGCGGGTCGGCAGCCTCCAGCCCATGCGTGGCGCGGAACGCCGCACACGCCGCCTCGGATGCGCGCGGCACGGTGGCAGCCGGGTGCCCGACAAAGTCGCAGGCCATGCCTTCGGCTTCCATATAGGGCGGCTCGAACGGGAAAAGCGCCAGCACGTGGTCGATGAACCGTGCGATCTTTTTCGCCCGTCCCGGACGCCAGGCCCACACCGTGGGGGCGACGTAGTGGACAGTGCGTACGCCGCTCAATGCCTTGACCCGGCGCGCCACGCGGAACGAAAAGTCGGGCGCGTCGATGGTGATCAGAATGTCGGGCCGCGTGTCCACCACGGCCTGCGCCGTCTCGGCGATGCGGCGTTTGAGGTGGAAATATTTCGGCAACACCTCCGCGATGCCCATGACACTGAGTTCGGACATGTCGAACCGGCTCACCAGCCCTTCGGCCATCATCAGCGGCCCGCCGATACCGTCAAAGCGGATATCCGGCACGAGGGTCTTGAGCCCCGCCATCAGGGCGCCGCCCAAGGCATCGCCCGACGGCTCGCCTGCCAGCACAAAGACCCTCAGCGCACCCACAGAAACAGGCCTTTGTCGTCGAGCGACCGGATCACCTCGGCCCGGTCCAGCACCATCACGCCCTGATGTGCCAGCACGATACCGTCCAGCTTTGCCTCGATCGCGCGGGCGGCGGTATCGGGACCAATGGTGGGCAGGTCGACCCGCATGTCTTGTCCCGGCTTTGGTGCCTTGAAGAACACGCCGCCCTTGCCCTTTGCGCGCGCCTCGGCGACGGGGCCGGAAAGCCAATCTGCCGCGCTGTCGAGCATGCCGCCCACCATATCGAGTGTCATGCCGAACGGGTCGTCATCCGTGGCTTGTGCAGGCGGTGCCGGGGGCTCCGCCAACCCGGCCAGCATCGCGTCGGTGCCGCGCCGATCCTCTTGCGCGATCACGACGCCATCGCGGATCACGCAAGACTGCCCTTCGTCGAGGCGGCCCTGTTCGCGCTGCACCTCGGCGGCCACGGCCAGATCGCGTTCGGTCGTGTCGAGCGGTGCGGCCCGCGTGAGCACGCCTTGCGGCGGCAACAGGTCCGGCACGAGGTCATGCGCACCGCGCACCGCAAAGCCCTTGGCCTCGAAGATGCCCAACACGGTGCGCAAGGCGCTGTCTTCGCCGCCAACCACAGCCTTGGACAGGACGCGCTGCAGCGGCAACGTGCGCGCGTCCAGCCGCATGAGCGAAATGTTGGGCCGGTCGATCGCGCCGCAAAAGCACACCTGCGTCACGCCGCGCTGTGTCAGGTCGTGCAAGAAGCCGCCCAGCCGTTCGATGCGAAAGGTCATGTCGGGGCTGAGCCCGTCAGGTGCATGTCCGTCAAGCGCGCAGATCAGCGGCGGGGTGTCCTGGGCTGCGGCGACCACCTGTGGCAGCGCCCCGCGCCCTGTGATCAACGCAAGGCTCATCGCGGTGTCAGGAAATGCCGGTCGCTTTCGCCCATGACGAAATCGACGATCTCGCGCACATAATCACTGTCGGTCTCCGCACCCAGCCGCTCGGCGCGGTTGTGGAACGTGCCCTCACCCTGCGCCAGCATCTGGAACGCCGCCCTGAGCGCCGTGATATCAGACCGCGCCACACCCCGGCGTTTCAGACCGACCAGGTTCAGCCCGTCCAACTCGCCCCGCGGGGCCTGAACGAGGCCATAGGGGATCACGTCATTGGTCACCATCGTCACAGCCCCGATGATCGCGCCACGGCCCACGCGCACGAACTGGTGCACACCCGACAGCCCACCGATGATCACGTCATCCTCGAGCACGCAATGCCCCGCGATCGCGGCCGAATTGACCACGATGACCCGGTCACCCACCTGCGCATCATGGGCGATGTGGCAACCGGCCATAAAGAGACCGTCGTCACCGATCCGGGTCACGCCGCCGCCGCCTTCGGTGCCGCAATTCATCGTCACATGCTCTCGGATGCGGTTGCGCGCGCCGATCTCGAGGCGGCTTTGCTCACCCTTGAACTTGAGGTCCTGCGGCACCTCGCCGATCACGGCAAAGGAGAACACGGTTGTGCCTTCGCCGATCACGGTCTGGCCAGTTACGACCACATGAGATTTCAGTGTGACATCGGGGCCGATCACCACATCGGGTCCCACGACGCAGAACGGCCCCACCGTGGCGCTGTCATCGATCTGCGCGCCGGGTTCAACCACTGCAGACGGGTGCACGCCGCCCATCAGCTGGGCAGGTCCATCATCGCGGTGAATTCAGCCTCGCAGGCCATGTCGCCTTCCACCTCTGCCGTACCGGCAAATTTCCAGACCTTGCCGCCGGGTTTGCCCCGCGTGGTGCGCAGCTTCAGCTCGAGCCGGTCACCGGGCACCACCATGCGGCGGAACTTGCATTTGTCGATGGCCATAAAATACACCAGCATGTTCTTGTCTTCCATGCCCAACTCGGTGCCGACCATCACGGCGGCGGTCTGGGCCATCGCCTCGACGATGGTGACGCCAGGCATGATCGGCTTGCCGGGGAAATGGCCCTGAAAATGCGGCTCGTTCATGGTGACGTTCTTGATGCCCGTCGCGGTCTGATACCCGTCGATGTCGATCACCTTGTCGACCAGCAAAAAAGGGTAGCGGTGCGGGATCAGCCGCTGGATCAGATCCATGTCGGCGGTTTTCAACTGCTCAGACGTCACGGCCCTCGAACCTCGTTTTTTCGTGTTTTGGCTCCCACCTGCCCAGCAAGGTGTAAGCGGCACCGCAAGCGCGGGGCGGGTCAGTCCTGCGGAGCGGGCGTGGCACCATCGCCCACGGCGGCGTTGATCTCGGCAATGGCACGGTCGGTGATGTCGATGGCGTTGGCGCTGACAAAGACGCTGCGGACCTCAAGCACAACGGCGGCCCCCACATCGCGCATGATTGCCTCCAGCACCGGCAGGGCGGCACGGAGGAACCGCTCCTGATTTTCATCAAGCAGTTCGATATTTTCCTGATTGCGCGCGTCCCGTTCGCGGCGGATCGTCTGCACACGCGCATCGAACGCGTCAGCCAGGGCGCGGAACTCCTCGGGCGTGAGGCTGTCACGCTGTTCGGTCAGCGCCTGCTCCTCGGCCTCCAGTTCGGCCTCGAGTTTCTGGTTTTCCTCGGTCAACGCGCGCGTGCGGGCCTCGATCTCGCGCAGGACGCGCTGGCCGAATGCGCTGTCGCGGTAGAGCCGTTCGCTGTCGATGGTCAGGATCGGGCTTTGCACCACTTGCGCATGCGCAAGCGGTACAAGGCTGAGTGTCAGGATCAGCGCAACAAGGACGCGCCGAAGCATGGGTCAGAACTGCGTCGACAGGGTCAGGTCAAAGGACTGCTCTTCGTCGAAATCCTCTTTGCGCAGGGCATTCGAGAAGTTGAAGCGCAGCGGCCCGATGGCCGTGTCCCAGAACAGCGAGAAGCCGATGACGTGCCGGAAAGAGCCGCCCTCACCCACCACGTCGCCACCCGTCAGGTCGACGTCGTCGAGATTGTAGAGGTTGCCGATGTCATAGAAAATGCCGCCACGCAGCCCGATCTCTTCGGGCAGGCCCAGCGGGAACTCCATGTCGAACCGTGCCGCAACGTAGATGTTGCCGCCCAGCGGGTCAGGATCACCCGAGCCCGACCGATCCCGCGGCCCGATGCCTCCGGGCTCGAACCCGCGCAGGATGTTCGGCCCGACAAAGAAGCGGTCGATGGTCCGGTTTGTGCCCGACGACCAGGCCAGCAACCCGCCTTCGAGCGTGGCGCGCAGCGTGATCTCTTCGTTGAAGACCCTGCGCTGGCCGACGATCTTGCCAACCGTGCGGATGTATTCGGAATCGCCGCCCAGTCCGGCAAAGTCCTGACTGAACTCCAGCAGAATACCAGCGTTCGGATCAAGGCCAGAACTGCGCGTGTCATAGCGGTAGGTGTAGCCGATGGAGGACGCAAATTGCTCCCCCGCGTTGATCTCATTCAGCACCACGGCGCCGGGTGTGACGCCGTCGCGCAGCTCCAGCTCATCCTGCCGCCCGATATAGCGCAGCGAGAGCGAGCTGATTTCGCCAGTGCGGAACGTCAGGCTGGGCGTGCACCGCAGGCTGGTACTGTCGTAATTCGCAAAGCTGCTGTCGGCCTCACTGAATTGCAGGTCGACACCCAGTGCCAGTTCGCGGCCCAGCAGGGAGGGTTCGATAAAGTTGATGCCGTAGCGTTCGGATTCCTCGGCAGTGGACAAGGTCAGACCCAGCGTCTGCCCGCGCCCCAAAAAGTTCCGCTCGGTAAAGCCGATGGCGACGCCAAAACCATCGTTGTTGGAGAATGTCGCACCAAAGTTGAGCGCCCCGGTGGGCTGTTCCTCGACATCGACGTCGATGACCACCTGATCGTCAGCGGTGCCTTCGCGCGCGTTGACGTCCGCGTTCGAGAAATAGCCGAGCGCGCGAATACGCTCAGCCGCGTCGCGGATCTCGCGTGGGTTGAACGGGTCACCTTCCGCGATGCGGAACTGACGGCGGATCACCTGATCCAGCGTCGTGGTGTTGCCCTCGATATCGATCCGCTCGACAAAGACACGCTCACCCCGGGTCAGCACGAACTCGACATCCAGCGTGAGGTCGCGGTCGTTGCGGGTCACGCGCGGCTCCACTCGGAGGAAGTTCAACCCGTCCCGTTGGCCCTGCCGTTCCAGTCGGCTCAGCTCCGCCTCGACCAGCGTCGGCGAATAGGTGACGCCCGGACGGAGCTTGAGAATGTCGGTATAAACGTCCGGGTCCACGTCGGCGCGTTCGCTGCTGACGCTGATCTCTCCAAAGCTGAATTGCTGACCTTCCTCGATGTTGAACACGAGGAAAAAGCCGTCGCGCTCTTCGGTCAGTTCGGCATTGGTGCCGAGGATGCGGAAATCGACGTAACCGCGCGAGCTGTAGAAGTCGCGCAGCAGTTGCTGGTCAAACGCGATGCGGTCCTCGACCAGCGTATCGCTGCGGATCAGGGTGCGGAAAATACCGGCCTGCTTGGTGTCGAGCACACGGCGCAGACGGCGATCCGAATAGGTGCGGTTGCCGACAAAGGAAATCCGCTCGATCTCGATCGTGCCGCCTTCGAACACCTCGTAGATCACGTCGACGCGGTTGTCCTCGCGCCGAATGATACGCGGGGTCACACGTGCGGCGACCCGACCTTGCTGCAAATACGCTTCGGAAATTGCCGAGGCGTCGCGTTCGGCCTGCGCGGGGTTGAACACGCGCCGTTCCTGCAGCTGGATGATCGCCAGCAAGGCTTCGTCGTCGACGCGGCGGTTGCCCTCGATGGCGATGCGGTTGACCGTCGGCAGTTCGACAACGGTGATCAGCAGCGTGTTGCCGCGCGGCTCGCCCGAGACTGTTTCGAACAAACCGCAGTTTTGCAGGTTCTGAACCACATCGTTGACCTGGCCCGCCGACAGCGTCTGGCCGGCAGCGATTCCGGCCTGTTGCAGGATGGCGGCATCGCCGATCCGGGTGTTTCCTTCGATCTGGATCGTGCCAAATCGGAAAGTTTGCGCCTCTGTCGTGACAGCAAAACTCAGCCACAAGGCTGATAAGACGACACAAAATTTAACGAAGCTCTGCGCGCGACGCTTTGCCGGCAAAATCTGCCCGCCTGCGCCCCTCAACCCCAGTCCCATGGTGTATTCCCACGTGTTCAGACATTCACTGCACGTTGAGTACCGGGATTGGCCGACCTTGTCAAAACCTCAGACCACGCCGAGAGTGTCAACAAACGAGAAACAATGCGCTTTTGTTCGGCCGCTCAGAGGCTGCCGAGCCACGCCCCTGCACCCAATGCCGCAACAAGCGTGACAGTGTACAAAACACGGTCCGCGTTCAGCATCATCAACAGGCTCAGGCCGCGATATCCACTCTGGAGGGTTTGCATGGTCTCATCCTTAGGGTTGGACAACATCTAGCCCGCGAATCCGGCAGCAAGTTGGAGCAAATGTGGCCAGATTGGGGCATGTGCCGCCACGTTAGGCGTGCGCGGCATCAACCATGAACAGCTCTCGATAAAGGAAATCGGGCCAGCGGTGCACATAGCCATTCCGGGTCAGCAAGTCGATCAGCGCCTGACGCTCGCCGTCCTCCTTGGCCTCAATGGTAAAGCAGCGCACGCGGTGGCGGTCGAAATCGAACCCCTCGAGAATGGGCAGTTCCGCCCCTTCGACGTCGATCGACATAAAGTCGATGTCGCGCGGTGCATCATAGCGGTCGAGCATGTCGTTCAGGCTGATGGTGGTCAGGGTCAGGATATCCTCGATCCCGTCGTCGCCTGTGCCGGCACTGTCGTCCACGATCCCCGACAACAATCCGCGTTCGTGCATCGCAAATCGCATGGTGTCACCGCTGGTACGGTGCAACAGGTCGGTGCACACCGGCGCGCTGCGGCGGCGCGCCAGGATGTCGTGAAAGGCCGGGTTCGGTTCGGCCAGTACACCGGTCCAGCCATAGTGGCGTTCCAGCATGAAGGTGTTGGACAGCTTGCGCCCGTCCGCCGCCCCGAACTCGACGAAATACCCGCCCTCTTTCTCGCCCAGTTCCCACAGCGCCCAGAGGTCTTGCAGGAACTGGGATTTTGACTTTTCCACCCGTTCCATCGCAAAGCCCAGGAATTCATAGAACGAAGCGTCACGCTTTGGGCCGGACTGGCGAAACTCCCGCTCCGCCTCGATCAGGCTGCGCATCCCGCGCCAGAATTTGCGGGCGCGGATGCGTTCCGGGGCGGGTTTTGGTTTCTGGTCTTCCACGATGCGCCCTGCCCTGCTCAGGGGCAGAACAGGTCATTGCCAAGCGCAAAGACCATGAGTGACAGCACCATCGCCAGCCCCACCGCCATCAGGGCGATCCACCTGTGTGACACAAGAAAATGGGTCGTTGAGTTTTCCACATCAAACTACAAAAGGTTACGTCGCAATGTAGATCCGGACCAGGAACAGCAAGGACGCATTGAAGCGGCGTCGACGCTCTGTCACCTAGGAGGGGTAAAGAGCCGGATTGAATCCTGTCTGGTGAAAGCATACAGCCAAAAACCTGAGCCGGACTGACGCTGTCCTGACCATCACCGAGTACCAGCTGAGCAGTGCAGAGATTGACGCTCACGATGGCCAACGAAAGAATCAGATAGAAGATTCTGAAACGAACCAATCTAGTGGATTTCTTATGATCGATAATCGATGTTATTGATTTCACCCTG
>ERZ1740067.2831-NODE-2831-length-10196-cov-3.942511_pt1 | contig 10196 bp, 10 predicted proteins | sample MGYA00581736_ERZ1740067 | MGnify/ENA primary metagenome ERZ1740067 (study PRJEB43018, sample SAMN04849236) | marine metagenome | isolation source: floating plastic debris | place: Pacific Ocean | collected 2008-08-27 | study: EMG produced TPA metagenomics... | reverse complement strand
ACCAGCAGCGCGGCGTCGGACGGGCCGTACGAGTTCGACGAGACGTCGTTGATGTCCTTCGCGAAGTTGTGCGCAAAGGCGAGGTCCGCGGGGGTTGCGAACTGGAACTGTTGACGCACCGCACTGCGGCTCGCCTCGTACGCGGCCCCGACGCCCGCGTCGCTGTCGTCGTTGCCGAGCGCGAGCCCGGCGCAGGGAGTGCCGTGGAAATCCTGCGTGCCGTTGGAGGTGGGGTTGGCGTCGTTGTCGGCACGGTCGAAAGAGGCGCTCGGGTCGAAGAACTCGCTGAGGTCCGGGTGCTCGTGCTGGATGCCGTCGTCCACCACCTGAATGGTCACGCCCGCACCATTCCAACCCGCGTCCCTCGCGGGCGAGACGTTGAGATCCACGCCGGGCGTGCCGCCGAGCTGCCCCGTGTTGACAAGGTGCACCTGCGCGCCGAAGTGCGGGTCCGTGAACGAAGACGCTACACCCGTGCGCTCGTACAGGCCCGCGACCATCACCTGCGCCCCGAGCGTGCGCGGATCCTCGCGGAGCGCACCGACCGTGCGCAGCGCGTGCCCGCCCGAGCCGGCGTCGAGATGCGCGAACCGCGCGTCGCCGAAGACCGTCACGTCGACGAGCGCCATCGCGTGATCGAAGGCGATCGCCTGCGCGTCCGCGTCGGTCGCGAGTTCAACAACCACCCTCTGCGTCACCGTCAGCACGGGCGCCACGCCCCGGTCCGGGCCGACAGCCCGCACGAGCGTGTCGCCGACGCCGCGCCCGTCGAGGAGCTCGACCTGCATCGCCGGCACCTCGAGGCGGAAGGTCTCCCCCGCGCCGAGCGCGAGGCCGGCGTGCACGAGAACAGAAAGAGCGCTCAAGGCCTTGGTTGTGCTACGCATCCGGGGTACCTCACTCGTCCGAACCGCCCGCCCAACGGGCGCGTCGTCACGAGTCTAGTCCCAGATCGGCGGGATCCAAGCCCTTCGTCAGCCAACGGTTAGGACGAACCCGCTCAGGGCGTGAGCAGGCAGTCCTGACGGAAGAAGTCCCGCCCGAAGGCCCCGAAATCGCCCAGATCGATGTCGCCGTCGCCGTTGAAGTCGGCGGCCGCGTCGAACCTCGGATCGCCCTCGGAGGTGTTGAAGACCGTGCCGAAGAACCCGAGATCGCCGAGATCGACGTCGCCGTCGTTGTCGAAGTCACCCGAGCAGGTGTTGGTGCCGGGCTCGGGGTTCGTGAAGACGCGGTCCGACTCGATCACCCGGATCGCGTAATCGAACGCGATCGAGCGGAGGGCGTTCTCAGGACCGTCGACCGGGTCACGGAGTTGGTCGTAGCGGAACGAGCCGACCTCGTCACCAACGACGAACTCGAACCGGAAGAGCCAGTCCGGCAGCAGGAAGGGCGCCCCGCCCGGGAAGCGGAAGCCCTGGGCGTTCACGCCGTTGCCCTCGAAGACGCCCGAGTTGGGCAGAAACTCGCCGAGAGCCGGGTTGATGGACAGATTCTCAGCGGCCCCGAGGTCCCCCACCGGCTCGAGACGCAGGACGAGGCCGATGATGTTGTCCTTGGGCCCCTCGCCCCGGACTTCCATCACGAGCCGGTCGCCCTCCTCAACGAGGTGGTTGCCCACCTCGCCATCTGAGACGTCCGCCCCGTTGATGGAGACCACTTCCACAAACAGGTCGGCGGTCTGCGCGCTCGCCGTCCACGACATCAGCCCGACTCCGCAGGCCATCCACACCATCTTCATGACTTCATCTCCTCCGGACGCCCACCGACGTCCGCATAAGAGATTACGTACAGAAGCCGCCTGAGCAAGGAGATTCTCGGGCCAGCGTGTCTTTGTTCAGGGTCCGTGGGGTGAACCCGAGCCCTCACATCACGGCAGGCAATCCGACCGCCCGAACACCGCGCCGAAGGAGCCGAAGTCGCCCGGGTCGACGTCGCCGTCGAGTTCAGTGGGTTGATGGTCTGCAACAACTGATGGCTCGCGCGATCGAAGAGAAGAGTGTCTTCACAGAAAAACTCCCCCGAACACTTTTCGGAGGAGTATGAGGCGGACTCACGTGTTGTCATTCGAAAGGGAGGGCGACGCGGATCAGCCGCGGCTGCTCTTGAACGCCTTCATCGCGTCCTTCAGCTTGCCCTCGAGCTCACCGTCGATCTTCTTGAGGTTCGCCAGCTCGTCGCGGAGGGGCGTGCCGCCGCCCTCGTGGAAGTACTTGAGCAGCGCGATCTCGAAGGCGGTGACCAGGTCGAGCGCGACGTCGTCGAGGAAGCCCTTGGAGCCCGCGAAGATCGAGATGACCTGATCGATGGCGTCCATGGGGACGTACTGCTTCTGCTTGAGCAGTTCGACCATGCGGGCGCCGCGATCGAGCTGGGCCTGGGTCGCCTTGTCGAGCTCGGTGCCGAGCTGAGCGAAGGCCTCGAGTTCGCGGAAGGCGGCGAGGTCGAGACGCAGCGAGCCGGCGATCTGCTTCATCGCCTTGATCTGGGCCGCACCACCCACGCGGGAGACGGAGATACCCACGTTGATCGCGGGGCGCGTGCCGGCGAAGAAGAGCTCGGGCTCGAGGTAGATCTGCCCGTCGGTGATGGAGATCACGTTGGTCGGGATGTACGCCGAGACGTCGCCCTCCTGCGTCTCGATGACGGGCAGCGCGGTCAGCGAGCCGGCGCCGTTCTCGTCCGAGAGCTTGGTCGCGCGCTCGAGCAGGCGGGAGTGCAGGTAGAAGACGTCGCCCGGGAAGGCCTCACGACCGGGAGGTCGACGCAGCAGCAGCGACAGCTGGCGGTACGCGACGGCCTGCTTGGAGAGGTCGTCGTAGACGATCAGCACGTGCTTGGGCGTCTTGCCGTCCTTGCCCTGCCACATGAAGTACTCGCCCATCGCGGTGCCCGAGTAGGGCGCGATGTACTGCATGGGCGCCGGGTCGGAAGACGCGGCGTTCACGACGATGGTGTAATCCATCGCGCCGTTCTCACGCAGCGTGTCCACCACGCCGGCGACGGTCGATTCCTTCTGACCCACCGCGACGTAGATGCAGACGACCGCGTCGTCGGTGCCCCAGTAGCGCTTCTGGTTGATGATGGCGTCAACGCCGACGGCGGTCTTGCCCGTCTTGCGGTCGCCGATGATCAGCTCGCGCTGCCCGCGACCGATGGGGATCATCGAGTCGACGGCTTTGATGCCCGTCTGCAGCGGCTCGTGCACCGGCTGACGGTCGGCGATGCCGGGCGCGATGATGTCGACCGTGCGGGTCTCGTTGGTCTCGATCGCGGCGCCGCCGTCGAGGGGCTTGCCGAGCGGGTCGACGACGCGCCCGAGCAGGGCGTCGCCCACGGGGACCGAGAGCAGGCGACCGGTGGAGACGACGGTGTCGCCCTCCTTCACGGAGAGGTAGTCGCCATAGATCACCGCGCCGACGGTGTCGAGCTCGAGGTTGAAGACCTGGCCCATGACCACGCCCTCGGAGGTCTGGAACTCGAGGAGCTCGCCGGCCATGGCGTTGGAGAGGCCGTAGATCTGGGCGATGCCGTCGCCGACCTCGATGACCTTGCCGACGTCGAGGACCTCGAGCTGGCTCGAGTACTGCTCGATCTCCTGCTTAATGACGCTGGTGATCTCTTCGGTCTTGATCTTCATGGGAGTGCTCTTCTCGGAAGGGCGTGTGGATCTGGGATCGGATCGTTCTGGGGAAGTCGTGTGCTATCAGTCTTCGATGGCGCCGGAAGCGCGTTCGCGCATGGTGACGACGCCGTTCTCCGTGAGCTGCTCCTGCAGCATGCGGAGGCGGGTGCGGAACGAGGCGTCGACGAGCTTGTCGCCCACGCGGATGCGGATGCCGCCGAGCATGGTCTCGTCGGTGTAGGCGTAGACGACCGGCTCGCGTCCGAGCGTCGCGCGGAGGCGGTCACGCAGGGCGTTGAGCTGGTCTTCGGGGATCGGCATGCGGGTGTAGACATCCACCTCGACCTTGCCGAAGGCCTGCTGGACCATCTCATCGAAGGCAGCGGCGACGCGGACGAAACGCCCGTCGCGCTCCTTGATGTTCAGGAGCAGCATCAGGTTAAGGATGTACTGATGGATCCGCCCCTCGAAGATCTTCCGGAGGCTGACCTCCTTCACGTCCGACGCGACGATCAGCGACGCGACGAACTCCTCGAGCTGCGGGTTGGCGCGGAACATGTCGACGAGCTCGTCGAACTCGCCCGCGAGCTCCTCGAGCAAGGCGCGACCGCCCTTCTCTTCGGCGAGCTCGTACAGGCCCTTCGCGTACACGCGGTCGATCGCATCGGGCGGTGTGTCCAGTCGGATCATGCCTCAGCCGTCCTTACGCGCCGGAACCGGAGAAGGTGCTGACCGCGTCGTCAACAAGACGCTGCTGGTCTTGCGGCGACACCTCGCGCTCGAGGATCTTCTCCGCCATCTGCGTCGCGGCACGCGCCGCCTCCTGGTAGAGCTCCGCGACCGCCGCCTTCTTCATCGCCTCGATGTTGCGACGAGCCTCCGTCATCAGGTCCTGCGCCTGGGCCTCCGCCTTCGCGGAGAGCTCGGCGGCGAGACGCGATTGGTCGGCCTTCGTCTTCTCGATCAGGGCGTTCGCCTCGGCGCGGGCCTCGGCGAGCGACGACTCGTACTCCTTCAGAGCCTCGTCGGCACGCTTGCGCGCTTCCTCGGCGGCGTTGATCTCGCCCAGGATCTTCGCCTCACGCTCGTCGAGCGCGCCGAGGATCTTGGGCCACACGAGCTGACGCAGCACGAGCACCGCGAGCGTGAAGACGACGAGCGTCCCGCCGAACTGCAGCACGTAGAAGGACGTCGGCTCTTTCGCCAAGGTGGCGAAGTCAGTGACGAACGAGAAGTCGGACATCGGGCAACCTCGGGAGGTCGCCGCAGATGCGGCGCGGGAGAACGCCCGGCGCACGAGAGCGCCGGGACCGGTTGTGCACCGCCCGGACCCAATCGCCGGGCGACGCGGAGGCAGCGGGATCAGCCGGCGGCGAGCAGCGCGACGACGACCGCGAAGAGGGTCGCACCCTCGACGAAGGCCGCGGTGAGCAGCATGCCGGTGGTGATCGGGCCGGAGGCCTCGGGCTGGCGGGCGATGGACTCGACCGCGGAGGAACCGATCTTGCCGATGCCGAGGCCGGCACCGATGACGGCGAGGCCCATGCCGATGCCGTAGCCCATGCCGGTCAGGCCAGAGCCAGCGGCCTCAGCAGCGGTGGTCGCGGTCTCTTCGTCAGCGCCGAGGGCAACAGCGGAACCAGCGAGCAGAGCGAAGGCGCCGAGGCCGATCATCTTGGAAAGCTTCATATCAACCATCTCCGGGTGTCAGGCCCGCGAACGCTCGCGGGTCGGTGAATCGTCTTTGGAACAAGAATCCCTCGCGGCGTCGACCGCGGGGGGTCAAACAGTCAATCAGGCCGCCCCCAGCTGCGCATCCTCGGGGATCGCGGAGGCGTGTATGTCGTGCTCGTGGTCGTCGTCGTGCCCGTGGTCGTGGTGCGCCATCTGGGCGATGAAGACCGTCGTCAGGAACATGAAGACGAATGCCTGCAGCGTGCCCACGAAGATCTCGAGGAAATAGATCAGCACCCCAGCGATCACGGAGATGAGCCCGATCGGGGAGCCGACCAACAGGCCGAGGCCCTCGTTGGGATCCATCGCCATGGGGATGAAGAGGATGACCGCAGCCAGCAGGACGTGCCCCGCTGTCATGTTCGCGAAGAGACGGATGCAGAGCGCGACGGGCTTCACGAAGGCGCCGATGATCTCGACCGGGATCATGATGATCCAGATGTACCACGGCGCGCCGCCCGTGAAGTGGTGCAGCCACCCGCCCACGCCGTTGCTCACGATGCCGTAGCCGTTCCACACGAGGAAGACGACGAGCGCGAGGGCCGCGTTGGTGCCGAGGCGCCCGGTGGGCGTGCCGCCGACGATCGCGAACTTCGGGTTGTCCCAGAGGATGCCGATGAGGTGCTGGAGATCGAGCAGCGGGATCAGCCCGATCATGTTGTTGAACCAGATGAAGAAGAAGAGGCTCAGGAGGAAGGGGAGGAACTTGTTCGTCTCGTCGCCCAGCTGGGGCTTGATGAACGCATCACGCAGCCCGATGACCATCACCTCGATGATCTGGGCGAAGCGGCCGCGGGTGACATAACGCTCGTTGCCCATCGACTCGGGGCCCGTCGCGATCCGCTTGGTCACCGCGGTCATGGCGAGCATGAGCAGACCGAAGGCGAGCACCATGGTCAGCGTCTGCATGGTGATCGCGAAGAGGCCCGTGCCGATGAGCTCGATGTCCAGCGTGTGGCCCATCGCGCCGCCCTCAGCGAGGACGCTCGGGAACAAGGATGTCACGGCGGGAAAACCGATCATGCTCTCGATACCTCGGCGCGCTGCGCCACCGTTGGAAGCGTGTCATCCATCGCCTTGAGGCACGGGGCCCCGGACACCCGAAGACGTCCCGGCGGGGGCGGACAGTGTAGACGCCTCCCCCCGAATCCGCCTGTCAGACGAGAACAATTCCGACGACTCGCCGACCTTCAGGCCTGCTCGCCTTCGATTGCTTCCCCCATCGCCTCCCGCACCGCACGATCGGCGCTCGAGAAGGCGAAGGTCTGGCACACCTGCCCGACCAGAAACGCCGCCGCCCCGGTAAATCCAAGCGGCCCGATCTCCGCCCCGAGCGCCCGCCACGCCACCACGCACGCGAGCACCGTCCCGAGCAGCGTCCCCATCTGGGCCGCGAAGAGCCACCCCATCCACGCCCGCGCGTCCCGCTCCCGCCAGGGCAACACCGCGAGGGCGACTGTAAAGAAGGCCGCGCACACCGCGCCGCCACCCGCGAACCCCGAGAGCCCGTCGTACACCCCGAACCCGAAGCCCACGCCGCCGCTGACCACGCCGATCAACAGCGCCGCCCCGGGCCCCCACACGAGCCACGACCCCAACGGGAGCGCAAACCTCGGCAGCGCAACGGGTTGCTCATCTGTCACGATCGTTCTCCTCAGCCTCATCCGCGGGCAGCCTGGGCGTGTCGTCCGCCGGCATCCCCTCGGGCCAACGGATCTCGTCCTCCGCCACCATGTCCTCGTCCGTCGCTTCCGTCCGCCCGAACATCCCGAAATCCGTCCGCGCCCGCCTCGGCGAATCCTCGAAGGCCGGCACGTGCTCGTGCACCGCGCCCGAGTGCCCCGTCGGCTCCGGCGTGCCCGAAGAGGCCGCCTCGCGCGCTTCAACGCGCTGACGAGCATCCCGCCGTCTATCACGCTGACCCGCGCGGGTGATCCCGCGCGTCGCCTTATAAAGGTTGTAGCCGCCGCCGATGAACCCGATCGCGGTCCCGATCAGCGTCCACATCGGGGATGTCCCCTGCCATCGGTCCAGGAAATACCCCCCCACCGCGAACGCAGCCACCGACGCCGCGAATTCGAACCCCGAGCCGGCGGCGGCCTTCATCGCGCGATCCGTCGCCTGTTTGGGCCCGTTCGAGGTCATCCCGCACGATCCTAGCGGGACGCGCACCGACAAACCGCCGATCCAACAATCACCGTCGCCTCACCCCCTGCCCACCGCCGCAACCAGTTGATCATCTTCCCCCTCTATGCCGTCATCGTCTGGTGGATCACCTGGGTCCTCCCCGCGCGGTGGATGCGCCTCCCCTTCCTCCCACTCGCCGTCGCCCTCGAGATGGTCATCGCCGCCTACCTCCTCTACCGCTTCCCCAGACCAACGGGCGAACCCCCACCCATCTGGCTCCACCACCCCGCCTGGGCCTACGGCGCCCTCCTCGCCGCCGGCTGCCTCCTCATCACCTTCGCCAACCCCAAGCCCGACCACCTCTGCCACTCCTGCGGCTACGACATGACGGGCAACGAACTCGGCATCTGCCCCGAGTGCGGCACCGTCATGCGCTGCCGGGCCTGCGGGCACGAACTCGTCCACAAAGACTTCGGCCCCTGCCGAAACTGCCGCGAACCCTTTCCCCGCTACGCGCCCGTCTCCAAGGTCAAAGGCGAAGACGACACACCACGCGAAGCACGCGACACCGACAAGCTCATCAAGAAATACGTCGAGCACACCCGCGCTAACACATAAACAGTGCCATGGTCTGAGCGCAGCGAAGGCCACGCGCTGCGCGCACTACGAAAACAACCCGCCCTGCGTCTCCGCCGGCTCGATCAACCCGGGCCCGTCGTTCCGCACGTTCCCCACGCGCTTCGACACCGCGTGCCCCCGCAACACGCCCTCCGCCGCCGGCACCAACATCGCCTGCGCCTCGTCCACGCCCGACGACAACCAACCCCCCACCATCTCAGGCTCCAACACGCACGGCATCCGATCGTGCAACCCAGACATAAACGCATTGGGAGTCGTCGTGATCACGCTGAACGTCTCCAGCGCACCCTCTCCCGCACCTTCCCAATACTCCCACAGACCCGCGCACAACATCGCCTCACCGTCCGCGCGCGTCACGTACCAGGGCTGCTTCTCGCCCGCCGATGCCTTCCACTCGTAGAAGCCGTTCATCGGCACCACGCAACGCCTGCGCGCAAACGCCGAACGGAAGGCCGGCTTCTCGCGGACCGTCTCCGACCGCGCGTTGAACATTTTGGCGCCGATCGTGTGCTCCTTCGCCCATCCCGGCACCAACCCCCACCGCGCCACCGCCACCTCACGCGTCCCCTCATGCTCGCGGACGATCACGCCCGGCGACATGGGCCCCACGTTCCACGATGGCGCCACGTTGAACCCCTCGAGACGCTCAACATCGATCCCGAGCGCCGCGAGCACGTCGCCCCACTCCAGATCGAGCACGAAGCGCCCGCACATCACACCCGCTCCGCGATCGCGCCGCCGACGTACGCAACGCTGCCCAGCGCGTTCGAGGTCGCGAGATCGACCGCGAACTCGCCGACGTCCTCGCGCGTGCGCAGCTCCTTCAGCTGCACCTTGTCGGGCCCGTGCACAATCGCCGCCGTCTTCGCGCCCATTTTCTCGGCCTCCTGCAGGAGCTTCTTCAGGTTCCGCGTCGTCTTCGAGGTCACCCGAGCGTGCAGCGGGCGCACGCCGTCCTGCTCGTACCGGTCCGCGTCCCAAGGCTTCGCGCCGTCACGCTCGCGGTACGACGTCGACTCCACGCCCCGACGCAGCAGCGCGACCAAGGGCCCCACGTGCGCATCGTGCTCCTCGCCCCCCGACACCACGAAGACCTCGGGCCGCAGTGACACCGACCGCACCGTCCGATCGATCGCGTCCCGCAGCGCATCCCCCGACGGAGAGAGCCCGTGGTCGTCCAGCAGGTTCGCGAGCACCACATCCCCCATCCCGAACCCGCACGCGGGCGTGGACGGGCCGCCGAACAGCTCGACGAGCTTGTCGTAACGCCCGCCACCAGCGACCGCGCGCTCGCCGTCGGCAATTGCTTCAAACACCGTTCCTGTGTAATAAGCCAACCCTCGCACGACGCCAGGCTCTATGCGACCGATCTCATCGCCGATCGCATCCACTACCGCAAACACGTCAGTCAAATCAATGCTTGATCCACCCTGGAGACTGGCGACCGAGACTTTATTCCCATGCGGATGCTTCGGGCCATCAGCCATCCCTCTGACGATCGCTGCAGACCGATCGAATCCATCGGGATCAAATCCAAGCGCATTCGCTTGCTCGACGCGTTTGTCATTGTCCAGTTTGGCCCAGCGGTCGAGAAGCGCGAGTCCATCTTCCACTCGGTCCTCGTCAACACCAGATGTGACAAGGAGGCCGCGTCCAATCTCTCGTGAGCTGCACATTAACTGATAGTGCTGTGACGAAAGCCCAAGCGATCGCATCGAATCGACAAGACAACCAGCGACTTCAGCATCAGCGGCTGCTGAATCATCGCCCAGCACATCGCAATTCCACTGAAAAAACTCCCGCAACCTGCCCCGCTGCGGCTTCTCCGCGCGGAAGAAATTCGGGATACAGAACCACCGCACCGGTTTCGGCAAACTCGCCGCCTTCGCCGCGTACAGGCGCGCGAGCGTGGGTGTGAACTCGGGGCGCAGCGCGTACAGGTCGTCGCCGCCCTCGCGCGTGAACGAGAAGAGCTCGGAGAGGATCCCCTCGCCCGACTTCACGGTGTAGAGCGAGGCGTGCTCGAAGGTCGGGCCGTCGATCTCCTCGAAGCCGTGGCGGACGCTCGCGG
>ERZ1740067.2830-NODE-2830-length-10201-cov-5.811946_pt1 | contig 10201 bp, 7 predicted proteins | sample MGYA00581736_ERZ1740067 | MGnify/ENA primary metagenome ERZ1740067 (study PRJEB43018, sample SAMN04849236) | marine metagenome | isolation source: floating plastic debris | place: Pacific Ocean | collected 2008-08-27 | study: EMG produced TPA metagenomics... | reverse complement strand
AAACTCGGAGCGTGGCGAAAAACCGTTCGTAAAGGTGGATTGCGCCTCGCTTCCCGAAAGCCTGGTGGATGACTATTACGCCTTTGGGTGGGACGACATCTGCCCGATCGTCGATCTCGCCTATGGCCCCAGTCAGGCTGCACTGACCAGCAGTGTTTTCGCGACCGCCAAGGTAGGGTCAAAACGCCGGGAAATGTGGGATGCCATGCGCGACCACAACATTGAACACGAAATCAACATCCCTCTGTCCGACGTGCGCTATGTGCGGCAGATCAGCATCTACAGCACGGGGCGAAGCGCCACCGATGCTGCGCGCTTTGCCGAAGCGCGCCATGTCGGCCAGCTCATTGCGACCCAGTTCATCGGCGCCTATGAGGCACTGGTCGATCACGACAAGAGTGGTGCCTCGTCCACACTGACGACGCGCGAAACGGAATGCCTGCACGGGGTGAGCAACGGGCTGACCAATGCGGCGATCGCCCACCAGCTCAATGTCTCTGCACGGACCGTAAAGTTCCATCTGGCCAATGCCATGGCAAAGATGGATGTGACCACGCGATCACAGGCAGTGGCGGAGGCGCTGCGGCATCGTCAGGTCACCATTCATAGCGACGGCCGGACCGGGGCAGATTCAGCCTCCATTGCCGAAGTACGGCAGGTTCGCCAGCTTATGGCCACAAGGTTCATCCATGCCCACGAGGCTTCGGTCGATCGCAACAAGGACATGAGAAGAGACATGGACGTCGCCGTGCTGACGCCGCGCGAAACAGAATGCCTGCGATGGGTCAGCAGTGGTCTGACCAACCCGGAGATCGCACACCGGCTCAATGTCTCTACACGGACGGTGAAGTTCCATCTGGCCAATGCGATGGCGAAGCTGGGTGTGACCACGCGATCACAGGCCGTGGCGAAAGCCCTGCGGCATCACCTCTTCCGGCTATAGAGAAGGCCTACCTGCCCAAATGGCCATTGACGCTGGCCCCACTTGCTGCTTAGCGTCCCAGACTCCGGCGCCCGCTGCGCCTGTTGAATTCCGGGGGTCCCATTTTGCGCCGTTTGTCCTCTCAGGTCTGCATGGCCGGCCTTGCCTGCTGCGTTCTTGCTACCCCTGCCGTGGCTGCACCCGGCGACCCCTCAGCTGCGTTCATCGCCACCAACGCAGCACCAGGCGAAACGACCAGCACACGCTGTAATCAAAACGGGTTCACCGAAGTAATTTTCTCCGTCGGCATGACCGTCGTATCGACCGTTGAGTCCGGCGACGCTTGCATCCCCGGCACGCCGACGACCTCCGTCGGCACCACATCGCAGGGCGGACGCGAAGAGGCCCAGCGTGAAAACCAGAATGACCTCGACGACCTGGAAGACCTGCACGGACGGGGCTGGGACGACGAAGGCGATGAGATCGATTGCGGCGGTGGCGAAGGAGGTGACGACGACGGGGGCAATGGAGGCGGTGACGGTGGCAGCGGTGGCGAGGACGACAGCGACACCCAAGCCGAACTACTGCGCCTTGAGGGCGCACTTGCCGCCGAGAAATCCAAAAACGCCGACCTGCGGGCCGAGCTCGCAGACCTGGAAAGCAAGCTGAGTGACCTGAAGGCACTTGACGACGAGGCAGAAGCCAAGGCGAAGGCCAATGTTCAGGCAGCGCAGGACGACTATGACGAAGCCGTGGCGGAGATGACGCGCTGGGACAACATCGTGCGGGCGCTGCGCGAGCTCAATGACGCGCGGGACGCGTTCGCGGCGACGTCGGTGTCTTCGTCTGACATGCCCGCGGCCGAACAGCGCCTGGAGAACGCGCGGGCGGCGCTGCGGGCCCTTGGCATCCCGGAAAGAACGTCGATCGCCAGTGCCGAAGCATCCTTCGACGAGGCACTGACTGATGTAGACAAGGCCGACCTCTACTTGTCGAGCCAGAAGGACAAAGCGTCGAATGCGCGGGGCGACAACGCGTGGATTATCCAGGTTACTGAAGAGGGCATAAAAGGCCTCCAATCCGATGTGGCCAGGAGTGACGCGCGCATCGAAAGCCTTGAATCGCGTATCCGAAATCTCAAGCGGCAGAACCAGCTTGCCGGTCCCGCCCCGCAGCCGTCGATCTTCGATCTCATCAATGCGCGCGGTATCCACACATGGGTCTCCGGCGACATCACGTCGGCAGAAGACACGCGGTCCGGCCAGCGCCGCGACACCGATGCATGGCGCGTGACTGTCGGTGGCCAGGTGCGCGTCACCGAACGCATCACGACCGGCATGAGCCTCACCTATGGCTTTTCCGACACCGACGACACAACCGGCTTTGGCACCTCCAAGGAAGCCGACACCTACTTGGTGTCGCCGTTTGTGGCCTATCGGCTGAGCCCTGACACCGGGCTACGCGCGGGCGTCGTCTATTCCCAGACCGAAACCGACGCGGTGCGCGCGAGTGGTGCGACGGCGTCCTACACGACCCGCGGCTACGGCGCGCGGGCCGGAATAAGCACACGTGAACAGCTCAATCCCTGGGTGACAGTGCGCGGCGGCCTGAGCCAATCCTTCTTCTATTCAGAGACGGACGGATATACAGACTCGGCCGGGCTCGTGACGCCCAACGCGGACAGCACAAGCAGCACCACGCATGTATCGACACGTGCCGATGTTGCAGCAACACCCGATCTCTCGATCTACGGCGCTCTTAACGGCAGCTATGCGCTTCTCAAGAGTGACGGCGACCGTGACCGCGCCGACGCCTATCTGGGCCTGGGCGCAGATTATGACGCAGGTTTCGCGCTCTTGTCGGCAGAAGTCGGCAAGACGGTATTCAGGAATAACTACAGCGACATCAACGCGAGGGTCACGGCTCAGGTGACGTTCTAGCAGATGCCACCACTTGTAGGGGGGCTTAGGGGGTGAACATGGCTCGTTACTGGATTCCCGTGGCGACTGCCGCGATGGTGGGCATAGCGACGGCCACACCCGCACATGCAGGCCCCGGCGACCCCTCGGCTGCGTTCATCGCCACCAATGCGGCGCCGGGCGAAACGACCAGCACACGCTGTAACTCAAACGGGTTCACCGAAGTAATTTTCTCCGTCGGCATGACCGTCGTATCAACCGTTGAATCGGGCGACACCTGTACGCCGGGCACGCCGACAACGTCCGTCGGGAGCGGCCGCAGCCAGGGGGAAATCGACGCGATCGCTCAGGCGGAGATCGACAGTGATGCGCAGTTCGACAGCACACTCGATGAGTTTGGTGATCTCTGGGACATAGATGTGTTCGATGGCTGGGACGGCGATGGCGGAGACGGTGGCGAAGACGGTGATGGAGACGGCGACACCGGCGAAAATGAAGACGGTACGGAAGACGAGGAAGACAACTCCGCCCTTGAAGACGCCAAGCGCGAGCTTGATGCCGCGTTGGGATACCTCGCGAGCGAACAAAAAAATGTTGCGTCGCTGAAGAACAAGATTTCCACCCTGCAGGCCGAACGCGCCGCTGCGATGGAGACGGCGCAGGCGGCGTTCGACGAGGCAGAAGCGAAGCACACTGAGGCACTTTTGGAGTCGGAGCGATGGATGCTGGGACTTCGCGCGCTAAAGCGTTTCAAGGCCATCCAGCAGGAGGCCATCGCGGCAACCCCTGGAACCGACCGGTCCGAGTATCTGCTGGAGCAACTTGATGAGGCGCGGGCGGACCTCAGCCAGTACGGTATCGCAGAGAGCCTGCCTATTGTCTCCGCAGAGAACAGCATGGCCGCGGCGGAGGTTCGCCTGACGATTACCTGGAACGCGGTTCAGGCAGCAGAGGCCGAGCTTGAGGGTGTCCCATCGGAATACGATGGGGACATCGAGCTTGCTGAATTTGACCTCAAGCAGGCTGAGAGCCGGCTCAAGACCTACATGGCGCGGGTCGAGGAACTTCGGGCCAAGGTCCGTCTTCTTCAAAGCAGCAACCAGTTATCGGGTGCTGCGCCGTCACCCACCTTGCTGCAACTGCTGCAGGCACGCGGCGTGCGCACCTGGGTGTCCGGCAGCTTCTCGTCCGCTGAAGACAAGCGCTCCGGCCAGCGCCGGGACATTGACAGTTGGCGGCTCGTCGCGGGCGGTCAGGTGCGGCTTACAGAACGAACAGCTGTGGGCATGAGCGCGGCGTATTCGTTCGCGGATACGGATGACCGCACCGGGGTTGCAACCTCCACCGAGTCCGACAGCTATATGGCCGCTCCCTATGTGGCGTACCGGTTGAGCCCAAATGCCGGCATACGTGCCGGTGTGGTCTATTCGCAGACCGAAACAGATCTGGAGCGCCCCGGCGGGGCAACCGCGTCCTACACAACACGCGCCTATGGCGCGCGCATCGGGGCGAGCGGGCAAAAGACGCTGAACCCATGGGTAAGCGTGCAAGGCAGCCTCGGACAGTCCTATTTCTATTCGGAGACTGACAGCTATTCAGATACCGCCGGTACGGCTGTGCCGTCGTCCGACCGCAGTCGGTCCACCACCCATGCCGGAGGCCGCGTGAACGTGACAGCGACGCCGGATCTCAAGGTATTTGGTGGTGTTTCCGTCGACTACGCCATGTTCACCTCGGACGATGAGCGCGACCGGGCAGATGCCTATGCGTCCCTAGGTCTCGACTACGCGGCCCACGGAGCCCTGATTTCTGCTGAAGTCGGCCAGACACTGTTCCGCAACAATTACAGCGACATCGGTGCTCGCGTCACGGTGCAGGTCGACTTCTAAGAGCCGGACACCGCAGCCCGCATCACAGCGCACTGGCGCGCGGTGAACCGGCACACCTCGCAGCCATAAGGCGCCATCAGGTCGATGGCGTGAAGGTCAGTGTGACGCAGACCGAGCACGTGACCAAGCTCATGCGCGGCCGTCTGCTTGTGCTCCAGCGGACGGCCATCGGGACCAGCCCAGGCCACCTGAGCCGTTCCCCCGCCCGCATCATTGGGAAACGACGTCCCTTCAATGGTGCCGCCGGCTGCAGTGCCCAGCGTCGCAACGAAGCCAAGGCGGTTGGCCGCAGTGTCATCTGGGATGATCGTCAGGCCGCATTCGGCCAGGCGCTGTGTCGCCGTGTCGATCTGATCGCGCACGGCGGCGGCGGGCCAGGCGGCAGCGACGGCGATGGCAAGTGCCACCGGAATTGGTGCGCGCGCCGGACCTAGGGCCGTCGCGCAGGCCGCGAGCAGGAGCGCCATTCCTGCCGCCAGCACAGCCACACGCCACGGACGCGGTCTTGCGCTTTCGACACTCATTGGAATCCGCACCATTTTTCTCAGGCCGATCGGCCGCGGGTACTCACCGGCCATATGTCCACCAGCGTGCCGTCTTTCACCACGTGGTAGCAGTCATAGAGGTTCACCGTGGGGTCGCAGTGGGGCGTTTCGAGGTTGAGGACGCTGCCCGGCGCGAGGCCCGTGTCAGCGTCCGGAAAGGCAAGGCCGCCCTGCTCGTCTCCGAACAGGAAATAGGCTGTGCCGTCGGGCGCGCCGGAGGCAATAGCAAAAGCCTTCTGGTCCGTCGCCATGCTCTTGATGCCTGCATCCGTTGTCGCGATGCCCGGCGTGTTGGCACTGACAACCGTGGTCTGGATCGTCAGGGATGTTTCAAATGCCTGTTCGGGACCATCCTTCTGGGCCACCGCGTTATATTCCGTGTCCATGAAGAGATAACTGCCTGCCTGCAGATCCGTCAGCACGCCAGCGTCTGGATCAATATCCCAGGAACCTGTGCCGCCGCCGGTGAGGATGTCGCAGGAAATATTCCGTTCCCGGAGCATATCTCGCATGTCGCCCAGCTGCTTCATGGCGTCGAGAGACTTTTCCCGACGCTCCGCATAGTCTTCCACATGCATGAGGTGTCCGGCATAGGCTTGGAGGCCTGAGAATTTGAGGCCCGGGCTTGCAGCGACAAATTCCGCAAGCTCTGCCGCCCCCTCCCCCGGCGCAATGCCGGTGCGGTGCAGGCCCACATCCAGATCGACGATCACTTTGAGGTGGCGCGCACCGCCCTGTTCTGGTGACGATGCTCTGGCCAGCGCCTGGGCGTTTGCCAGGCTGTCTATGGTCACCATGAGATCGGAGATACGGCCATTCAGCTCCATCAGGCGGCGGATGCCGTCCTCTTTGACGACGGGGGACGTAATCAGCACGCTCTCGATGCCGCCTTCGCCCATCACTTCGGCTTCTCCGAGCTTGGCCACACAGACGCCCACCGCGCCCGCATCCATCTGGCGGCGGGCGATCTCGACCGATTTATGTGTCTTCGCGTGGGGGCGCAGGCCAAGGCCGGACGCCTTGCAGTGATCCATCATGCGTTCGAGGTTGCGGTCAAACGCATCCAGATCCAGCACCAAAACCGGGGTATTGAGCGCCTGTGCCGAACCCTGCTGACCCAGCATATGGGCGTTGGGCGAGAGGTGGCTGACGGCTTTTGACGTGGACGGCATGGCGTTTCCTGTTTTTGTCCTGCGGGGCAGTGCGGGCTGCATTTTTCGGGTCCTGGAAGCTTAGAGAAGTCGCTGCTTTTCGCCAAATTGCAGCTTTGAACCGGGCTGACGGACGCCCACCCGCCAGCCCGGCGCACATTCAGCTTTCGTTTACCGCGTTAAGGCGACAGCAAGGGACACGCGCCTAGAGTTCTGCCCACTATCTTAAGAATGGGCCGAACATGAGCACTGCTGACACATCCCCGGATGCAGACGAGACAGATGCACCCGCCGATGCCGCAGACATCGCGGAGACGGGCTACATGCCGCCTGTCGTTTCCGCGCCGCGCTACTGGCTGATCATCTCCCTTCTGGTGCTGCTGGGATGCGCGCTTTCCGCCGGGTTTGCCATGCGCGTTCTGGGCGAAGAGGCCGGCACGAATTCCTATGCAGTGCTGGTCGACTCATGGCTCAACGGACAGCTGCATTCGGACACGTGTTTTGACGGCGACTGCGCAACGTTCGAGGGCAAGACTTACGTGATCTTCCCGCCGGCGCCTGCTGCCGTGGCCCTGCCCTTCATCGCGCTCAGCGGACAGGGCGCTGACTTTGCGCATTTCATGCCCCTCTCCATGGCGCTGCTTCTGGCCATCGCCTTTATCTGGTCACGGCTGTTTGCGGCGGCTGGACCAGACCAGACGCGTACGCTCATTTTGCTGATTGCGCTCGTCTTCTCGACACCGCTCTACTTCGTGGCGCTGCGCGGCGACAAGGTGTGGTTCTTTGCGCAGCTTGTTGGCTTCTTCTTCGTGTCCATGGCGCTATGGGCAACGATAGAGCGACGCAATGCGTGGCTTGCGGGCGCAATGATCGGCTTGGCCTTCCTGTCGCGGCAGATGACCATTCTCTATGCACCGCTGCTGTTCGTGCTGATGCTCAACGAAGACGAGCCGCTGTTCCGCATCACCAAGCAACGCATCTTCCAGGCGTTCAAGCTTGGCCTGCCGATCCTGGCGGCCGTCGGCGTCTATTGCCTTTACAATTTCGTGCGTTTCGGCGCACCGCTTGATACGGGCTATGGCTACATCGCGACTGACGTGCTGCCGGGTGAAGAAAACGTCATCACCCTTCGGATCAGCGAGCTGGGGCTGTTTGCCCAGGAATACTTCCTGTTCAACGTCGTCTACATGTTCTTCCAGGGCCTGCACGTCGAGTTTGGCGGCACCTACACAACAAAGATCATAGGCGTGGACAGCTTCGGGACGTCGATCCTCGCGGCAAGCCCGTTCCTGCTGCTGCTGGCCTTCGTGCAGCGGCACCGCATTACCTTTGTGGGCGTTGCGACGGCGGCAGCTATCTGTGGTGTCACCCTGTTCTACCACTCCAACGGCTTCAGCCAGTACAATGTGCAGCGCTATGCGCTCGACTGGCTGCCGATTGCCATGCTGCTGCTGGCACCGACGGTTCGTACCGAGTGGCGGGCGATCCTCGCAGTCCTTGTGGGCTACGCGATGGTCCTGAACCTGGTCACCATGGCGGCAATCCGCATCTCCGGCATTGCCTGATCCGGTTTAAGACGCCTTACGCAACTTGCACTGATCTGAATGTCAGGAATTTGTGGCCGACGTAACTCGTCGCCGCACCGATGGCGATGGCGATGCCGTGGGCCAGAGCTTCCGCAACGGCTGAATAATCCAGGCCGATACCGATCGCCGGCACCACGATGCGCAACAACACAACCGCGATCAGCCAGACTTCTGCAGCACTCACAAGATTGACGGCGATGAACCGGCGCACCTGCACGGCCATGGGCAAGCCCGCATCCGGGAACACATAGGCGCGATAGAGCAGGAACCCACTGGCCATGCCGATGGCATAGGCAATGAGCACGGCCACTTCAAAGCTGAGCGCAGGGGCAAAGGCTGCTGACAATGCGATACGCGCCAACCAGTTGACGGCGGCGGCCAGTGTGCCGACCAGCAGGAACCTCAGGATGCGGCGGGTTTCACTCATCATGTGCGCTCTAGAAGGGGGACCCGACAAGTGCCGCGAGGAAGACCATACCCAGCACGGCCCCCATCAAGAGACTTGGGCCGTCCTTTACCGCGAAGGCCACCGGATCGTCGTCCAGTTCGCCGCGCTGGGCCAGAAGCCAGATGCGGGCAATCCACAGGAACAGGATGGGCGGCACAGCCCAGAGCATCAGGGGCTGTGTGTAGGCACCGGCCGAATAGGCTTCATTCATGACGTACATGACCATCACCTGCACCGCCGCCAGACCGGACGCCGCGCCGATCATTGCGACCATTGGGCCGTCGCCCGCCTTGTAGCCGCGCCCGGCCGCCTGTGTGCGGCCGCGCGCTTCCATGCGGGTCACTTCCACGTGCCGCTTGGCGAATGACAGAGACAGGAACAGGAACATCGAGAAGACGAGCAGCCAAGGAGAGAAGACAACACCCACCAGTGCGACGCCGAAGCCAAGCCGCACGGTGAACAGGGTCGCCAGCACCGCCGCATCCAGCAGCTCGATCTTCTTGAGGCTGAAAGAGTAGGCCAGCGTCAGCGCAAGATAGGTTGTGAGAAACACAATCGCGACAGGACCAATCCACGCAGCGATAGCGTAGGCTGCCACCATGCCTGCGGGGATCAACATCAAAGCATGGGCAATCTTCAACCGACCGGACGCCAACGGGCGATTGCGCTTCGACCAGTGACGGCGGTCGTCCGCCAGATCGAACAGGTCATTCAACAAATAGGTGGCGGATGCGAGCAGCGACAGGGCGAGGAAGCCCGCAGCCGCGAGACCCCAGGCCTGCGCATCAAACAGCAGACCGCCCAGCATCAGCGGCGCGAAGATCAAACCGTTCTTGGCCCACTGGTGCAGGCGCAAAACCTTTGCTGCAAATCTGAAACCCGCCTTGGGCCGTTCAAATATCTCCACCGGCTCGCGTATGCTGCGTGCGGCACGCAGAACCGCTGGAGTTGGATTGACGACGAGGGATTCCGTCGCGGCTTTCCAAACGGGCACATCGGCGCGGCTGTCGCCTGCATACGCGAAGCCGTCCGGAAACGCCTTGGTCAGCGCCTGCGCCTTGGCGCGGGATTTGAGATTGGTTTCGCCGTCGCTGGCAAAGACGCGGCTGATGAACGGAAAGCGCTTCTTGATCCGGTGGGCAATCAGACTGTCGGTTGCTGTAGCGAGATGCACCTGCCGGCCCAAAGCCGCTTCACGGGCTGCATAGCTGACGAGGTCTTCCGTTGCCGGCAGGCCGTCGACATCCAGAACAGCAGCTTCGGCAAGTTTTTGTTTCAAAATGGCACGGCCACGCAGCAGCCAGGCAGCAACCTGCAACAGGCGCAGCGGGTTTTGCCGCACGAAGGCAACAAAGGTCTCAAACAGAATGTCGGTGCGGATCAGCGCGCCATCGAGATCCAGAACAAGCGGCAAAGCGCCGGATTTGTCCGTGATTTCGGTCTTTGGCGCGGCAGCCGGTGCACGCGTAACATCGTGAATGGCAGGCATCTGGGGGCTTCCTGCTGATTGAAACTCCCCTCAAGTGTGCAGGATGAAGGCCAAAGGCCGGGTTAAGGACGGTCCGCACAAATTGCATAAAACGGGACTAGGTGCGGCACGGATTTTGTAGCGGTTTTGTTTTACTTGGTTATTTGACCCATTTGGACACATTGGATCGCGCCATGCGCCTCGACCCACAATTCGCCAAATATCTCATTATTGCAGGCTCGCTAGCTGTTCTGGCTGCCGGACTCGCGCGGG
>ERZ1740067.2829-NODE-2829-length-10207-cov-6.609043_pt1 | contig 10207 bp, 7 predicted proteins | sample MGYA00581736_ERZ1740067 | MGnify/ENA primary metagenome ERZ1740067 (study PRJEB43018, sample SAMN04849236) | marine metagenome | isolation source: floating plastic debris | place: Pacific Ocean | collected 2008-08-27 | study: EMG produced TPA metagenomics... | reverse complement strand
CCAATAAGTTGATGCAAGATGGGTACAATGCCGATGCATTACACGGTGATTTATCGCAGGCGCAACGCGACCATGTGATGTCTAGATTTCGAGCCCGTCATTTACAAATTTTGGTCGCTACCGACGTAGCAGCTCGTGGCCTAGATGTGGATGACATCAGTCATGTAATCAATTTTAACCTTCCTGATGACCTAGAGGTATATATTCACCGTAGTGGAAGAACTGGGCGAGCTGGCAAGACAGGGGTGTCTATGATCATTACCCACAGCCGGGAAATTGGTCGAATTAAAACCATTGAGCGTAAAATTGGCAAAACCATCGAGCGCAAAAAGGTACCTACCAGTCGCGAAACTTGTGAAAAACGATTGCTACATTTGATGGATCAGGTGAAAGAAGTAACGGTAAATGATGATGATATTGCACCTTATTTGCCACAAGTATACGAAAAGCTAGAGCAACTGAGCCGTGAAGATTTGATCAAGCACTTTGTGTCTTTTGAATTCAATCGCTTTTTGGAATATTATAAAGATGCACCTGATTTGAACGTGGCCAATAAGAGGGGAGAGCGTAACCGAGATAGAGGAGAAGGACGCAATGGTGACAGAGAAAGAGGAGGCAAAGATCGGGAACGAAGACGTCGTGGACGAGTAGATTTCAATCGTTATTTTATCAACTTGGGAAGCAAGGACGAGCTTAGTCCCAAAAACTTACTTTCTTTCATTGACAGCCACCCTAAGTTGAAAAACGTAGAAGTGGGTAAGATTGATATTCAAAAATCATTTTCGTTTTTTGAAATAGACAAACGTTACGAAAGTCAGTTAAAAGAAGCGTTTGCTGAGGTAGAATACGGAGGAAGTGAGGTAGTAATTGAGCGCTCTAAAGGAGGCGGCGGAGGAGACTACGGCAAAGGACGAAAGAACGCAGGTCGTAAATCTTACAAAGGCAAACGAAGAAGTTAATAATCGTTGCAAAACTTTTTAAATTATATGAGAGCCTTCTTATCAAGAGAAGGCTTTTTTTATGAGTTTTGACCAATAAAAGTCAGGGAATAAACGGCGTTGAAAAATAACCTTTGAGTTTGTGCTATAGTTAGTTCCTTGGGCTCTATCTATAGATCGTCGACTATATACTTATTAAGAGAGTATGTGAAAAAATAAAGCCTCGAAATTATCTCGATAATGCTGCCCGTCTTCTATCATATCTGGATCATTGTCTTGTACATGCCAATTTATTTCTACCGCTTTTTTTTCGTGCTGGGCAAATCTATCTAGCCTATCCAACAATTGAAAAATGGCTTCAGATGAGCTGGTATTGAAATAGGTAAGGTGAAAGTTGATGGTAATTGGGCGATTGTTTATACGTAGATATTCATCTACCCAATTGAGCAGAACACCATAAAACACAAATGCGTCTTCACTGTATGATTCCCCTTCAATTTGAAAAATGTTCGTAGTAGTGTTAAATGATACTCCAGGAGTATATTTTTCTTTAGCGATTACTAAACTATTCACTATCGTTTGATGTATTATAAAAAATCAGATTTTTGAATTTGTTCAAAGCTTATTGTCTACGTCTTTTACGTATACTAGGCCATCATAATCCATAGTCAAAGTAATGTTTTTTTAGAACAATAATGATGCATATTTTTCGGAACACTTCAATTTGAGTTGAGTATTGCCACTCCTTGAAATTTATCCGATGAATATTTGACTTATGGTTACCACAATTATTACAAAATTTGGCAAAAACGAAAACTTAAATTTATATCCGAAATAATGTAATAATAACTAAACAATAAAAAAGTTAGGATTCTAAAAACTACAAATCTGATTGGGGATAGGGTTGTAAAATATTTGGTGAAAATTTGTTGTACTGTTGTGTGAAGAGTACGTAAAACGAAACAACGGCGCCAATTTCAGGTTTTGTGAACTAGGCTTAGGAAAATATTTTAGTACTGGATGATCCAAAAAAGCGAATCCATAACTTGACTTTAGTGAACATTGTTTCGATTAATTTTTACCTTTTTAGTTTATTTGATCAATACGTGTGCTTGATGTTCCTCACAGGGTAAGTTTTTGGGAAACATAGCTTTAAGAGATGAGCCTAGTACCTTGTCAACTAAATACCTTTATATTTAGAAAACTCCTCATGTTTTGGATCTTACCGATAGGGAGGTCTATGAAGGTAACTTAATTGACAACGTACTAAATATTGAATTTTTTTTGACTCTTAAAGAAGATATCTAAGGAGTTGATTTTATTTTTGAACGATTCCGAAGTAATATTCAATAAGTACGATGGGAACTTGGTTCTGAAATTACCATCAAGCCTCCTGTATCTCGAGTATGTTAAACTTTACATCAGTGAAATCTTCTTTAAAATCTTCACCATCTTCCTTCATGTCCACATCTAAAACACCTACATGCCAATTGACCTCTACTAAAACGTGATTTTTTAGAGCATGTAAATTCATTTTGTCCAATATTTGAAAAACTACCTGTGAAGAATGCGTATTGTAATAAGAAATATAAATATCAAATTTAATTGAGCGTCGATCATTGGCAAGGTAACTATCTAGCCAAGTAAGCACCGGGTTATAAAAATTGTTGGAATCTTCACTGGATGATTCTCCAGAAATTTGAAAATGATTATTGGTGGTGTTAAAATGAATGAACGGGGTGTAGGTTTCTTTGTCTATATATAAACTATTCATTTCACTGATTGCTATAATTAAAAATTGAGTGCCTATTCTTTAGTCTTACGCATTGAGCACGCTAATTGTTTTGAATAGCATCATTCATTTTGAGTGATTTGCGGCTAAAAATTACTGCACTTGACTAAGAAAGATTAATGGTGCTTAGACCAATCATTTACACCACACTCTGATAAGCTAGTTGGAAGGGCAATTTTTCAAAACTTTCCTTGAAGTTCTCGGCATCTTCCATCATGTCATGGTCATTTGTTTTTACACTCCAGTTTACTTGCGTTAGTACCTTACTTTTTAGGTAGTATGTCTCTAAGATCTCTAAAATCTCATAAATGAATTGTGAAGAATTGGTGTTGAAATAGGTAAAGAATAAGTTAAAAGTGAGGGGAGTTTGATTCTGATCCAAATAGTTTTGTAGCCATTGGACAATGGGTTGATAAAAATCAACCGAATCTTCGCTGTAAGACTCTCCGCTTATTTCAAAAATATTTGTATCGGTGTTGAATGAAACATAAGGGGTATATTTTGTTTTCTCAATAATTAAATTTGTCATAAATCAGCGATTAGATTACTTGTAGCTTAGAATAAATGAAGTTATGCAGGTCTTTTGTGCCTTTCCTTTGTTAGGGGAACTTTAACTATCAAAATAGTATGTTTTAGAATAACTGCGTAATATCAGTAAATACACATAGGCGATTTTGATTGAATTTACTTTCTGGATATTTGCCCTTTGAGTACCTTTTTGAGATTTTTGGTAAATTCATTGTGTAGCGACAAATCGGCGTGTTTTCCGTCGGGGATGCTAAATAAGATGTCTCCTTTTTTGAAAAAACGCATTAATTTTTGACTCGATTGATAATAAATCAACTCATCGAGTTGGCCATGAAACAAATAAACGGGGCATTTTACTTTGGGTAAATACAAGTCAGTACGTAGGTGATACTTCAAGATCCATTCATAAGGAAACCAAGGGATATTGTATCGATCACCCAAGTTTTTGCTGAGGTCCAATAGACTAAAGTAAGGTGTCTCGAGTATGAGCATACTAGGATTGTTTCGGGAAGCTACGTAAGCGGCCAACCCACTGCCTAGCGACCTCCCGTACACTACTATTTTGTTCTCAGGATATTCTTTGATCATTTGTTGGTATACATATTCAGCATCGCTCAATAAAATAGACTCATCGATATTTCCCTTGCTCTTGCCAAACACCCGGTAGTCAAACACCAATACATCGTATCCATAGTAAGTGAGTGGTTTTACGATTCCTCCCCAAGTGCGTAAACTCCCCGTATTGCCGTGCAGGTAAAATATAAGACCTCGTTTGCGGTTTTGAGGGCTACTTCTAAACAGAAGAGCATTGAGACGGGCTCCGGGTGCTGGGTAATAATCCCGTTCGGTGGCATTGGCAAACTTGAACTCATAATGATCAGGCAGTCTTTCGGCAAAAAAGATGACCTTCTCCTGGTTGAGGTAGATAAAAGAACAAATGACTAAAAAAACACCGAACCCTACTGAAAGTAGGTAGAAAAAAACGCGTAAAAGCCATCTGAGGAGCTTCTTCATTCAAATAAAGTTTTGTACCTGGCTAAAAATAACGAAATTGAGGTGATTGTTTTGTAAATTACTCAAATTATTCATTGAAGTCGAGCCGACTTCACTCTAAAAAACAAAACCATGAAATATCAATCTACATTTATTTTGGTTTTTATTATCAGTTTTTGGGCAGTTCAATCTCAGGCCCAATACAAATTTACTGTAGATAAGCGCATAGAGGCTACCTCGGTAAAAAACCAACAAAATACGGGAACTTGCTGGAGTTTTTCTACGGCCTCTTTCATTGAATCTGAGCTGATTCGTTTGGGCAAAGGGAAACATGATTTATCAGAAATGTTTGTAGTACGCAAAATTTATTTAGAAAAAGCACTGAACTATGTCCGACGCCAAGGAAAAGCCCAGTTTAGCCAAGGAAGTCTGGCCCATGACCTCATCAATACCATTGGTAAATACGGGATTGTGCCTGAGGAAGTATACAATGGTAAAATAGCGGGCGAAACCCGACACAATCACAGTGAGCTGGAAGCAGTATTGACCAGCTTTGTGAAAACGATTGTGAAACGCAAACGACCTTCTAAAAAATGGTTGGCTGCTTTTGAGGGAATTCTGGACGGTTATTTGGGCAAGGTGCCCGAGAAGTTTACTTACCAGGGAAAAACCTATACTCCCAAAAGTTTTGCGAAATACTTGGGCATCAATCCGGCCGACTATGTAGAGCTCACCTCTTATACGCATTATCCCTTTTATCAAAGTTTTGTTTTAGAGATTCCTGATAATTTTTCTAACGGAATGTATTATAATTTGCCTATAGATGCACTACAGGAGGTAGCCGATAATGCACTCAAAAAAGGATACTCGATGGTTTGGGATGGCGATGTAAGCGAAAAAGGGTTCTCTCAACGTAACGATGTAGCCATTATCCCTCAGAAAGACTGGTCTTTGATGGCCTCTTCAGAGCGTCGCAAGGTGCTTCGACAGCCTAGTCAGGAGCGAACCATTACCCAGAAAATGCGCCAGGAAACGTTTGAAAATCATAGTACTACTGATGATCATTTGATGCATTTGATAGGTACTGCCAAAGATCAAAACGGAGGGAGCTATTACCTCATTAAAAATTCTTGGGGAACCAGAGTAGGCAAATGTGGTGGTTACATACATGCCTCTAAAGCTTATTTTCGTTTAAAAACAGTATCATTATTGGTCCACAAAGATGCGATTCCTAAAGCAATTCGTAAAAAGCTAAAATTGTAACCTTGGACAGGGCTTCTTCAGTAAAACATTGGTGACAAAGTGCTACTGAAGAAGATCTTTTAGTCATATACCCGCATCAAGTTTTCTTGAGTGAGCGAAGCGATCAAAGTGCCATCTTGGCCAAATATATGTCCTTGATTGAACCCTCGGGCTCCATAGGCATTGTGGCTTTCGTGACTAAATAACAACCACTCATCGATGCGGAAGGGGCGATGCAACCAAATGGCATGATCAATGGTGGCAAGTTTAAATTTTAGGTTGGGGTCTTGCTTGCGATGTGGCTCTAACGAAGAACCCAAAAAAGTGTAATCTGAGGCACAGGCCAAGATAGACTGGTGAAGCAGTAAATCCTCGGGCAAGGTTTGACCAAACTTGAGCCATACATGTTTACGAATCGGAAAAGTATCTCTGTCAATGGGCTGTACAATTCTAAAATCAAGAGGATGCAGTTGTTGGGTGATATAATGAATCCAAAAACGGGCAGGGTCAGGATTTTTTTTCATCGCAACCTGTACCGATTCAAAGTTTTCGGGGCCAGGAACTACAGGTTTGTCTACCTGATGACTTAAACCATCTTCTTGGATTTGAAACGAAGCCGATAGGTTAAATATGGGGCGCCCATGCTGGATGGCTACCACCCGCCGAGTGGCAAAACTTCGTCCATCGCGAATACGATCTACATTATACACAATAGGTGCAGTGGCATCACCTGGTAAAATAAAATAAGAATGGAGTGAGTGCAAAGCACGATCTTCTGGAACCGTCATTCCACAAGCTTTCACGGCCTGGCCTAACACAAAGCCTCCAAAAACAGTCCCTTTTTCGCTACCAAAAGCGGCTCCTCGATAAATGTTTTCTTCAATTTTTTCGGGTTGTAGTTTTTCAACGATTCCTAATGCCATGAAATAAATGCTCAGTTTTGATGATGAATGATTCTATGGTTCCGCCTTCGGCTCATTGTTATATTTCTTCTATTGCTACATTGTTCCGCTACGCTCATTGTTAAATTGTTATATGGTTCCGCCTACGGCTAATGGTTGGATGGCTAAATGGTTGCGCAAAGCGATGTATTATTTTTCACTTTACGTTTTTCATTTTTCATTCAATTAGTGGACTAAAAACTAACCGCCTCAATCACTCGTTTTGTCCACTCGTTGAAGCCAAAGCTAGACTCATCATGGGTTTCGCCCAAACGCACAATAACCAAACCTTTGGAGGGGATAATTTCCACCCTTTGGCCATGAAATCCGCGATAAGAATAAGCATCTTTGGGCACGTCAGACATCAACTCCTTGGGGTCGGTAGTATCATTGAGCCAAAACCCAGCCCCATAATGCCCTTTGGACTTGGGCAATGGCTTACGGATAAAATCTACAAAACTTTTATCTACGATTTGCTCACCATTCCAGGCACCATTATTAAGCATTAATAATCCCAATTTGGCCCAGTCACGGGCGGTAGCCCAAGAATAAGAAGAACCCACAAAGTACCCGTCAGCATCGGTTTCTAAGACCATGCTATATGCGCCAATTTTATGTAACAAAGCCCGGTAAGGGAATTCCTGATACCTTTTTTGGTCGGGAAAGAAATGAACCAAGGCATAAGATAAAATATTAGAAGTGCCCGAGCTATACTTCCACTGCGTTCCTGGGGTAAACTTTAACGGTTTTTGGCTGGCAAATTTGCCCAAAGCATTAGAGGTATAGAGCATTCGGGTTACATCCGACATACTGCCATAATCTTCGTCCCAAGCGAGCCCACTCTGCATATTTAGCAAATTCCGATTGGTAATTTTGGCCTTAGGTTTGCCTTGCCACGCGGGAATCTTGATGGGGTCATCAATCTTGAGTTTTCCTTGTTTGGCCAAAATACCGTACAGCAAGGTCGTAATGCCTTTGGTCATGCTCCAACCCATCAAACGGCTTTTTTGGTCAAAGCCTTTGGCATAGCGTTCAGCTACAATTTGACCCTTATAAATTACCAAAGCCGCCCGGGTAAATAATTTCTTAGGTTGATCGGTCCGAAAAGCCCAATCTAAAGCTTTCTCCAATTTTTTCTTTTGAGCTGGGGTCACTACAGAAGGTTTGCCTTTGGCTTGCCACTCAAACCAGTTAGCCAGGGAATCGTAGCGCGTAGTAGGCACTTGAAATTTTTCTTTAGTTGGTTGTTTGCCATTGTTGTAGAGGGCACAACCCAATCCCTCGCGGTAGTAAGCCGTTTTGGCTCGGAAACCCCATACACTGGCGGTTGCGCTTTTGGTAGCTCGATTGACCACAATTTTGGTCAAACTAGCGGGAAAGAACCCCAATTCTTGAGTCTTGACTTTATCTTCTGGAATACCTGCCACAAACACACAAGAGCACATGTTTTTTGCCGCATGCCCATTCAAAATAGGCAAGCGAGGGTACAAATAAAAGCGGAATCCAATGACTGGAAGCAGTATAATGACTGCAATGAGGTAGATCACTAATCGTCGTTTTCTGTTTTTATTTTTGGCTTTGTTCATATCTTTCAGATAGGAGGGATCATGTTACATAGACTGCAATTAAAGTAAATTTAGGTTGGGTTCAAAATGAGATGACTTTCTTTGGGGGAGGACAGAGCAATGCTGTTTCCTTAAGAAAAACATGTTTAAAAGAATTATTCTGCGTTTTTTTAAGAAAATATGTATATCAGATAAGTCAATTTTCCATAAAACGAATAATAATTACATACTGATAATCAGTCACTTGTTATTTCTCGCTCCCTACTTTTTGCTCCAGCTCAAAAAGTAGGCAAAACCGCAGGGCGAAGCCCAAGTTCTGCCTTTTCGGCTAAACGCTGTCGCTGTATTTTGTGTTGGTTAAACTTACTACATTGCGCCTAAAATGATCAAACATTCCACCCTCGCACGAAATCAGCCGCACTATCCAGGGTGTCAGTGATCATTTTTAACGGCTCCACTTCATAAGTTCTTAACGCCCACAAAATAAGGCGAAATGAAAAACGGTAATATTGACGAATTGCTTTTAGGTAAATAATTGATTAACAGTGGCTTATGCTTAGAATTGTATTGAAAAAACTGATCTTAAAACTTTGGAATGACACAAAATAAAACCCGTAAATAGCCATTAAAAGAATGAAAGTTATCTGGAGCAAAATCATTGCTTCGCTCGCGGGTGGGTAGACAGCATGGAAGGAGGGTGCATTGGCCTTGTGCGGTGGCATATGCTGTCGAGGGTTTTTTCCTTTATTTTTTGCCCTTCAAAAAATGAAGTCGCCGGAGGCAACCGAGCTAAAATCAGAGAAAATAAGCCGAAAATATCTTATTATTTTTATGTAATACCTTTCTAATCAGTTAAAATCAAATAATTAGATAAGCGGTTGTTACCGACAAAACATTGATTCGTTAAGGAAGCAGCATTGGAGGACAGGGGGGAAGCTTGTTTTTGCCGAGGCTAAGGAACAGGTTTCTAAAAATAATAAAAAATAAAACCACCTCTTAGTTTTTTGCTATGAGGTGGCACCTGAAAAGACACTAATATCTGATTGGTTCGTTTCGTTCGAAATCGTACAGGGTAAGCTGGCGGATCTCATAATAGTTTTTCCAAAAACTACGTAAAGCCTGTAGATAACCTCGCTTGGCATTGTCTTTATCTTGCAGCGCAATATTGAGATCTGTGATATTGATTTTAGCAATTAAATAGCGTTTTTGGGCAATATCGTAGCGACGCTGAGCAATGTCGTCGGCTTTTTGGGCAATGATGAGACGACTGCGAAAAATATTGAATTGCTTTACCTTCAAGATAATTTCCTGCTCAAAATTCAATTCGTTCTGCGCCACCGTCGATTGTACCAGCTTATTATTGGCTACTGCGGTCTGGATGTTTGATTTTTGTCGTCCCCAATCCAAAATAGGGATCTGAAAACCGATCTGAAGTCTTTGTTGGTTTTGGGGATTTTGGTAAACATTATTGAAATCAGCCGAATTTTGGGTAAAGCCATAAGAACCAAATAGATTGACATTCAACCCACTATTACCCCTGGCTTGAGCAATGTCTCTTTCGGCTTCTATTTTTTGCCGTTGAAATTGTACATAACGGGCCCGGTTTTTCTTGGCTTCACTTAGCGCCAATGCTTCGTCAATGGTAATTTCAGGAATTGTTTTGGGCTCGACCAATTCAATTTCTTTGAGGTTTTCATTGTTGCCCAAATAGATTTTGAGGCTTAGATGACTGGTTTCTATGTCTAGTTTGGCCTGAGTTACCTGCTGGTCAGACTGCATAGAGTTGAGTTGCAGTTGAAGAAGTTCGTTTTCGGCAATTTTCCCTACGTTGTAGCGACCTTTAGCAATTTTATAAATGGTGTCATTATTAGCCTTATTGAGTTCTGAAATACGCAAAGTGATCTGTGCCACCAATAAGTTAAAAAATAAGTCAGTACTCTGAACCGCAATGCGCTCCATATCTTCCGAAAAAGCCTTGCGAGATTCGTCATATTTGAGCGGTTCTATTTTTTTATCCCACTTTAGTTCATTAAAGCCAAAAATGGGTTGACGAAAGCCAATGCTGATTGGGGTAGACAAATAGGAGGTACCGGTTTGGTCGCCAATCAGGTCAATACGCGCCAGATTGGTATTGACAAATACTTCACCACCCGTGAGCCCAATGCTTTGACGTAACTCGAGATTGATGTCGGTATTGACCACCCCTCT
>ERZ1740067.2828-NODE-2828-length-10207-cov-6.778270_pt1 | contig 10207 bp, 10 predicted proteins | sample MGYA00581736_ERZ1740067 | MGnify/ENA primary metagenome ERZ1740067 (study PRJEB43018, sample SAMN04849236) | marine metagenome | isolation source: floating plastic debris | place: Pacific Ocean | collected 2008-08-27 | study: EMG produced TPA metagenomics... | reverse complement strand
GTCAGTGGCGCTCCGCTATCAACCACCACCACAACAAAAAAGTTTAAGGTTTTACATGACTTTTGTGGAGTTGTCTTGCCCTTGTCCTTGCCTTGCTATTGTGAGGATAACTCCTATCATAATGAAAATCACAAATAAACTAGCCTGAGGTTCTTAAAATGTATACGGTTGACAACATTGTGACCTTTGACCTTCAGCTTCAAAACATTGTGTAGTAAGCACGTGGGCTTAGTAAGCAAAACTCAGTGTAGTGATTATAAGCCGAAGGACAGGAGGATAGCATTGATGATTGAATTGTTGGACCAAGAAGGAGTGTTAGACTACAGCATAATCTCTCTGACTGGATGTAATGCAATAAAATGAAGTGAAACTACCAGTATAATGAGAGTGAAGTGGAGCTATCAGTATTTACTAGTTTTATCAGAGATAGAGACATAGTCATATTTTTTTGCAATTTTGAGGTACTCTCTCTGTAAACAAAACTACACCACTACTATTAAGTTCAGCTAGTGCCTTACAAACATTAGACTAGTGAGAACTCCCATCTCATGTTTGTACTTATTTGAAAATGGAGGGTACAGGTGAAACTGAGACAGCTTCTTTGGTTCCTGCAGCAGAGAGGACAGCAACTTCTGATACGATTGAGCAGGCTTCCTCAACATTCTCAGTTCCTGACTCAAGTAAGTTGTTTCATTTACTTTTACTTGATGGTCACCTTATTACTATCTAATGAGTTGATATTGCGAATATTGGGTTTAACAGCTCTCCCAAGGTTGAACATGATAAGGAAGTGTTGCCTGTTCAGTGCTCAGTGAGTGATTTGATCGCTAGAGATTGGATAGCAATTACTTGTGCTGACTCAAACTTAGATGGTTTGACTTCTAAGGTACCAGTAGTTTTGGGTCAATTCTAAATTTTTGGTTCAGTATTTATTTCTGTTTCCCATACCACTCTCTTGATTCGAACGCTCCAAAATGTGGTTCTCAATGATTGTCTGTGGTTTTTGCATCCCCCTTTTTTTGCTGGCTTATTTATAGCAATTGACGATTATAGTGTCTCCTCTAGACTTTGCAGAACGCAAACATCCCATACCATAACTTGATGCTGTTTCTTCCATTATCCAACCATTCTTTATCATAATATACTTCATGACCGATATATTGTAGGCATTAATGTTCAAGACTCAAAATCCGTGCCGGGAGTATCAGGATACAGTCCTCATTATGGACCAAGTAAAGTACAAGCATTGTCGGTAAGTCGACCTATGTGTTACTGTAAACCAATATAGGTCCTAATGCATTTTATTCTGTCAGTGGGGCTCCTCTATGATAACAGAGCCTCAATAACTTTGTTCACATCATCCAATCTAACACTACACTACAGAATAGTCAATCCAATGATGTAAACGGCCAACCTGACCCGATCCCATCCCAATCCCAACCTGACAGAGCCGCAAAGAGTTGGCTGATTGAATCCACTGAATCCATGGATGTAAACATGATTGGATTGGATCACATGTTAAATCCCCATTCGGCAGCAGGCCAATCCGCTACACTAATTAGCTGATCCAATCCAGTGTGTTTTTATGCTTCAGGGGATTAGACAAAGTTTTGGATCTTGTGATGTAGTGTAGTGTAGTGTCAGGTTGGAGGATGTAAATCTAGTAATTGACACATCACACAAACAAAAATCTTGGAGTGTCTGTTTGCTCTCCTATGAAAACAACTTCAGCATTCAGCCTGAATTATGTAATAAGTTTTATAAGTTACTGTGAAAAAACCACAAAGTCACTAATCGCGATACACATCTGGACTTATAGGCGCATGGCATACAATACAGCAGTGGGTGACAATGAATAGTGTGCTTAGTAATGAACTAAATGTAGAATGATTCTTGAAAATCACTAGTCACATCACTGTATGACATCCTTGGCAACACCTTAACATAAATCAAACATTCAACTCTATGAATTTCGATCTGCACCACATTTAACTCCCTCAGATAAATGGAGCTTTATTAATTTATAAAATGTGCTATTGCATTCATTTGTGTGGTGTATAGCAACATTGTTAAGAACTATTCTTTGGTTTGAGTGCCTAAACTTCTTTGTGTGGTGTGTGAAATGCAATTTGCTATCTTCCACCACAGTGGTTGATAGCAAACACCCAGATTAACAAAGTTTAAGTACTTACACTAATTTCTTAGAGACGCGAGTCAGGGTCTAGTTTTCACACTTGTTTATTTAAGATTTATTATGGGATGACTTTACAGGATTATCTAAGAACTAGATTCCACAAGCGCTGTGGTGTTGATACTCCAAAAGAAAGGTTAAATGAAATAGTCAGAGCGGAATTTGATGAACATGCGACTGTGGCACTGATCAGCCGAGCAGTTACCTAGGCGTTTGGGAAAAAGACACACGGTAGTTCAATCAAAAAGTACGTGCAATGTTGCATACATACTAACCTAAAGTCAATGTTAGTTTACATCCTTAAACTTTATTTGTGTGGAGTTTCAGTGGTGCTCCGCATCCACCACCACTAACTTTGAGTATGCTGGTGTCTTTAATGTACTGGTAGTTTGACATAATCATTGAGTTTGGCTTATTCGACGCCTTGGCAAGTTTGGTCGCTCTTTAAAAATAAAGAGTCTGATTGTACACAAGTGATCACCAATCTGATTTTCTTGTTCAGAGAAAGGCTCAAAAACACTAAAATTGTTTTACATTAGTGGTTTGACCCATGAGGTTATGTCAATGTCAATCAACCCATTTTTTTCTAATATAAATCTCTATGTGATCTTAGTTGTGTTTTGTACTACTGAACCAGTCATAACGCGAAAAATGTCTTGCCGTTTCAATTTAATGTCGGGTTGTATTGTATACACTCCGATACCAGTCACCATCCTAGCACCATTGGCAACCAGACCAATATTTTACCCATACAAAACCTCTGAGTTCTTTATCGCTTTCCATACTTTTGTACTGTAGAAGAGGATTATATGTCCACCTCACAGAAATTGATGCTCAGTCTTCTACGCTGACACAAAGGAAGCGCATACACTCCACTACATCTGAACAAACACCTCCACGGGTCCTTTCCACTATATCCGACCAAACGCCTCCTGGTGCAAAGCATAAGAAGCTGAAAACTGAGTCCTCATCACCCCTAGCGACCATCAATAGAATCAGTAGACCAATCAGTAGAATCCCATTATACTATAAACACTTCGATCTTAAATCTAGTGGTGGAGATATAGCCTCCGGCAAACGAGTACAGACGAACCGAGACACACCGACTACCACAAGAGTACAAGTCATACCGATTTTAAAACCTGTAGTTTCAATTCTGTCCACACCTACAGCAGTCTCAACACCAACAAATTTACTTAAACCCCGTTTAGTGACATCATCAACAACCTCTCCAATTCCATCAACTCCAAATGTGCGACCCACACAACAACACATACTGCCATTACGTGGAAGGCCACCGGCACCGTCACCAACTTCTATAGTACCCCGGCCTCAGACGCGATTATACACGGGTGCATCATATGACATAACATCCACTTCTACACAAAAACCGCAAATAGAGAAGGATGGAAAGTTTTCCCTGGTGAGTTGAGTTGCTATCTAAGAATCATCTAGTTCTCAGCAATCGTTAGGGTCTGTTAGAGTTGTCTATCTGTAAAAACTTTGCTACGAAGAACTCACTTGCTTGCTTGTTCTGACATCATGAAGGTATAGTTTAAGCGCTTCAACTTGATTGTGTTGGATGTCTGTTGTGCTAATAAACACTCCAGTGCAGAGAAACTATATTAAAGCATCTTAACTAATAAATAGATAGTTGGGTGATTATGGAGATATATATTTCTATTCAATATTCACAAATAAATTTTGGATATTGAAAAACTCACAGCGCGGAGTTTTCAATGATAATTTATAATCTCAACTATGAAAACTAAATTAATTCAGTTTGTTGCTGTATGTTAATCTCCAAACAACCAACAGGGAAGAAATTAGGTTTACACAGGTAAACTACAATGCTCCAGTGTTGTCACAGGACGTAAACACCATCACACCCCAACAAGGGGGAGTTTACACTATAAACTAGTACACCGACCTCATTCTCTGTATCAATATGTCTTGGCTAAACATACAACCTTAGCCATCTATAGGATTTGTCTGTCTGCACTGAAGTGACAAACAACTCCTTCTGTTGGCAAACACAGGGCCAATCTTCCAGTTGAGAGCAACAGCGTGCGATATTGGCAAACAAAATTGAATATGACCGTTTCAGAAAGGTCCTTTACTTTTCCTTATTCAGTGTTTGTGGCACAAACGCTACAAGTTCTACACAGCATAAAAGCGTGCCAGGTCAGCACGTAAATGCCACTGGCATTAATAGTAATCCTTTACTCATGTCATAGTTATGTATGTTTGTGTATTCATTCAAGATTTTTTTTGTCTTTTCCATATTTTAAGGACCTCACAAAAGAGGAAGCTATGCTCCTGCTGGAAATGCGAAAGAAAAGTCCTGATCTAAGAAAAGTTGTTAAACTGGTACCAAAACTTGACACCGCAGCTATAGAGTACAATAGTAAACTCATCCAGGCAGAAATGAAACGGTATGCAAGTCGATCTGACAATAGAATGATGGATACTACCGCCTCTGGCCTCGAGAAGTTTAGTTTACAGGTATGGTGCCTTTAGTTCTGTTGGCTGAGGGTAGGTGTTGTTTGTTGATTTAAGTGCTTAAACTTTGCGGGGGGTGTTAGTGGTGCTCTGCAGCTGGTTAATAGCGAAGCGCCCCTGACACCCCATGCTAATAAAGTGCTTAAAAAAGCACTTACAGCACTTTTAAAAAAGGTGCCGTTACTTGTAGTTTGGTTTGTGCAAAGTGTCAGTTGTGCCACTGCAACTCAGCTTGAACTATGTTAGGTTAGGTACTTGTATTTGTATTATGACAAAATACAGACCAACAAGACAGGTTAATTTTCCCTATAGCTTTCATATCTCCAGTTTATTGCTTGTAACAGTATTGATTCCTCTGTTCTTAATTTTGTTTAGTTTAAGTGCTGAAACGTTGTTTCTGTGAGGTGTCAGTGGTGCTTCGCCACCAATGACCATAGCGAAGCGCCACTGACAGCTCACAAAGAGAAAGTTTAAGCACTTAAATTAAGTTAAGTGCCACAATTTTCCAATGCATTTTAGAAATGCTGGGAAGAGTTTCAAGAACACTTGCCGACATTAACTACTGCTATAGTATCAGCCTGCACAAGAAAACACCAGGAGAAAATGAAAAAGAAAACGATGCAAGCCATCACTCCTGGAATCACAACTGCGATAGGAAAGTGTGTTGGAATATACAGCAAGCGCATGTCGGCAATGAAATGCTACTATGGTTTAACATTGTCAAACGCTGGAGTGACCGATAATGGACTTGACAGGATGGCCCATCTGCAAGATTCTGTCATTCACAATACCGTTGACAAGAAACTGACTGATCTGGCCAATCGGTACGATGAACTCCTGAAAAAATGGGATCAACAGCTGGTGGAGTACGGCATTGTAATTGACAATGTGGACATTATGACACGACCAAGGCGGCAGAAAGAAGGAAAATCGAATGTGATGCACCATATGATCCAAGGCATTGCTGTTCAGGAACGAGTTTCAACTGCACCACAAGAGATCCAGCAAACTATGTCAGTAGAGGATGTGAAGCCTGAAGATATATACCCAACGGAAGCTGAACACCAGCAGCTACGTGACAAGATGGTATCTGAAGTAATACGTATATGGTCAAATCTACCGGCACTGAAGGAGGTCCCTGTCACCCTGCGACCTGAGACCCACACACATACTGCTGAGATGACTCGCAAATCTGAATATGTAAGTGAACCCATACTGCATTATATACAAACGTCAATTATTGGTTTTTTTTAAATTTGAATATTCTGATGATGGTGAAAAATTGTATAGATCCAAATAGAGAAATGAGAATAGTCTCGAGGTGGGTTCCATATCAATATTTTTTCCGTCTTCGCCTTCAAATTTTAACTCTTCTCGAAATGGAGACGAGGCATTCAACGCAATCTCTTCTAGTCTTCTATCACTTGATAGAGGTAGGCAAATTTTTTAATATTTATATTATGAGTTTTAACTGAATGGATGTCTCTTCATCATTGGTTGTATCATTCAGGTTAACCTGGGCGTGCACAAGAAGAACGAGAATATAAAGGAGGAACTTCTCTATTGTTTGCGGAATTATCACAGGCTGTGTGAGGGAGATAGTGGTGATATCAGGCATAAACTTTGTATAGGTGAGGAAAACTTCTTTCATACACATTTACAATGACTCAATGACAGGACTCTTCAATGTTTCAAGCTGCTGACATGAGCAAAGTTTGATCGCATAATCTAGCTGTCATGGATCCCCCTCACTGAAAGAAAAGCTATTTTGCGTTGTACATGCAGTTCAAATCCTATGAGCGATGCAGGGTTCACAAATTTTACCTGTCAAGTGATGTTTTGCGTTCATTTAGGAGATTATCTCACCTTTGAGAGAGGCCAACAGGCGCTAAACTCACAAGGAGATGGTAGCACTGGTTTTCAGAAGTTAGAAGGTCTGATGATGGCAATGGCTGACTTTCACGTTCAAATGAATTTTCTCAAACTCATCTACAAAATGCTCTTCAAGGTGTGTATTATGCAGGAGAACTTGCATAGCCTACTGGACCCATGGAGTTGGAGGTTCAGATAAATGACTAATCCGTATCTGTTTGTTCAGTCTACCCCTGGGAAAAGTAGTAGCTAATAAGAGTTTTGTTCTCCTTTGCTTCAGATGGCAGTGAGAAAACAAATCCAAATTGTTATTGTCATTTAAACTACGATAAGAGAGTTGAGTGGAAAAGATCTAGATGTTTGATTGATTTGGTTTATATTGTTCCACTAAATGCTATTTCATAATTTCACAGGGTGACTCTCAGCCATCTATTGGTACTCTGAGCCACGCTAAAGATTACCTGAATGCTCGCAACGTCACTGCAGATGCATCCAAGTACTATGACTGCTCGGCACTATTTGATAAGCTTTTCCATGCTTACATACATTCAGGTTGGTTTGTACCATAGCCGTGTGTTTTGTCTATGGTTTATACAATATGTTTTGCACATGCATTTTACTAAGGAAGATTTTCCATTGTCTATCTGTGGACTCAAAAATAGTACAAACACGGATTAATTATGAAATTATCACCAGTTTTTCTTCACTTGCCGGCATGTTTATGTACATTATTCATAGATACATACACTATACATGCAGCCGGATGGAGGTAGTGCGTGTTTGATTTGTTGTTAGGTGCCAGTTAGTCAACAGCATGTCTGATTTCCCAATCAAAAATAACTGGTCCCAGATTTGAAATCATGGAAAATATATGAACTGCTCATTGGAAATGTGCTTAGCATCATCTGGTCACAGAAACAAAATGGGTCTTCAGTTTTATTGCAATATTATATTAATGTTTTAGCTGCTGTCAAGGAGCTTGGGTTATCGAATACCGAGAAACAACACAACCTCCCAATATCTGCTCAACAAGTTGAGGATGCAGCAAAGCGAGTAGTCGACAAGTTTTTTAGCCTCAACCTCCCTGACTTGTCAGCATCCGATAAAATAAGGTACAAACACCAATAAAAATCAGTATCAATCAGTAATCAGTATTAAACATGTTTTAACTCTGGATATCTTGACACAGTTGAATGAAATACGCTATTCACAGAATTTTCAAATTACATGGAACTCGGACATCCCGGAAAATGGCCATCTGTTTGGTGCCGAGCATCTTTATTACCGACAGCAGTTTTAGTACTTAATTCAAGTCTACTTTAATAAAGTTTATTACGAATTAAATTCATAAATGTAGTGAGCCTGCTGGAATGAGGACCAGGAAAACAGTGCATTATACGTTCATTGTGTATGGAACATTGTATATGCGAAGTATTGAATGCTGTCATTGTAGGTGCACAGTGTGTAAAAAGAAATATACGACTCAGAAGAACCTGCAGAAACATCACCAACGAAAACATCGTGATGTTGAATTTACTGATGGAAGTGAACAGAAAGATGCTGTATTCAACTACACATCATTAGTGATAACCCTCGGACTGATCAGAAACCTACATAATCGTGCTATTCAACTTGGCAATGGTGAAGATGTGATTAGTTTGTACAAGTAAGTTTTTGCTGGACATATCTCAATTTCATAATGGAAGTGTATTGTAGGGTTAAGAGTTATCTTTACATGATTTTGAAACAACTTAGGTGTTGCTCGCTGTCACTGAGTATAATAAATGTCAAATAGTTTGTTTAGCTGTACTATTATCCTAGCGTTTTAAGAGTGATTCATGGAGATATGCATGTGCTTTTGCAGGTATATGTTTGTGATTTTCAAAGGCAACGGCTGCTACAAGTATGGTTGCGGACTTCTGGAAACTTTGGTTCAAATCCAGGTATTCCCCAACAACTTGAAGGAGAGACTCATGTGGAACCGTTTCTTCAACTCGTACAACCTCGCTGACACAAACATACCATTGGATCTGGCTGTAAGTTCTTTCATTGCCAGTTTTCAACAGGTGTGTGAACAGCATTCCCAAAATGCAATATTTCTGGAATTCGGTCAAATGCTGATGCTCCCATGGTGTGATTCTGCTCAATCAACACAACGATGTATTATGGGAATGTTATTGACATACCCTATTCACTAAGTTTTTATTCAATCCCAGTGCTTATTACAAACTTTATGTGCGGCAGAAGGGGGCAGTGATGCTCCGCTATCATAGTGATTTATAACAAAGCGTACTGACAGCTGCCCACAACAAGTTGTTACTTGTGTTTGTTGAGCGAAAAAAAAAGACTTTTAGAGCATACCAGAACCTAGTGTAAGTGCTTAAACGTTATTTGTGTGGGATGTCAATGGCGCTTAGGTATTACCATAGTAGTCTAAATACTCAGACTTCGAGTTGAATGGTGTTTTTGGCACATTCTATCAAAGGTGTTTGATAGTGTGCGCCAAAAACACCATCCAACTCGAAGTCTGAGCACTTAGACTATCACCATAGTGAAGCGCCACTGACATCCCACACAAATCAAGTTAAAGCAATTAAACTAACCAGAACCATTCTAGGTAGCAGTCAGGACAATGCTGACAGCACATTTACGATTAATCTTCTTTTGCAGTTGGAACATGAAAACAGAGCCTTTAAGGCTCGGCTGAAGACATACCGCGGAACTTATACTGACAACCATATCAACAAAATCTCTAGAGCTCGCGGTGTTTGGGCTAAGATACAAACCAGGGTAGACAAGGAGATGAATTATCATATCTATGCAAACCGATCAAAACGGGAACTACCAGAGGGTGACATTCGGCTGCTGATGAAAAAGTTCGACATTGATGAGTTGTTCACACCAGCTCTCACCTCAGTCCGAGCCCATTCTCCCTCATTGCTCAACATTACTAGCAACCCAGCATCAGGCATCAGCGGAAAGTCTCTACGAACATGGATGGCTGAGAGGATTGAACTGATGCGAGTTCGACATTACTACCTGCAATTCAATGTTATTCCTCAATCATTTACAAGCTTTGGAGAAACCATTGACTTCTCAAATTTAAACGCCTCCGCCGAAATCCCAATTTCTGACAGTTAGATTGCTATTCGTTTTACGGGCACTAGTCAGAGGCCTTGTGCTATGGGACCCCATCCAAAACCCAAACCAAAAAGCTAATCTGTGCATCCCCGGTTTGATAGGCTTCACACGTGTTGAGATTTAATTTTGTGGAATTTTTAGATACATGTACCCTTACACTTCCGAGCTTCTGAGTCTGCAAGTCTGTATTTGGTGCCTCCCTGTAAATTTGATTTTATTTTACATAACTGATCTGGCTCAGGGATTCATATCAATCACTGGATATAATAAAACTCTATTTTAATATACTGTATTATATATACAAATACAATATAGACAAATATATATATACAATAAATACAAAAATATATATACAAATACAACCTCAGTGCATTGTACACACAACTAAGGAAAGATAATTCATAACTGTAATTCAAGACTGAATGTTATGCAAGAAATTCAATCATGATTTTAGAGCCTGAAACAGACATTCTTTAACTGATCAACTAACGAATAGTTTTA
>ERZ1740067.2824-NODE-2824-length-10218-cov-8.952081_pt1 | contig 10218 bp, 6 predicted proteins | sample MGYA00581736_ERZ1740067 | MGnify/ENA primary metagenome ERZ1740067 (study PRJEB43018, sample SAMN04849236) | marine metagenome | isolation source: floating plastic debris | place: Pacific Ocean | collected 2008-08-27 | study: EMG produced TPA metagenomics... | reverse complement strand
CCCAATCGAGGTGACCGAGTTGCCAATCGTCACTGTCATCAACGGCGTATCAGCAAAGGCATTACTCCCAATCGAGGTAACTGAATCAGGAATGATCACTGAACTCACAGGCCTAAACTGAAACGCAAAAGCCTCTATCTCAGGTGTTCCCGCAGGAATTGTCACCGCATAGGAATCAAACCCAGCTGGCAAATCTGGCAGGTCATCGCCAGTCGCCGCCTCAACCGCGAAGGCAGGAAGCGTAAAGTGCCACTGACTTCTCCCTAGCGCCGAGAACGGCACCGTACTCACAGCACCTGTCGCAGTGTCTATCAGCCAGCTGCCCCCCTGGGCCTCATGGCCCACCACCGCGTCACTGGCAAACACAGTGGCACCGCTCAACTCTGCCAGGGTATTTACAAACTGAACGGCAGCTCCGGTATGGCAGCTAAATAGCTGAATCTCCCCCACACCCCAGCCCCGAATCTCTGCCCCTCAGGCCAACAGAGTACTGGGGCCCATCCCCCTTCGCCCCAAGCGCACTTCACCGTGCCTGCCGTGGGCGACAATGGCCAAGGACTGGGCTGGGCTATGAGCAAGGGCTTCGCTGATGCAGGCAACGGCATCTTGATGCGGCTCAACCCGCAGCACACTTTTCTCCGGTGCCAAATCCGCCAGCAAAATGTCTAACCTTGGCAAGCTCGCATCTACCACAATCAGCTGAGTTTCTGGCCGATTTTTTAACTGTGCTGTGTCGGGAGTAATGCGAATGCGATTTTTACAGTTAGCGGGCTGAAGGGTGGCTAGTGACGACATATTATTTCATCTTCCTTTGTATGCTGTGTGGTATTCAGATTTCTTTTGGGCTGATGCACTGTCTTAGTTTCTGGCGTGGTGTTTTGCTGTTCTTCAACAGCTGTTTCCGCTGTTTCCTCAACGGAAAAACAGGCAGTACGCATTTTCCAAACCTTGCCTAAAAAAATGCAAAAAACATCGGTTTCCAACGGTCCAACGAGCTGAGTAGATGCCTGAGTAGATAGCCGTGTAAATGGCTGTGTAGACGACTGAGCAGAGGATTTTCTCATTTCTAAAGCAGTGCGTTTCATCAAACAGGTGTCTTATGTCAAGCGTTATTTGCTTAAAAAATAAACAGCGAACCAAAAAAGCGATCTCCTTGGTGGAAGGGCCTTAGCGATCGCGCTGTGCCGTTTTGCTATCCCAGAAGCAACTTAGGAAATAAGGCGCAGCGAAGTCCTGAGAAAGTTTTGGGAAAGTTTTGGGAAACCCACTAACAGAGCCAAGCCAATGTCAAAATGCACAGCCCAAACAGCTAAGGTAAGTCTCCATAAGTAATGCTCAAACACCGACGCGCAAAGGAACTGAGCTGAAAGCTAAAGCCCCGCAGTCAATGCCTGCCAGACTTAACCAAAGTTAATAGACAGTTGCTTCATCAATTCAGTCTTTACACGGACGACCCAAGCTTTATCTATGTATATTTTCAGCCTGCTTCATCCGCTTCCACATTGAATAATTGACGGCTTGTCAAGTATTCTTTTAAGCAGAGGTTTTCTTGAAACTCGCTCATGGCTGAGATGCTCAAACTTGACGTTGCGAATGCCTGCCTGTGGCAAGACACCGTAGCGATACCACTGACCCCCAAGGCAATGGCCGTGGTTGAGTACTTGGTTGCCAATGCGGGTGCGATCGCCACCAAAGAAGCCCTGCTAAACACCGTATGGGCCAATGAAGACGTCAGCGAATATGCCCTCACATCCATCATTCGAGACCTGCGGCGAGCCCTAGGCGACAGCACCAAAAACCCTCGCTACATTCAAACCGTTCATCGGCGCGGCTACCGTTGGATAGGAAACGTTGCTGATGAGGTTTCTAGCGACACAGAAACGCCCTTGCCCACTGCCGCAAACGCGCCGCCCAATGCAGGGACTAATGCGAGCACTGTCATTGACACGCCTGTCAGCACATATACCAACACACAGGCCAGCACGCAAAACAGCCCGTTTTTTACAGGTCGCGCCCAAGAATTAAAAGAATTGCGCCATCGTTTACAGCTAGCCACTGCCGGAAATCGTCAGATGGTTTTCCTCACAGGAGAAGCGGGCATTGGCAAAACCACCCTGCTAGAAAAATTTTCCACCCAAATTGAAACCCAGCCAGATTGCTCTGTCGCCCTCGGTCAGTGCATTGAAAAGTACGGCGCAGGTGAAGCATACCGCCCTGTCTTGGAGGCATTGAATCGCTTTTGCCATACCACCAAAGGTCAAAAGTTTATCAGCGTGCTAGAGCAGTACGCACCGAGCTGGCTGCTGCAAATGCCGCCCCTGCTCACCCCCGCGCAGCTCAGCAGGCTACAGGCACGGGGCATAGCCCCCAAAAATAAGTGGCTCAGAGAACTGGCCGAAGCGCTAGAAGTCATCACCCGTGAGCATGCCTTAGTGCTGGTATTAGAAGATTTGCACTGGAGCGACACCTCCACCATTGAACTCTTGGATATGCTGGCCCGGCGCAAGGAACTAGCTCGGCTACTGGTACTCGCAAGCTACCGCCCGACGGAAGTCAATGGTACAAACCATCCCCTTCGGCAAACCAAGCAGGAGCTACAGCTACATAACCTGTGCGGGGAAATTCCCCTGAACTATCTCAATCAGCAAGAGATTGAAAACTATTTAATTCGCCGATTCTCGAACCAGTTTTTACCGAAACAGAAATTCTCTGAAAAAGAGACTCAAACTGACGCACTCTATTCACAGCCTGAAACAATAGCTGCTTCTGAAACCGCTATTGTAGATACGGTCGCTGCCGAAATTTATCAGCGCACAGAAGGCAATCCGCTCTTTGTTGTAAATGTTGTTGAAAGCTTAGTAGAAAAGAAGCTAAATAGCACTGGTGAAGAATATCTCAATCCACCCAAGCTGCTATTGAATGTTATTCCTAATAATTTAAAGCAGCTGATCGATCTCCAGTTTGATGCACTCAATGACACAAAACAAAAAATTCTAGAAGCGGCCAGTGTAGAAGGCGCTGAATTTTTATCTGTGACCGTCGCAGCGAGCCTCAAGATGGACAGCGAACAGGTCGAAGCGGTCATTGATGACCTAGTGCAGCTCAATCACCTGATCACCATTGACGACGTAGAAATATTGCCAAATGGCACACTCTCTACGCGCTACCGCTTCATCCATGCGCTGTATCAGGAGGGATTCTATCAGCGCATCGCGCAAAATCGCCGGGTGCGGCTGCATCGCACCATCGGCACACAGCTAGAAACGATCTATGGTGAACTGGCTCACAAAATCGCCACTCAGCTGGCCCTGCACTTTGAGCAGGGAATGGCCTACGCCAAAGCCATAAACTATCGACAGCAGGCAGGCGAAAATGCCCTCAGGCGTAACGCTCATGCCGCCGCCATTGAGCATTTTCAACAGGGATTGGCCTTGCTGCCAAAGGTAACTCAGCCCGCTGAGCGAGACCCCCTGGAACTCGGCATTCAACCCCTGCTCGGGTGCGCCCTGATGACCCTCAAAGGGCAGGCCGCACCCGAGGTGGGCAAAGCCTACGAGCGAGCCCGGCAGCTTTGCCCCACAGACAGCCCCGAACAATTTGGCGTGACCCTGGGCCTGTGGCGTCACACCTTCATCGCCGGACATTTGGATAGGTCACTTGAGCTAGGCGAGCAGTGCTTTACCCTCGCCAAGCAAACCAGCCAACCTGCCCTATTGGGCCATGCTCACTATGCCTTAGCCGGTACCCTCATGTACCAAGGAAAGCTAGAAAAAGCACTCACCCATGCCGATGCCGGACTAGCAGACTATCGCAGCCTCAAAAAACAGGGGGGAACCGAGGCGCTGCGTCACTCTCAAGACCCAAGCGCAACACTGATGGCCTATCGCGCTTGGATTTTGTTCTTTATGGGGTATTGGGATCAGGCCGTAGCGGGGATGAATGAACTGTTTGAGTTGGAGGTTGTGCGATCGCATCCTCAAACCACCGTCACCAGCCTCACCTATTCCGGCATTCTCTACCTGTACTTACGAGAATTCGACCTGGCCCAACAGCAGCTAGAAAAAGCCATACAGCTCGCCCACACCTGGCACATCATCCAATTCGCCACCATCGCCCAATTTTTCTTAACCTGCACGCTCTCATCACAGCACAGGTTAGATCCCAGCAGTCTATCTAACATGAAAACCACCTTAGAACGTAGACGGGCCACTGGCGCAGACCTCCATGCAACCGGCTACCTAAACCGCCTCGCCGAAGGCTACCTCAGAGCCCATCAGGCCGAAACCAGCCTAGCCATCCTGACCGAATCGAGAACACTCACCGCTAAGAGCAACGAACGCGTCTTTGCCGCAGACACTTCTCGGCTCATGGGCGAACTTCTCCTCTCTCAAGATGCCTATCAACACCAAGCTAAAGCCGAGACCCTGTTCCGAGAATCCCTCACCACCGCCCAACAACAAAAATCAGCGACCTTCGAGCTTCGCGCAGCCACCAGTCTTGCGCAGCTGTGGCACAAACAAGAAAAAGCCTCTGAAGCCAGCGCCCTGCTAACACCCATATGCGAAAAATTTACCGAAGGGTTCAACTTTTCCGACCTTAAAAAAGCGCAACAGCTCATAAAAGGCATGTCTCCCGTCAAATAGTAAAAACAACTCATGAACTCTAGTTTTTTAACAACTTCCCTACTCCCTTTTTCTCTCTTTGTTATTCTTTTGGGCATGGGGCTAGGCCTCACCATTGAAGACTTTAGAAAAATATTAATTGAGCCCAAAGCCGTCATCTTAGGGCTGCTGGCACAGCTGGTGATGGTGCCCATGGTTGGATTCGTACTGGCCTTTCTATTTCCGCTATCACCCGAATTAGCCGTCGGCATTGTGTTGCTATCAGCCTGCCCCGGCGGCGCAACCTCCAACCTCCTTACCTACTTAGCCAAAGGCAACGTAGCGCTTTCCGTCACACTCACGGCCTTTAGTAGCCTAGTCACGGTGTTTACCATCCCCATGGTCGTGAACTTTGCTTTAAATCTCTTTTTAGACGAAGCAGTTGACTTGCAGCTGCCCTTTTTAAAGACCGTTATTCGACTCTCCACCATCGTCATTTTACCCATGATTATTGGCATGGTCGTTCGCGCTACCGCGCCCCGGTTAGCCGCCACCATCGAAAAAAGCGTAAAGTGGTTTTCCATTGCCTTTATCACATTATTAGTCGTCCTACTCATTGCCCAAGAATGGGAGACATTGCAGCGCCATGCACTTTCACTCAGTGGGGTAACGCTCACCCTAAGTATCGTCACCATGGCCCTAGGATTTGCCATTGCAACACTCGGGAAGTTAGATATTCCTAGCCAGCGCTCTATCACAATTGAGGTGGGTATTCAGAGTACTAGCTTGGCCTGGACAGTCGCCAGCTTACCGACGTTGCTAAACAGACCTACGATGGCGATACCCGCATTGGTGTACGGATTATTGATGTTTGCCACCAGTGCAGGCTTTATTGGCTTCGCCCGTCGGCAAAAGACTCACACTGCATCATAAAACGTTGAACCCATGTGAGACAGGACACATGATGTATGGCAAACTACTAAATGCATTTAGCAGTTTGCCTTAGTGAGCATTTCCTAACGTCGCAAGGTGCCGCGCTCTTCTCACCGCTGCTAAGCACTGAGCTTTATAGGAACAAGGTTGTAACGTTACTAGGTGGCGTAAGCTGTGTACAGATTGCTATAGATTGGTGCAAAATTGGTGCAAGAAAAAAGATAGCTTCTGAATCCTTGGCTGTAATTAGGTTTCAGCATCTAGAAAGCCTTGTTGACATCGATGAGGTCCGCCGTTCGAGTCGGCGTACGTCCATTTATTGAAACCCTTGATATTTTACGGTTTTACTATTGGTTGAGCACAATCGAGAGAGCCAGAAATGCCAAATTTCTGAAAGCTTGCACCAATTTTTATCGAATCTAATGCTCTATTATCGCATCTGGTGCTTTATTAACGAATTTGCACCAAATGCGCATTCATGAACTCGGCGCATAGGAAGGAGCTGGAAGTCATACATTCAAAGGCTTTCATGAAATACTTCCCTCGGCAAGACTGATGCGCCAATAAAGGTGACTTCATCGATGATAGAACTTCTTTATTCCATCCAACGATTATCGAAACACTCGTTTCTCCTCCTGTTGCTGCTCAGGCCTATTGGAATAATGCTTTAGCATGGGCGTAAGCGCAGTATGTTGCCTATTCCCCAATTGCACCTAGAACCTGTAATGTTGCTTTCTGAGCATCAGTTAGTCCGCTAACTCCAGTAATATCCATACCTTCGTAGGGGCGATCGCACCTCAGCGTTTTAAAGCAATTGCCTGTCTTGATGTCCCAAAGTTTTATCGTTTCATCTTCGCTGACGCTGGCAAGACAACTCCCCTGAGGGTTGAAGGCGAGTGATCGCACCACATTGCCATGTCCTACCAAAGTCTTCAAGCATCTGCCATCATGGGCATCCCATAGCTTCACAGTTTTGTCTGCGCTGCCACTTGCCAGAAGATGCCCTTGCGGGCTAAATGCAACGGACCAAATCCAATTCCTGTGTCCCTTCAGTGTTCTCAGACAGTCTCCACTCTCGGCATCCCAAAGGCGTAGGGTCTTATCCGAGCTACCACTCGCTATCATGGGCATCTCGGCGCTAAAAGCAACAGTCCATACCATCCCGTCATGTCCTGACATTACCCTCAGGCACTGACCACTATTAATATCCCAGAGCCGGACTTGTTTGTCAGAACAACCGCTGACTAACGTTTGTCCATCCGGGCTAAAGGCCACCGATCGCACCTGGCTGGGATGCTTTATGACGGCCAAACGGTGACCGTCTTGAATGTCCCATAGGTGAATGCTTCCATCGTGTCCTCCGCTCGCGAGGATCTGACTCTTGGGGCTAAACTCAACCGACCACACTGTATTTGTGTGTCCCGGTAGTGTCCTCACACAGCGGTTTCGCTGTACGTCCCAAATTTTCACGGTTTGATCCGCGCTGCTGCTCGCAATTAATCGATTATCAGGATGAAAAGCAACAGACAAGATCCAGTTTTTATGGCCTATTAATGTTTGTAGACACCGTTCCTGTTCTATATTCCAAATCTTAACGTGATAGTCATCGCTGCCACTGACAAGAGTTTGTCCATCAGGGCTGAAGGCAATTGCTCGAATGGCGTTGGCATAGCCTGCCAATGACTTCAAACAGTGCCCCGTTTGAGTCTGCCAAATTCTGACCGTTTGATCCTCACCACCACTGACAAACCTGCTGCCATCAGGACTAAGGGCAATCGACCAAATCCAATTCCCGTGGCCAGATAGGGTCTTTATGCAGCGACCAGTCTGCACGTTCCAAATTTTTATAGTCTGATCGCCACCGCCACTGACCAGTTCCTGTCCGTCAGGGCTAAAGGCCACCGATCGAATGGCATGGGTATGACCTGTAAATGTGTTGAGGCACTGCCCGGTGCGAATATCCCAAATTCTCACGGCTTCATCCGTACTGCCCGTGGCGATTATTTCACCATTCGGACTAAACGTAATCGACCAAAAACTGTTCGCATCGTCTATGGTGCGCAAGCATTTACCGCTCTCTATCTCCCAAATGTTGATCCTTCGATCCCAACCCGCAGACGCTATTAGCTCACTGTCAGGGCTAAACGATACCGATTGGACATAGTTTGTATGTCCTTTCAGCGTTTTAAAACAACAATTACCCTCAAAATCCCTCTCTAAATCCCATAGCTTGACCGTCTGATCGGAACTGCCGCTGGCAACTATCCTGCCATCAGGACTAAACACAACAGACCGAACCCAATTCGTGTGCCCCTTCAATGTCTGCATACAGCATCCGGTGTGAACATCCCAAATTTTCACGGTTTGGTCGGCGCTGCCGCTGACTAGCCACTGACCATCTGGACTAAACGCAATCGACCAGATCCAGCCATCGTGTCCTCGACAACAACCATATTCTTCGCCATTGGCCATTTGCCAAAGTTGAATGACACCGCTGGTACCGGCTGCTGCAAACAGGCTTCCATCTGGGCTGACGGCAACGGCATGGATACCACTGAAGGCATCATAAAAAGTAGTTTGTGAAAAGGTAGCCTGTGAAAAATTGGCTTCATGTAGGTTGAGCCCCTGTAGATAGGCCTGCCAAATCGTGAGATTGGAGAAGTCATAGTTGGTCACGTCAATCTGTAGCTGACGCATCAGATTGAGCACGTTGCCGCCCGCGTAACCTGACTGCGCTGGCGGGCATCCGCGTAAAGAGTCTAGGCACTGAGTGAGCGTTGTCGCAATGGCTTGGGCGCTACCAAGATGGGTCAAAAGCTGGTTCGAAATTGGCTCTAGGATAAGATTGAATTGGCTTTGTTGAACAACGTCATTTGTGGTGGTTTTGAGTAAGGCCTGTTGAATCAACCGTGCTGGTTTTTGATCTGTTATTTCAGTAATAATTTTTTCAATCAAACGCTCTGTGATGTACTCCATCACGACAGGTTGTTGGGTGTAGCGTCCAGATTGTTGCTCAATCAGCGATCGCCAGCCCAAAGATTCGAGGGATTCGAGTAGCCTAGCTCGGGAAACCGGAGGTACCATATCGCTGGCCAGCGTCTGAATAGATGTCCACCCACGGTTGATGGCTAACCAATACATGATGGTTTGCTCTAGGACTGAGAGCCGATCAAATTGTTGATCAAGGAGTCGCTGTGTGCCGTTAAAGAGAAAGATGCCTTCATCTAAAAAGGGGCCAATCTGACCATTAAATAAAGCATGAATAGAGCCCGCCGCAATTTTTAACGCCAGGGGGCTGTTGCCATAGTGCTCGCAAAGTTGTTGTTTCTGCTGACGGTTACCGACGAGATCTTTCGCTTCGATAACGCCTAAGGCGGTTTCGAGACAGCCGCGTAGCTGAAGCGATCGCACCGCCAGCTCCAGCCCTTCAAACGTGGCAATTTCAGCTGGTTTCTCGCGACTGGTGATCAGTACACAGCTTTGGTGTGGCGATTCACCCAGCATGCGAAACAGGTCTCCATAGGGCTCATAGCCGACTCGATATTGCCCGGCTCGATTGCCTGCCTGGAGAATGGTCTCGACATTATCCAAAATTACCAGGCAGCGGGAGGCCTTCAGCCAGTGCCTGAGACGATTCGGCGTCGCCTCCATATCCTGTTGGTCAGATAAAAATAGCACCAGCTCCTGTAGCAGGCTCTCTAACGGGGGGGCGTTTTGTAGCGATCGCCAGATCACATAGTCAAACTCATTTTGAATCTGCTGGGCTAGCTTCACCGACAGGGCACTTTTACCAATACCCCCCATGCCCACCACGCCCACCAGCCGACAACGGTCAACCTGTACCCAGGTTGTCAGGTTAGCCAGCGATTGGGTACGACCATAAAAGATAGAAACGTCTGGAGCTTCGCCCCAGTCAATCTGCACATTGGCAACTTGAGCATTGGTGATTTGTGTGTTGGTGATTGCACTTTCTGGGATCGCACTTTCTGAGATCGCACTCTTTTGGACTGAGGCGTGGACGGAAGAGAGACCCTCTTCGGCCACAGCCTCCGGGTGAACATAGTCTTCAGCCCTAAGCGTCAAGCCAAAGGCGTCAAAATAGGCTGCGATCGTCAGACGATCAACCGGTGTCTTGCCGGAACGGACCTTCGTCAGGGTGTTAATGCTCAGTCCGGTAATTTCAGTGAGAGCCTCTAATGTATAGGACCCGCGATTATTGTCTTGAGCGGCCCGCTGCGCTTCAGCTATTTGCAGTCGTTCCCGTCCCCGGGAGGAGAGTCTCACGCCACGTCTACACTTTCCTCTTCTCGACTTCTTTTCCATGGAGATTCAGATTAGATGCAGTTTCTAAGGGTTTATAACAGGATCCACGTCGAGCAGTTCATTTTTTGCTACTTGCCTCATGGTAGAGCACTTAAGTTGTGATGAAGATTCAAATTTTAGCTGGTGACCATAGCCTCCACTCAAGAAAAGGGGCTGAAAGTTTCATCCTGTCTAGCGTCTAGCGTACGATGTCAGCGCTGGTTTAAGTTGCGGCTTAACTTGTGAACCTAAGCTGTGAACTTGACTGGTGCAGTTTTGTCAGCTGCGGCAAGCTAATAACGTTCAACACAATGACACAAGTTATCCATAAGTCAGCCTTTCGTAGCCCATAACGTAGCCTCTCGGACTGTGTAATAGAAAC
>ERZ1740067.2823-NODE-2823-length-10219-cov-9.577233_pt1 | contig 10219 bp, 12 predicted proteins | sample MGYA00581736_ERZ1740067 | MGnify/ENA primary metagenome ERZ1740067 (study PRJEB43018, sample SAMN04849236) | marine metagenome | isolation source: floating plastic debris | place: Pacific Ocean | collected 2008-08-27 | study: EMG produced TPA metagenomics... | reverse complement strand
CACCCTGCATGGCTTGTTGATAGGCAGGAACAATCAACCACTCTCGCCATGCGTATTTTGGATTAGTCTGTTTCATCTTTGTTGATATTTCAGCCAGATTGCCTTCGTTAATGACGAGGTCGTGCCAGCTTTTTAGCCAAGAGTTCCATTGCTTATCTAACTGGTCATCGAGTTGTTGTGAAGGTTTACCATAGAAGCTCTTTTTCAATGCTGAGACATCGTCTGGTATGTGGGATAACTCGCGGAAGAAAATGGTGTAATCCACCGCTGAATGGGTCATTAACTGCATTAATTGCTTAAATAGCTCTGGGTTAAATTCAGTCAAGCCAAGTTTGGCCGCCCACATTTTTTGAATTTGTTTTTGCATGGCTTCTGCAAAACCACGGCGTACTTGGTCAAACTGTTCTAAAGCGTCAGTATCTTCTGCCAGTAGCGGTCTCACAGCTTTCCAAAACATATGATAATTCGCTTCTGCTGCGGTTGGCTGATTGAAAAATGCAAAGTGTTCGCCGCCGCCAGTCCAAGGTTGAAACTCAGGGTCAAACATTTCACAAAAACCAAAGGGGCCGTAGTCGAGGGTAAAGCCACCAGCGGCGCAGTTGTCACTGTTAAAATTACCCTGACAGTAACCAACACGTAGCCAATTGGCTACTAGTGACGTAAGCCGCTGGCGAAATAGCTTAGCTAACTCAACCAATTGATCTGCAAAGCCAAGATCTTGATTAATTTCGCTTTTGTATTCTCGCTCAATGTATTCTCGTTTAATTAGGTGCGACACTATCATGCGCAACTCTTCTAATGCTTTTGGATGAGCATTGCTGTAGGCGCGGCGGGCAAATAACTCTAGCTGACCCACGCGCAAAAAGGAGGGTGCCACGCGAGTCGAAATGGCTACAGGATTGTCTACCAAAACATCAGGGTCAAAGGAGTGGGAGTCTTGAGAATACCAAGGCCGGGTAACGGTCTCAGCTTTAGACACATACAGTGTCAAAGCGCGCGATGTTGGCACCCCTAAAGCGTGCATATAGTCTTGCGCAAGAAACTCACGCACACTGGAACGCAGCACTGCGCGCCCCTCGGCCCCACGGCAATAAGGCGTTGGCCCGCCCCCTTTCAGCTGCATTTCCCAGCGCTGGCCATTGAGTATTCCTTCAAATACAGATATCGCCCGACCATCGCCATAACCATTACCCGTACCGAATGGACAATTTTGGATATATTCGGTGCCATAAATCGACAGTGCATACCCCGTCGCCCAGCCAACCTGACGCATCGGCTCATGCGCAGCAGAAAGATCACCCGAAAAGACATGGCGAAATTTTTCATCAAGCGCCAGCTCATCGCTAAGCCCAAGTTCTTTAAAAAAGGTGCTGCTATGGGTTACATATTCGGGTTCTGGAAGCGGCGTGGGTGTCACAGGGACGAAATGCCCCGAAAACACCTGGCGGGCACGGTGATCATCCCCATCTTCGGTAGCATCGGGATCGGCATTCAAGGTGTCCATTAGGGAATAATCTGCCAATTGCATAAACTCATTGAAGGTCGTTACGCAGGGCTCAGCAGATGGTTTAGATGGAGTTGACATTTTTGCTAGCTAGGCTTTGTGAAACACAACTTCAATGTTATGACCTTTTTGCTAGCTAGGCTTCGTGAAACACAACTTCAATGTTATGACCGTCTGGCCCAATAACGAAAGCAGCGTAATACGTTCCACTATATTCCGGACGTATGCCAGGCGCGCCATTGTCTTTGGCTCCGGCTTCGAGCGACGCACGATAAAAGTCGTCAACCTGCTCGCGATTTTGCGCAACGAATGCTAGATGGAGGTGTGTAGGTGTTTCCTCGACTCGACGGATACACAGTGACGACTTGCCATCAGCGCTAAGCTCAATCCCGAGCGGCCCTTCTGAAACAACTTCTATGCCGATTGGCTTTAAGGCTTTGAGAAAGAACGTTTTGCTCGCCTCATAGTCGCTGGTGCTGAAGACTACATGATCAAACACTTAATAACTCCTAGAACGTTCGATGTTTGCAGATTCCCGCGCCTGCTACACGCATATACGGTTACTGGGTTTCTCTTTGAGGACGCTCAGCTGAAATCAGTTATTTTAGTGATTTTGTTTTCCTTGAATTCAAATTCCGATGTGCCACTTAATTTTATTTCCTCCCCTTTACTCATTCCATTTGGAAGATCATTAGCCAATGTGCCTTTGAATGCGACAGCGACTACTGTTTTGTCTCCGTCGAACTTGAACTGGATGGGCTTTTGGTGCCTGTCAGAAAATACCTCTTTCGCCTGGTTCGCCAGGCTAGTGAACGCTTCAATTCCTTCAGTTTGAGCAGTTACCTCTTCCTGCAACACGTTCATAAAAACTATCTCGGAGTGGAGAAAAGCAACCATTCCTTCAACATCGAATCGGTTATATGCAGAGATATAATGACGTATTATTTTTTCCTTTTCCTCGTTGGTCATATGCTTTATCTGTTAATTGGGCACAAATCACCGCCTATCCTAGTAGTCGCCTCAGTCTTGACTCGTTTGCGATACGTATTTCAAAACTGCCCTCACGTCAAACACTACAGATATCGTGATGGTCAGCATCAGTAGAACCGTCCAGACTCCGTATAAGCTCAAGAAACTGAAGGTGGTGTCTTCAGCAGCTTCAAGGAGAAGATAAATCAAGAGCGGCGTCCAAAACAGAATGTGAGAGACGCCCAACATCGCGACATCTCTGGTGTAGATATAGAATGGAACAGCTATTGGGAAAGCCACCACGTATGCAGCCAACACCCAGCGAGCTGACTCGTGACTGAAAACGAATAACAACCCAAGGAGGAAAACTATGTTCATCCACAACATCCAGTTCTGGGTTGTGCGGGGAAGCGATAGGATCTCCTGTCTTGCGTCTTCAAACATTGGTGTTTGCTTATCCTTCGACATGCTTATCCTCCGGTCGTCTTAACCTTTGCGAGCTGTTCAAAAAAAATCTGAATACGTTTTGCGTTTGTGCCTGCATCGACCAAGCCGTCGCGAGACTTCGATCGCATATTGATCAAAGCTTTACCTTCTTGCTCCGAAACGTTGATGATGAAATCGTTGATGAATCGGAAAAATGGGGTCAAAGCTTCACCTTCCAAAGTATGTGCCTTGGCGTCACGGCGAGTGATGACCCAGCTAGGTTGAGTTCTCGCGAGGGTTTCGATGCGTTGGAAGGCCTGTTCCAATGGCTCATCCAAAATGAGGGGCCGGACGTTCGGATAGGCCTCACGTATAATTGGTCCGTTCTTGTTAGGAAATGACATGTCGCGCCCCGTATTGGGAGCAGCCTGAAGCGCTGCGACGAACGCCATAGGGTGCTCGACGTTCGTCGCTACATCATTGATGTGTGGGTAGCGCAGATCGTTGATGACCATGGGTATTGCAACCATTGAGGGCAACACAGCAAAGGCAGCGGCCCACAACAAATCCGATCGTCCGGCAAAGACTAAGCTAACCGCCAATCCGAGCCCGGATAGAACACCCAGTGCGCACAGCATCCAGCCTTTCATCGCTGGCAGCATACTGACATAGCTCAACCCAACGCCAGCGAGGATCATAAAGTACGGTACTAAAGCGAGATATTGCATGATTCTCTCTCTTCTGTGGTGATGCGCGTAGAATCGGCTCGGGCAACTTTTTCAAATCGCGGCGGATAACGTCGGAAATCAGCGGGCCATGACGAGTGATTGTCCATTTGAGAACGCCCGGTCTTGTGGCTCCGGTGCATTGCATTGTTATCCACCGTTTGTGTGAGATGTCGTTTCTTGCGTGGCGTGGACGCCGAACAGAATAGCTTTGGGGTTGCCGTTCGCCTGGTACGTTGCGTACAGCACATAGGGAAAGCTGAACATGCCACCTAAGAAGACGCTCAGGAACCCGAAAACATAGCCCTTCAGTGTAAAGCCTTCACGCCACGAAACCCATGTTGCCCCAAGGAATAGATAAATTAGAAAGTCAGTATCAAACTGCGATCGCCAATTCATGGACATCAGGTCATCGATCGCCACGGCAGGCCAGTTGAAACCATGATTCACCGATGCGAACACCGTCATGACATAAATCAACACTGTAGAAATAAGCAAAAAGCCACGAAAAAGTGTCATATCGTCCTTTAGTCAACGGTATCAAACGAACCTGACCCTAGAGCCATCGGGATCACCTAGCCTACGCTGGCGTGAATAATCGACACGAGCGCTAAACTCCAGAACGCCCTAACGTGGATAACGATATATTCAGTGCCAGCTCTGACCAATAAGAGCCATATTTTCAGATTTTATCTATCACTTTTGAGTAATAACATCCTCATTTACAGAACTTATACCCACAATCCAGACTCACAGTCTCTTCCACTATCTTCGGCCCCATAATCCCCAGGATATAGACTCGCATTATCTGTTGGTGGTCAGACCAATCTGTTGCATGCGATTGTTATGTGTTTTTTGTCCAAGCGAACTCCATCTGTTTAGCTGTTTTTTCCGCTAACTCTAATCCATGAATTTTGCCCACTAAATGCAGGCTCATGTCAATGCCAGCCGATATGCCGCCTGAGGTGATGATATTTCCCTCATCAACCCACCGTTGATTTTCAAGGACCTCCAGGTTCGGATAACTTTTTCTGAGGTCTGGGATATCTTCTCTGACCTATCTTTCCGATGGGTCGTTACTTTGTGATCGGAAAGTGCGCCAGCCTCTGCCAATAAGAAAGCGCCTGTACACACTGATGCCACAAGCTTTGCTTGCTTGGATGCTTCTGCGATCCACTTCAAAACAAGAGGCTTTTTCATTTCTCCTGTATGCACGCCACCAACAACTATCAGGACATCTATCGATGGATGAGTTGAAATACTGTAAGCCGAATTCACTTCGTAGCCACCGCGAGCGGTCACTGTCTTGCCAGTTTCGCTTATCAGGAAAACACTAAATAGATTTGGCGTTTTCGAGACTCTTGAAGCCGTTGAGAAAACCTCAAATGGCCCCGAAAAATCGAGGACTTCTGCTTCATCATAAATGTAGATTCCAATGTTCATTTTTGTTTACACATAACATTCTCGCTCACCCGCTGCAGATGCCCCAAAGCTTTAACTGATCCCATTTCAACGGTCGGTGTGCATTGGGATTGTTATATGGTGATCGCAGCCTGAAATATTGGCATGGTCAACTAAACTCAATACTACAATTTGATTGCCTCAGCTTCTGTCGATGCCTTTTTCATCTGCTGCAAACAGGTTTTTCGGCTCCAGATAAAAGCTCCAAATCCTACCAGTAGGTTGGAGATCGCAGCCGCCGCAAAAATACCCATTGGCCCAATAAGCTGGCCACCTAAATAGGCTAGGGGAATATAGAATCCCACCATGTGAGTTGCCGTGAGGGTGATTGAGGGGATTGGTTTTCCCATGGCATTGAATGCAGAATTGGTCACCTGCATGAGGCCCAAGGCTCCATAGCTGATGGGTACCAACCAGAGATATTGAGTTGCGATCGCAATTACGTCGGGATCAGGATTGAAAATAGCTGCCAAGGGTCGAGATCCCAGCCCCAGCACGACTGCCATAAACAATCCCCAGACTAGGCAAAAGCGATACCCCTGACCGAGAGCCAGCCGCACCCGATCAATCTGCTGCGCTCCCCAGTTCTGTCCCACAAATGGCCCCATGCTAGCGGCCAGCGCCATGATCGCAATCAATGCTAGGGATTCCACCCGCGAAGCTAGGCCAAATGCTGCCACTGTCGCTGCCCCGTGAATCGCCAAAAAACTGGTCACGACCCCAATAGAAATGGGTGTAATCATACTGGCTGCTGCTGCCGGTAGACCTACCGATAAAATGTCGCGCCAGCACCAGAGCGTTTCTTCGAGGTCAGGAATTTGGGTGGAGAGCAAGTTTTCTTTGAATCGCAACACCAGCAAAGCCACCACCAGGGATACCGCTCGGGCAATCACCGTCGCCAGTGCTGCTCCCTGTAGCTCTAACCGGGGAAATCCTAAGGCTCCATTAATCAACAGCGGATCTAAGACAATATTCGTCCCTGCTGCCACGGTCATGATGATGCTGGGAGTCAGGGTATTTCCCGCTGCCCGAATGGCGCTGTTGCCGACCATGGGCACCACCAAAAATACGATACCGAAGTACCAAATCTGCATGTACTCGCGAATATAAGGCAAAATATCGGGGCCTGCCCCCAAGGCCTTAAATAGGGGGGCAATCGTGAGCAGCCCTAGGCTGGCAAACAAAAATACTGCCGTTAGGGCTAGGGTCAGGCTGTTGGTGGTGAAGCGTTGTACCCGCCGTATGTCTCCTTCTCCGATTGCTCGGGCAATCACCGAAGACGCCCCGACACCCAGACCAAAGGCCAGATTTCCCAAGGTCATCACCACTGGGAAGGTAAAACTCATGGCCGCTAGTTGGGCGGTGCCCAACTGTCCAACAAAGTAAGTATCCACCAAGTTGAAGGCGATTAGCGCAAACAAACCCCACACCATCGGCAGGGTTAGTTTTACCAATTGGGAACCTACCGGGCCTTCGGTTAACGTACGCGTCATGCTCGCCTCGATACTTGCAGAAAAATACTGTTGTTGGAGAAGTCACGTAAAGTCCGACCAATGCTAGGTTGCTATCGTGATTTAGTTCGGCAATTCAGTAAACTCAATCACATTCAAGTCTGGATCACGGATGAAAATAGAAGTTTTTCCATCTCCAAATGTGACAGGCCCTCCTGTTATTTTTATATTGATGGATTCCAAAAAATGCTTAGCATTTTGAACGGATTCAACAGTGATCGCATAATGCGTATATCCGGGATACTTAGCTTTCACATCCATCAAAATATTGCGCTTATCGTAATCACAATTGCCATGGGCAATTAGATTAATTTCGATGCCGCTGGGATGTCTGACTACAAATACCTGTTCCTTATAGTCTTCTCGAGTCACCTTAAATCCCAGCGCTTTGTAGAACTGCATGGATTTATCGACATCCATCACGCGGATGCCAACGTGATCTAGTTTCTTTATCTGCATACACTATTTTTTAGACAAGCCAATGGTGACAGAAAATATAGCAAACAGCACAATGCATTGTGTGTTTGCCGCAGCACTAAGCTTTATATAACAAGGGTTGCAACGATAATAGGTACAAGAAGCTTAGTGCAGATTGTTGTACATTTCCTCAGTTTGACCTGGGGGCAACTGCAACCGCATCAATTTCGAAAAGTACTCCTGGCGCATAGAGAGCTGGGACTGGAATTAAGGTGCTGGCTGGCGGATTGTCGCCGAATACCGCTTTGCGTTTTTCCACCATATAGGCTAGTTTCTCGGCATCGTACTCTGCGATCAACAATGTGATCTTGACGACGTTGTCAGCACTCGTACCGGCAACATCTAGGGTGGCAAGCAAGGCATCAAAAGATCGATCAACCTGGCTTTCAAAGTCGTTGGGACCATCTTCAGACATCCCGACCTGGCCCGCAACATGAACCAAGCTAGCATCAGTGGCCGTGATCGTGGCCTGGGAATATCCGTATTGCAAAGAGTTCGCCAGCTCCGGTGGATTAATCGCTCGTTTGAGAGTTTCCTGTGCTGAAGCCGCCACGACGAGCAATCCTGACGCTAATAGACCTGCCAGAAAACCACATGCCTGGCCCTGAGTGACCTGAAATTTCATTGAGACCTCTTCCTCATGTATTGAGCAGTGTTACTTGATTGGCAGTGCGATCGCCCATCTCCTTATTGGCTGTAGTCACCCCTATAAGGTGGCCCAACCGCCATCGACTAAAATTTCTTCGCCTAACATGAACGCTGAATCATCGCTGGCTAAGAACAATACGGCTTTGGCAATTTCTTCCGGTTGGCCAAACCGCCCGAGGGGAGTGCGACTCATTGCCTTTGCAGCCGCTTGCTCCAGCACCTCTGGAGGAAGATCCATCTTGCTCCAAATCGGGGTTTCAATGGCCCCTGGGGCTACCGCATTCACCCGAATGTTGCGCTCTAGCAGCTCTGAGCTGAATGAACGCGCTAATGAGCGGACGGCTGCTTTAGAGGCAGAATAGACACTCTCTCCCATCAAAGCTGTTTGGTCGAGACAAGTAGTCGTTAAGATAATGCTGCCCCCATCTTTAATGACCGGTTCGAGCTTTTGAATGGTAAAAAATACCCCTTTGAAGTTAATCGCAACTTCTTCGTCAAAGGTGGCTTCTGTGACATCTCTAAAGGGCGCTGCTTTAGCAACGCCAGCATTGACAAACAGAAGATCAATCGCACCGAAACGCGCCTGCGCCTGCTGAGCAAGCTGATCGAGGTCGGCCAAACTAACTACATTCGCCTGCACAGATGTTGCCATATCTCCTAATTTTTGGGTTGCTTCTTGAAGACGCTTGGCATTCTGTCCAGTAATGATGACCTTAGCGCCTTCTTGAATAAACAATTGGGCTGTGGCTAAGCCAATGCCTGATGTTCCGCCCGTAATGACAGCAGTCTTGTTCTCTAATCTAGCCATTACAGCCCTATTCTTGACGTGTTCCTCAGAATAGTAGGCATTAATTCAAGTGGTGTATTCTTAGTTCTTGCCCAAACTTGCTAGATCTTGCTCTAGAGATCTCGATATTGCTTGGGCGTCAGTCCAGTTTGCTTTTTAAAATGGCGAATGAGATGGCTTTGACTGTTAAAGCCACACTGAAGGGCGATATCTGCTAGAGCCAGGTTTTTGTCTTTGAGCAATCGCTTAGCGCACCCAACCCGTTGCTGAATCACATACTCATAGGGTGGAATTCCCATGACCTGCTTAAACCAGCGACAAAAATGGTACTGGCTCATTTCCAGATAGGTTGCGATCGCATTGAGTGAAATATCTTGCCCAAGATGATCGTGAATATAGGCAATGGCCTGTTGCCGCTTTTGTCCCTGAAGGCCATTGAGTTCATTGAGGGGTTTTGCCTCAAATGCACAATAATGACGCAATAGATGGATGCCGAGGAGGTTGATCAAAGACTCATAGTATAGTGAGCCACCCAGAGAATCATTAAGGAGTTCCTGCTGAAACAACCGCCCCAAAGTCTCCATCTGAGGATCTTGCTTCATGGCCACAGGCAGTAATTCAATCCGATCTGGATTGACCTGTCCGGTTTCTGTGGCTAACTTTTCCAGCCATTCCGGTTGAATAACAAACAACAGGTCATCATCAGCCGACTCCCAAGAGGCATACAGTGGGGTTTTAATCGGTGTGCAGGCAAAGGCACCGCCAGGGAAGGCACCTTCAAACACTTGATCGCCAACATGATTGACCTGCCGCACGCTGGTATCGCTAAGGGTAATCATCAACGCATGGGCTGTATAGCTGGAGACATCGATGATCCCCGTGTGAGGCGCTAGCATCAACTCAGACATCACCAAGCCAAGCTGTGACGTGCGCTTGGCAACTGAGTGGGGTTCATAGATATTTCTGGGGTGAATCGGCGAGCGGTAGATATCTCTTTGCCTTTGCATAACATTCAACTCGCACTTAAATATTTTGCTCAGAAGTCTAATCGCAGCTCTATTTCGTAGCAATTGCTCACTTGAGATTAAGACATCTATGCTTTCGACCCAGTAACCACAAACACTATTTGCTTTATGTATAGAGGGTCAGCACCGCTTTGCAATGTAGACATAGCAAATTAGACGAACTATTCATGCAACCTAATGGTGGATGTCCAGAACGTTTGCTCGTGAACAGTTGGTAGGTTTGTAGTGGGGTTCGTGCCAAGTTGACTTTCAAAGCCGTCTTGGGTGAGCTTCCGCGTCGGCACCTGCGCGATCGCAGCATTACAAATCAGCGCATCGATGCGTGGAACTGTCTTGATCACGTCTGCCGCTGCATCCCGGACAGAAGCCAACACGGCGAGATCCGTGCGCACGAAAGTAACATTAGCGTCACTGCCAAATTCTTCTTTTAGGGTTGCGATCTCAGCAGTCGACTTATCGGCGTTGCGGTTCAGCATCACCACCTTTGCACCTTTAGACAGAAGGATGCGTGAAGCCTCGAAGCCCGCGCCCGCATTCGCTCCGGTGATCACATATGTCTTGCCTACAAGTGAGTTGAGTCGTTCCGGGATCCAGCCTTTGGGTCCGAATTGAGTATCTTTCAAAGCTATGCTCTGAAGTGGACCCCAAAGACTAAACAACTTGAAAGGGCAGTTAAGCTCTGAAGG
>ERZ1740067.2822-NODE-2822-length-10220-cov-4.809641_pt1 | contig 10220 bp, 9 predicted proteins | sample MGYA00581736_ERZ1740067 | MGnify/ENA primary metagenome ERZ1740067 (study PRJEB43018, sample SAMN04849236) | marine metagenome | isolation source: floating plastic debris | place: Pacific Ocean | collected 2008-08-27 | study: EMG produced TPA metagenomics... | reverse complement strand
CCATCCGGACAAACGGCCTATACACGGGATGGCGCGTTAAAGCGGACGGCAGATGGTCTGATCGTGACGTCCGACGGGTATCCGGTTTCACCTCAGATCACTATTCCCGCTGATGCGCGCAGCATCTCGATAAACGCGAATGGTGAGGTATACGCCTATTTCGCCGATGCAACCGCTGCGCAGTTACTGGGTCAATTCGTTCTGACGGGTTTCACCAACCCAAAGGGGCTGGAAGCTCTTGGCGACATCCTGTTTGCCGAGACTGAGGCGTCAGGTCCGCCTTTGCTGACCACCCCGGGTCAGGACGGCTTGGGAACGGTGCGACAGGGTTTTCTTGAGGAAAGCTCTGTCGACGCGGTACGTGAGATCACCGAACTCATCGCCGCCCAGCGTGGGTATGAAATGAATTCAAAGGTGATTTCTGCCGCAGATCAGATGATGGGGGCGATGGCGCAGGTTCGTTGATGCGTTGGATTGTGGCTGTCATATTCTGCGCGCAAATCGCTGCAGCCGACGTGGTTACTCCGACCCGAACCTTGCGTGCAGGTTCGTTGATAACGGCCGACGCGCTGACAATTCGCGACGGCATTCACCCAGGTGCATTCGATCGCATCACCGATGTTGCGGGCCAAGAGGCACGCGTCGCGCTCTACGCCGGGCGCCCGATCCCTTTTGATGCTGTGGGTCCACCGGCAATTGTCAATCGCAATCAAATTGTACCGCTCAGGTTTCGATCCGCCGGACTCACGATCACGACAGAAGGCCGCGCGATGGAGCGTGGCGGCGCCGGCGACAGGATCCGGATCATGAACCTGCAATCTCGCGCAACGTTGTTTGGGCTGGTGCAAGAAGATGGGTCGATAAAGGTAACACAGTGATGAAATACTCTTTTGTTCATGCCATCGCTTTGTGCGGAAGCTTCGTATTACTGACCGCATGCGGACGCGGCGATCACCTCGGCAAGGAGCCGTCGTTTTCCAATCCACTTGCGACCCAAGAACACTCTGCCATGGTTGCTTCAGCCTTGCCGCGTACGCTTCAGCAGCGTGCGCCATCCGAAGAAGCATCGCTCTGGTCACGCCAACGCAGCTCTTTATTGGGCGACCGCCGCGCTGCAGAGCGCGGCGACATCCTTACCGTTGTTCTCGAAATCGATGAAAGTGCCGAAATTTCCAATCAAACTGATCGCTCCCGGTCGGGTTCGGAAACCCTGGGCATCCCGCAGCTCGGAGGTTTGCCTCAACGTGTCGACGAACGACTTCCCGAAGGCGCGAGTGCTGCGGAACTTGTGTCGATAAACTCCGCGAGCAATTCAAGTGGCGACGGTTCCGTTCGACGCAACGAGAAACTCACATTGCGGGTTGCGGCCACGATTATCGACGAACTTCCAAACGGAGTGCTGCGCATATCCGGCAGTCAGGAACTGCGCGTGAATTTCGAGTTGAGAGAGCTTCTCGTGACTGGCTATGTGCGGCCCGAGGATATCTCCCGGCAAAATGAAATCACATACGACAAAATTGCCAACGCGCGCGTGTCGTATGGCGGTCGTGGGCAAATCTCTGACGTGCAGCAACCGCGGATCGGCCAGCAAGTGCTCGATATCATACTGCCGTTTTAGGAACCGCCACATGATCAAGAAACTCCTCCCGGTAATACTTTTGCTGATTGGTGCAGGTGCAGGCGTCGGGGCGGGAATCTTCCTGCGGCCTGAGCCTGAAACTGAAGTGATGACTGAGCAAAATGATCCCGCAACCGTCAAAACCGAAATAGCAGAACAAGAAGAAGAACCGTCAGATCGTGAATACGTCAAGATGAACAACCAGTTTGTCGTGCCGATTGTCAAAGAAGACCGGGTCAATTCGCTCGTTGTCCTGTCCCTCAGTATCGAAGTTCCGGCCGGACAGCGGGAGGCGATCTACGCGAAAGAACCCAAATTGCGCGACAGTTTCCTTCAGGTCCTCTTCGACCACGCGAATATCGGTGGGTTTGATGGCGCTTTTACGAATGCCAACAACCTTTCAGTTCTGCGTGGTGCGCTGCGTGAAGTGGCCCAAAAGGATATGGGCGAACAAATCACCGACGTTTTGATTATCGAGATCGCGCGGCAGGACTATTGATATAGCACCTTAGGTCCGAAAATCCTTGGTCTGCATTGAGAGATTTATGGCGGTTTGAAGGGCATTTGCCTGTTTGGTACGCTGGCGCGCGGTGCGTTCCTTCTGAAACGTGTGTTCGGCAGCGGTTTTCCGACCCAGAGCCCGTCGTTGGCCGGCCAGATAAGTCTCTTTTTGTGCAAGCAACTGGGCCAGTTCGAGGTTCAGATTGCGAACGGTTTTGGAAACCCACTTCAACCAGATAACGTCAGCACCGATATTGTGCATGTCAAGTTGGTCAGCTGGGAGCGCCTGGGCTTCAAAGGCTTGTTGTTTTAGCCGCTCGATCATGTGTCGCAATCGCGCCTCTTTTGCCCGTATCTCCGCCATCCCCGACAGGCTTTGCGTGTACTTCAACTCGGTCAAAAATTTCAGACTCTCCAGATCCACCTTTATACCCCGCTGCGCGCTTTGCGTCGCATGTCGTCGGCAAACCGAATGGCCGCAGCGACTGCGCGGTAGTGGTCCGGTGGAACTTCTTCGCCCACTTCGATCACTGCGTGAAGTATACGCGCGGTTGGCGGATCGTGCTGAATTGGAACACCAGCTTCCATGGCCACTTTCCGGATCTGCAGTGCGAGCGAGTCGATGCCTTTGGCCACGCATTTCGGTGCGGCTCCAGCGCCTCGCTCCCATTGCAAGGCGACAGCAAAGTGCGTCGGGTTGACGATCACGACATCTGCGTCGGGCACATCACTCATCATTTGTCGCGCCGCAATCGCCTGCGCACGAGACTGACGCTCTTGTTTCATATAGGGATCGCCTTCGGTGTTTTTGGTCTCATCCATGATTTCTTTGCGCGACATTCGATTTTTTCGGATGTGCTCGTGGTGCTGGAAGAAGGCGTCAATCGCGCCGATCACGAAGGATACGCAAACGACGACGAACAGAAACGCGATGCACAGTTCAGCCAAAAGGAGCACCACGCCATTCGGTTCTGTCCGCACAACGGCAATCATTTCAGGCAGCCGAAAGTAAAGGAACAGCCCGAGGCAAGTCGAAAAAATTGATAGTTTGGCGAAGCTCTTGAAAAACTCAAAGAAGCCGGACCTCCCAAACTTCTGCTTCGCGTTTTGAAGTAGCGAGATGCGGGATAGCTTTGGCTGAAGCTTGCTGGGCGCTACGACAAAAGCGCGTTGAGCCAGTATCGCAATAGTCACTCCAATCGCTGGCATGGCAAAGATCGGAATCAGGTCTGTCGTGACCCGCCATGCCCAGCCGCTCAGCGGAGCGACAGGTCCTCCCTCGAACACGGCTCGTGCCAAAGAGTCGGATTGAACCAACATGCCAACAAGGTGGGCACCGAACGAAGTCAAGGCTTCCGCCCCTACTGCGAGAAGACCAATGGTTAAACCCATGTAACCGGCGGCGGTCATCAATTCAGTGGATTTTGCCACTTCTCCTTTTTTGCGCGCTTCCTGCAGCTTGTGGGGGGTCGGATCAAAGGACTTGTCTTGTGCGTCATCATCCTTGCTCATTGCGTCACCTCAAAGGGGGCTGCAATGAAACGATCAAGTGCTTCAAGCCATACAGTCAGCATGCTGGGTGCGGCCAAGAACAGAACAAATAAGCCACCGAGTGTGATCACCGGCGCGCCGACAAATGCCACCATGAGTTGCGGCATCGCGCGATTGATGACGCCAAGGGTTAAATTGTAAAGTACCGAGATAAGCACAAACGGCGCCGCAAGGACAAAAGCCAGCGAAAATGCCTTGCTGATTTGTGCTGTTCCCCACATCGCGACATCGGCGCCATCGGCAAATAATCCCAAGGGAAGGAAGCTGTAAGAAAGGATCATCAGTTCAGCTGATTTGACGTGCAGGCCGGTCATTACGGCAAGTGCGATCGCACTTATCGTCAAAATGTATCCTATGGCGGCCAGGGGCTCGACAGCAGCACCGCCCAGAATTTGCGACAGCGATGTGGACTGGGCGGCAATTGTACCCGCGGTTTGAAGGGCGAGAATGAACAAACGCAAACCCAATCCGATGAGAGCGCCAGATAACGTCTCTGTCAGCGAAAGAACGGCGATTTGATCGATGGTAAAAGGTGGAAGTTCCAGGTCGAGTGCGGGCGCGACGATGACGGTAAACGCCAGAGCGATAACCAATTTGATCCGCATTGGTATGGTTTGTTCGCCAAAAGCTGGCAATAGCGATACGATTGCTGCCGTCCGCAAAAAGACGAGAAAACCAAGCCAGATTGCGTCCTCGAGCAGCACAATGAGGTCGAGCGCTTGGTTCATGCAGCTACGACACCCACCAGTGCTGGTCGCGCATCCAACCCAATTTCTTCAAAGGACAGAACTGGGTTGGACATGCCCTTGGCTCGCATTAGCGTCCTCACGAACCGTCGACGACGATTGTTCGTGACTACTGCCGGAAATATCCCTTGAGCGCCGGCTTCTTTTAGCCGCTCCGAAACGTTGTTTGCCAATTTATTGAATAAATCAGGCGGCAACGCGACATCAAAGCCCCGATCCGCTTCTACGTGGTAGTTGGTGAAAACATTCTCCCATTCCGGAGCAAGCTGGATCAGTGGCAGTGATCCATCCTCACGCTTAATCTCCGCCACAAGCTGGAAGCCAAGACGTTGACGAACGTGCTCGCAGATGGCTTCCGGGGTTGCGTTTTGGCCGCGCGCCTCGGCTGTTGCCTCAAGGATCAATGGAAGGTTGCGAATGGATACCTGCTCTTCCAAAAGAAGCCGCAATACGGCGTGGAGAATGTCGAGTGGCACTTTGTCGGGTACCAACGCGTCAAGGAGTTTACGATTTGCTTCTGCTCGCGTCGGATCCGAGATGTTTGTCATTTCGTGGAGCAATCTTCGAAGCGACTTGAGCGTCAGCAAACGGCTGAAGTTCTTCTTGATTATTTCAAGTAGGTGGGTGGCGAGAACTTCGGTAGGCGTCACGATGGTTACGCCGGTGACCGCGGCCTTATCCTGTGACTTTTCGTCGATCCACCGTGCCGGCGCACCATAAACGGGTTCTGTTGTGTCCACTCCTCCAGGCAGGCTGCCGCCGTCTTCGGGAAGCAGCGCGAGCACGTCAGATGGTCGCAATGAACCTCTTCCCTGTTCGACCCCTTGTATCCGCAAAACGTATTCGCCAGTTCTCAGGCCCGGATGATCCGTGAGGCGAATTTCCGATAATATCAGCCCAAAGTGAGAGGCGACATGCGTACGCATATTTGCAATGCGCGCATCCAATCCTGTGCCGGGATCGAGAACCATATTGACCAGATCCGGTGCAAATTCGACATGAATATCATCAAGCTCGAGCACGTCGCCCATGGATTTCTCAACTGGAATGGGCGTATCCGTCACCTCTGGTTCGTCAGGCTGCGCGGCACGTGCGAGGTTTCGGCGCAACAAGTAGGAGATGAAGGCCAACAGCATCCCCCCGGCCATGAACGGTAAAAAGGGTAATCCGGGCATCAGGGCCAGCATCACCATAAGGACCGAAACCGTCGCGAGAGCAGACGGGTGTTTTCCCAGTTGCGCAAACACAGCCAAGTCCGTCGCGCCCTTGGATCCACCACGGGCCAGCAACAGTGCAGCTGCAATTGAAATGACCACAGCGGGGATTTGCGACACGAGCCCATCCCCCACGGTCAAAATAGCGTACGTTTCAAAGGCTGTGCCAAGTTGCATGTCATGGACCACAACGCCCATGATCAGGCCTGCAACCAAATTCAGCAGGGTGATAAGAAGCCCTGCGATCGCGTCGCCTTTGACGAATTTCGAAGCACCGTCAAGCGAGCCGAAAAACGTCGTTTCGGCTTGTTCCAATTCACGGCGTTGCTTGGCCTCTTGGTGATCTATCGCACCGGCCGACATATCGCTGTCGATCGCCAGCTGTTTGCCCGGCATGCCATCCAGCGCAAACCGCGCGCCAACTTCGGCCATCCTTGTCGCGCCTTTGGTGATAACCATGAAATTCACGATCAAAAGCACGCAAAAGACCACGAGACCCAGGAATATGCTGCCGCCCATGATGAATTGGGCAAACCCCTCAATGACTCCGCCAGCCGCATTTGTACCTGTGTGCCCCTGCCCGATGATGAGTTTTGTGGAAGAGACGTTGAGCGACAAACGTAGCATGAGTGAAGCAAGCAGAATTGTCGGGAACGCCGAAAAATCAAGTGGTCGCTCTATGAACAGAGTGATGGTGAAGATCAGAATGGCCAATGCAAATGAGGCTGCTAAACCAATGTCGAGAACCCATGCCGGCATTGGGAGGATCATCATGACGATGATCGCCATCAATGCGACTGCCAACAAAACTGTCGGGCTGAAAATTGCGCTGGTCCTCAGCGTGAAACCGGATGCGGTCATGGCCAGCTTGTACGCTTAAGGTTGCACGCACCAAGGCACCTCAATGGTCGCCATGCCAATTGTAAGTCACGCGCTTGGTAGGTGCTTATCACCTCGGGCCACGTTGGATAGATTGAGCGGAGGCGCGCAAGTTCGCGACCCAACCACCGACCGGATGTGACCGGGTCAAACATCGCCTCGATAGAGGCAAAATCTTGCGATGCAGATGCGTAGGCTATGTTGAAGCATCCAATTCGGAAACTGCGTTCGCCACGCAAGAACCGAAAGAATACGTTTCTTTTTGCGGCTTCGATACTTGCGAACTGACTGTGTTTTCCGTCGACCGTGACCATCAGAGGATGCGGTTCAATCCCATGCCTTGCTGCGGCTAAGCGCATGTATTCAATTGGTATGCCGCTCTCAGTGGCGGCAATTTTGGCCGCAGCGTTGCATTTGGGATGAGCGGTTAAAGGCTGCGCAGTCATCGCCAATAGGAAAAGGGCAATGATCCTGCTTGACCAAATTGAGATTGAATTTCCGAACCGAAACATTGTGCTGCTCCATCACATTCTGTGATCCCGCTGGAATAGCCCGTCGCCGGTTTAGATTTGGTAAGCGTTGTTCCCGTTCATAGCTATTCTGTTGTTTCCAGCGTCAAAAGTGATTGGATGAGATCGCGGGCACGTGCGCTTTCGGATAGCGAGCTGTTCAATCTGCCCAACATCCCTTCCGTATCACCGATGTCATCTACCGGGACATCGATCAGGCTGGCGACCCCGGCTAAAGGACTGTTACCCTCAGCTGCAAGGCTGTCCCAATCTTCCGCCAAAAAAGCATTCCGAACGCGCGCATCTTCGTCACCGACATCAGCAAACAGAACGGATGCAGTATCGAAGTTGGAACTTTGCGCTTCTGCTTCAGCGAGGAGCCGTTTGGCCTGGTCGCTTTCCAACCCAAAAAGCATTGCCTCTGCCTCCAGGGGACGACCAAGGTCAAGCGCCAGCTGCGCACGAAGCTTCTTTACGCGTGCTGAATTTGGGAGCTCTTCCTGCATTGACAGGAGTGACGAAGCCATGTGTGGAAAACCTAATTCCAGCAGGCGTTGCGTGGCTGCGAGCGTTATCGCCGGCGTTCCGATTTTTCGCTGTGCTCGTGTATGCGTGAAGATGTGCTCCAAAAAGACGACGTCGGTCGCGTTTCGGGTTGCTATGCCAATCAGCGACGCGCGTAGATCATCGCGGACAGGATCATCTTCGCGGCGGCCAAACCGGTCCAAGGCCGCAAACGCTTGATCAAACTGTCCTGACTTCGCCAGCGCTAGCACATGGGTTCGTTGCAATTCAGGCCCGAGCGGGTCTTCGCGCATTTCGATGGCGTAAGCTTCGACCAACGTGGCGACGTCTTCGTCGATCAAAGAATCGGCCGCCAAATGCGAGTCTACAAACTGGATTAACGCCTCTGCGGATTGTTGTTCATTCGAGGCGACAACCCCAGCAAGTGTTTCCTGCGCTGCATCTTGGTTGCCTTCCGCCATCTGTAGCTCTGCGCGCGCGAGCTCCGCTCCGGCGCTCAATGGGTCTGGCGCGCGCTCGAGGCTGCGCAATGCAGTTGCTGCCGCCGCTTCATCTCCGTACTGCAAAAATTTGCGGCTGAGCATCGGCGCGATGAAACGGCGCAGATGCATCGGCAGACCGGTCACTGCAAGCAATGCGGCATTGACGTCAATCGTTGCTGATGGGCCTAAATCATCGTGTGCCAAGACCGCCCACATTGACACAGCACTGGAACAGTCTGTGAAACGCGATAAAAACGCATCTCCATTCACATTCCCAAACTCCATTATCTCAGCGATCTCAATAAGTTCAGGATGTTCTGCAGCGAGGTCTGCATCAATCTTCAGTACCTGGCTGGCCTCGGCGCCGAAACTGAAATGCAAGTAAAGCCTTGCCAGATCAACGGCAATCTCCCGTTGCAATCTATCTGTTTCGGAAAAAAGCTGCGCGCGCAGGTCTGATATATATTGCATGGGCGGCAATTCCGTACCCCAAGCACCGACATCAACAAGGTTTTCGTCCGGGCATTGCAGGCCCATTGACGTGGACTCCAAGTCCCGAATCAACGCCTGCCCGGGCAAGTCAGAGCTGCTGGTCACGCGAAGATTGGCCGCGGCCACACGGCTTGTGTTTTGGGGCGCAACGGACGAATTAAAAATCGATACGTCGATCTGCGGGGAGGGAGAACTTGTTGGCAGGCTGACCGTATCTGATGTGGGGTCGAGGATGCCACGGGTGGCAGCGATGGCGACGCGGCGTGCAAGATTTCGTTGTGCTTCGGCCAGCTGGGTCGGCAACACACTTACGCTTTCATCGCTTGGTTCCGGTAAAGCGTCCGCCAACGCCTCTCGTGCTTGAGACAGCGGTGTGACTTCCCGCGGTTGAACTGGTGCAGAGGGTGATGGAGGTACGCGTTCAATTGATTCTTGGAGCGGTGGAATTTCCTCAAAACTGATGATTTCTGCGGATCCCGGCAGTTGGAGACGGGTTTTCGGTGCTGGCCAATCAATTGATGGTAAATTGGCAGCCATCGCTTCTGCGGGTGTTTTGGCAACATCAATGACCACAAACCCGCCGTCCACTTCAAATGCCTGCGCTGTGCAATCGCACGCAAATTCGATGTCAAACCCGCCGTCCGTATTTTCGACAGATTGAATGAACGTCCTGTCGATCAGATCGAAAACGCCACTCAAGTCAAAGCTGCCGTCATATCCCGACATGCGGAGAGCTGCACCGCCATTCCTTGGTTGCAACGACCATTCTGTGCCATTTGGCGTACGAACCACCAATCTTGCAAAACCGTCATGCGCGCCTGAACGGACAGGAATGTCCTGCGCAAACGTCGTTGTTGCGAGCATTAGAAATGAGAAAACCCAAATGCGTTGCCAACGAAACATCACGCGGCGGACTGCTTGACTGATTTGATGGCTTCCTCGAGGTCGGAAAAACTCGGCCGGAAGTGCGATGGTGTATTTTGGCGACCGACCTCAATGCAAATGTTGGTAGAATGGTTGTGGAGATTGGCTACCAGCACTTCGCGAATCAGAAGGTAGAAATGGCCGTCCTCTTCAACAACCGCTTTAACCTTGGACGCAAACGGCCCAACCAATGCGTAAGCCATAAACACGCCCAGAAAAGTACCGACCAATGCGCCGCCAATCAATTTTCCCAACACTTCAGGGGGCTGGTCGATTGATGCCATGGTCTTGATCACGCCCAACACCGCCGCGACAATTCCCAACGCAGGAAGGCCATCAGCGACGGTTTGCAGCGCATGGCTGGAATGCAATGCGTGATGCATGTTGGCCTCGATCCGTTTTTCGAGGACTTCCTCGACCTGGTGCGGATCGTCGTAGTTCATTGACGCGGACCGCATGGTGTCGCAGATCAGGGCCGTCGCTTCTCCGTCGGAGATGATTTTCGGGTACTTGGAGAAAATTGACGAAGTATCAGGGGCTTCAATGTGCTCTTCGATCGCAACCGGGTTTTGCCGGGCCAGCCGGATCAATTCAAAAAGCAGGCAGAGCAAGTCCTTGTAATCATCCTGGACCCATTTGGGTCCTTTGAACACCTTGCCAACATCCTTGAGCGTATGCTTTACCTCGGAAATCGAGTTGCTGATCAAAAACGCGCCGACCGCCGCGCCGCCGATCATCGTCATTTCAAACGGCAAAGCGCCAATGATACTGCCGAATTT
>ERZ1740067.2820-NODE-2820-length-10228-cov-5.689276_pt1 | contig 10228 bp, 9 predicted proteins | sample MGYA00581736_ERZ1740067 | MGnify/ENA primary metagenome ERZ1740067 (study PRJEB43018, sample SAMN04849236) | marine metagenome | isolation source: floating plastic debris | place: Pacific Ocean | collected 2008-08-27 | study: EMG produced TPA metagenomics... | reverse complement strand
GTCAGAAGATTAACTGCTATATCGTTGTGAGCGATGGTGCCTCCGGCCATGGCGAAGACTTCGCCATCCACAAATTCATAGCGAAGTTCCTGGCGAGGTTCCCACTCCAGATAAGCCTCAACCGTCATTTTTTGTGGACTAGGGATGGCAACCATGAGATACGTGCTCTACTAGACACTTTCATTGTCCTTCATCCTCTGAATTATAAATCGCCTGAACCACCCACCACCTCCACTTTCTCTAGCACAAGGTCTGCGATCTCCCCCCGCCAGCATCACCCACCAGGACTGGTCAGCCCAAACCGGCGATCAAATGAACAAGCTGCTGGTAGCCGCGTGGACCACCTCATCAGGCACAGCCTGCCCTGCATAAGCCTGTTCTGCCGCCCGGTAGCAAACCACATGGAGCCCCGCCATGGCAAACACGAACGCCTCAATATGCGATCGCCTCTCGTCCACAGTCGGTGACGCAGGAGGTTCAGAAGGATGACTCTGTTGCACTGGTAGGTCTGATAACTGAGATGGAGGTGCCGGGTGCTGTGGCTGCGGGGCTGGAACTCCGCTCAATTCCCCAGAACTGCAAGCAGAGAATGAGGCCATGCTATATCTGACACATAGCCAAATTAATCTTCATTTGATTGCTAGTTTTATCTGCCCGAGAAGCGACGCTACAAAATCAGGTGGCATGTTTCCAGTCTGGTTAAGCACGGCATCAGACAATGTCAGCAGCTCGTCTTTATCCACCAAACACAAAAGATCACGCTCCTCCCAATAGCTAGATTCATCAAAAACAGACTCGACAATTCCTAGCTTTTGCGCTTGGCTAAGCAACTCAACAACCATCCTATGAGCCAGAACGAAGTTAGCACTTCCGCCGTACTTTGAACGACCTGCGAACATCGTCTTGCAATGACCAGAGGCAGTCCAGTCATTACTTTCAGTATATTGAGCCAGAAATATCGAAATAGATTCTGAACCAGCTCGGGGAAGGGCTGTAAATCCAATTATCTGCTCAGGAGTTCGTCTCTCAAAGGTGCTGGGATCTATCCGAGAGTCCACAAGGAATAAAAACGCGCTTGGGTTCTCGGATGATAAATCCTCTTGTCTGAGGTGAGTTATTTGGGAATCAACTTCATAAAATGCTAGCCTCTGTGCATGGCTACGCAAGCTCTTCAAGATATTTAAGATTTCAACGGTTGAGCGGATTCCGGCGTTGAAATCATAGTGAATCGAGAGTCCCATACGGTTAACCGCTTTCCTCTTTACCAAATTAGCTGAGCAGAATAGCCCCTAAACGCGTTGTCTTTGGAAACAATAGATATGCCTTCAGCTAGACTTTGAGCAATCATCAGCCGGTCGAAGGGATCTTTATGGTGAAAAGTCAATTTTGCAAGTTCATCGAGATGCTGGGGCGAAATATCAAGGATGTCAAACGCATTTCCAAGTACTTGGTTCTTGACAAGCTCCGTCATCGGCATCTCAATCTCTAGCTTGCCAATGCTAACTTTAATAGATATTTCCCAAAGGCTTGCAATGCTGATGAGCTTTTGATTAGCAGAGTCTTCAATTAATGCTCGCGCTACATCGCTCAGATCATCATTTCCCTGGATGAACCACAAAAAAGTATGTGTGTCTAACAAAAGCCTCACGGCGTATATTCCTCAAATCCTTCCAGCGGTTCGTCAAAGTCATCCGAAAGCTTAATCAGACCCTTCGCGCTACCAAACTTCGGTTTAGCTATTTCTGTTGTCACAGGCACGAGACGAAAAGAAGTACCGTCATTACGAGTGATAATGACGTCTTCTCCTCGTGCAGCGTCTTCTATAAGTTTTGCCAGCTGCATTTCAGCTTCTTTTAGGTTTACTGAGTACATAGCCTGAACCCATCACAAAAGTGCAATTCCTTTCGAATATAGCTTGCTGCGAAGCTATCCAGACAAAACAAGATATCCTTGCAACTTATACCTAACCGCACCTTCCACCTGAAGGACAATGGCCCGACCGATGCTACGAGCCGAGCGATCACACCTGTCCTGATCACCCCCTCCCAGCATCACTCACCCAGACTGGTGAGCCGAAACCGGCGTTCAGCGGCAATGAACAGGCTACTGGTAGCCGCGCGACCCACCTCATCAGGCGCGTTCTGTCTCGCATAGGCCTACTCTGCCGCCTGGTAGCAAACCGCATGGAGCCCAGCCATGGCAAACACAAATGCCTCTATCTGCGCTCTTCGGGCTTCATCCGTCGCTGCCTGACAGGTGACCTTTGAGGCTTTCCCTGATGGCTGACTGGGCTGGCTTCAGGGAAAGCCCGGAGCATGGCGGCGAAGGTCACAGCGGCAATAGCCTGCATATCAACGAAAGCACCGGGCAGTACAAGTGCCACGGTGGTTGTGTTGTGATTCTCAGGCTGTGTATGCTGCTGCTGCTGCCTGGAAGCTAGCACAGGACCGCTGGGAGCCACCACAGAAAGCGCAGGCGGGGACTATCCCCATGCAGACGGAAACCGTTCACCTGGCAATAGGCAATATCGCCTAAACATAGTCAAAGTAGCCTGAGCCAAGATTCAGGTTAGTAACATTGTCTATAAACGCCACCCTATCTCCATCCCGGGTAATTTCAATGCCGCTAACGCCCCCTAAACTCGCAGATCGCAACCTGTAGTTGGAGGCACTGCCTTGCAGTTGAATAGCATCGTCAAGGCGATTGAAATCCGTGATCCGCGCAAAGGCAGACGTATTGGTGTAAAAGCTTTCATTGCTATTGCCGAGGATAAATAGATCTTCGCCACCGCCACCATTCAAGGTGTCAGAAAATAGACTTTCACTATGGCTACTTGCACCTGCTAGAACATCATTTCCAGATTCACCATACAGCCGGTCGCTACCTTTTCGACCTCTAAGCGTATCGTTATCTGCACCACCATACAGCGAATCGTTGTGGTCGCCACCATCTAGCCAGTCATTGCCGAAACTGCCAAGGACGTTGTCATTGCCAGTACCGCCATAGACATAATCTTTACCATAGCCACCAGAGACGCGGTCATTGCCACCGTCGCCAAAGAGATAGTCATCGCCACTACTGCCGTAGAGGGTATCGTAGCCTTCGCCACCAAACATCACGTCATTGTCAAAGCCACCGTCTAACAGGTCATTACCGTTATCGCCACTGAGGTAATCATTGCCATAGCCACCTAGCAGCGTGTCATTGTGGTCCCCACCGTAGAGTCGGTCAGCTGAGAAGCTACCATCTAACCAGTCATAACCGCGATCACCGTAGAGGGTATCTCTGCCGCTTTCACCATAGAGCTTATCATTTCCGTCTAGACCGCTGAGGAGATCGTCACCAGAGCCACCATAGAGGGTGTCATGGTGGTCGCCACCCGTTAGAGTATCGTTACCGCTATAGCCCCACATTTTCCATGGGTCCCACCCTTTGATAACGCCGAAGATGAAGTACGTCTTACTAATGGTGGCCCGTTTATAGTCGTTATAATTGTCTCTACCTGTCCATGTTCTAATGCTCACGAGCTGTTCTCCTTAGAATTGTGTTGAATTGTGGAAGATATGTCTTTTGTTAGACTGAGCATTTTCGATTAGGTGAAAATGTCGACACAAAACTAATCTACGAACAAGTTCCGGCAATGTCGTTACAGGAAATGTCTGTTCCTGCTTCAAGGATTTGTCCAGACATGTCAGCTGATAGCGAAGCGGAGTAGCGCTCACCACCAGCTCGGCCAACAACTCAAACACCAAAGATGGAAATAGCTTTGGCCATTTCCTAGAACTAGAAGCTCTTTGGGATGGCGAAAGGCTAAGCTAACTCCACGTGCCCAGTGTTGGGAGGTTACGCCGAAGTCTCTTAAAGAGAGAGTCCATGTCTTTGACATGCTCCTCATGCTGAAGCAGCAAGGAGCATGTCAAAGACTTAATAAATAAAATTCCTGAACACCAGCACTCCTTCCTGTAATGCGTAGACTAGACCTCCACCCAAACAAAAAGTTTCGCGGTCAGCGCCGCAGGTTGAACTCGTTTAAGCAGACGCTTAGTGGAATTTCCAAGATTCGCCTTGAGCCCAAAGAGCACAATGATGAGTACAGGAACTGGAAAATTCCTGCCTACGAAAAGGCATTTTCAGGAAAGCGAAGGATTGCAAATTCTTGGCTCAAGGTCTGGGTGGAAAACGGTATTGACTGGATCAGACAACAAAGTGATGAGTTCATTTCTTGCATCATCACCTCAGTTCCAGGCGAACTCTCATCTGAATACTGTACATTTTTCAGCGAAGCCTATTTTTTCTCCTTCATTGATCGTCAAAATGAATGGCAACGATGGACACCAGTTGCTCAACCTATTGCTCCGCTCTTTATGCAGGTTCATACTCTTGAGCGCTACGCACTACTTGAGTTTGACGAGATAATTCGATATGAGGAGTTTGTCTATCGAGGAAAAATATACTTGATATGCAAAAATCTGCCGGATAGAGTATTGATTCAGCACCCACAACATGGGAGCTAAAAAACAGGGGAAAGTCGGGATTTTGCCATGCTTCTCATGCTGAAGCAGCGAGGCATATGTTAAAACTAGTCCTCATCGCTGAGTGTAGCGGTGCTTCACGCCAACAGGAAAATAGTCTGGGTCACCCATCGGAGTTAAAGAGACAACGGGGCGCTGGGAAGCTTTGGGGACATAGCTAGAAAATTCACTATTGAGTCGCAGCAGTTGCGTCACAATCGATTCTGTAAGCTGATTTTTTCTTGCTTCGCTTTGGGTTTCTCCTGGCATCAACTCTACAACAATCGACAGAAACCGGTTGTGGCCATCATCTTCTCCCACACGCATCACAAACTTGCCCGTTACCCAGTCGCGAATCTGCGGCTGCTCTAGACCTACTGAAATATTTTCAGGATAGATGTTAGCGCCAAAGTAAGACACGGTGAAGTCGAAACGACCAAACACATACACAAAAGGCAGAGGCCGCAACCCGCTAGAATTCTTGAACTCAGCGCTCGGGTCGCAACCATGCCTGGATAAGAAAGACAGCATATCAGCATAGCTAACAATACCTCCCGTATCTTTAATGCTGTAGCGCATCAGAGGAACCCCATTGTCTCCCGAGAAAAGTAGCTTGCCTTTATCCACTTCAAAAAAGCGACAAGCAGGGTCGTACTGCACTAATGTTGGCAGGCGGGCTTCTCCAAATAGTGCTCTTGCCACGTCTGGATGGGCTGATAGAAAGCGACGAATGTAAATACTCAAAGGAGTTTCATTTCCCAATACACCAGCATCAGCTGTCCCATACAAAGAAGCGAAGTCGTAGCATACACGCTCCGAACCTAGCCGTTCGGCGACCAGCTCTCGCCATTCTTCGCTAAAAACTTCACCTGCTGTGACCATCTTGACACGGTAATCTGGCCAGTTCAGCCCTTGAGATTGTCCCGTATCAATCACATCCTTTAAGAACGGGGGATAGCCAAGCAAAACCACTTGTTCAAACGCTCCACCAACCCTTTTAACGAGTCGTAAAATCTCTTCTTTTCGGTTGCCCGGCGTAATGACAGTGATAGGGTAGCCCTTTTGAGCTAGATACCGACAGCAACTAGCCGTGTACATCCCACCCACACAAGTTCCCAAAGAGAAACAGACAATGGCCAAGGTGCTTTTCCCATCGGCCTCAAAGCTGTCTAGGAATATCTGCTCGAAGCGAGTCGCCATCTTCAGTTCGTCGATGACTGAACGGGGCCAGAGGGTCGGCTCTCCCGTCGAACCAGAAGAGGCTGCCATCATATCACTGGCAGCTAGTTTTCCGTCGCGACAGCGCTCGGCAAGCGGGTAACGCTGAATGTAGTTTTCCTTAGTGATGGCGGGAAGTGCCTGGAATTGCGCAGGCGTTTGTATCTCTTCTGGGTCAATAGAATGCTCTTGCAAGAACATTTTGTAGGCCGGAACCGTGGCTGCTACCTCATGAAACAGAGACAGCATAGAAGTCACGTTATCTTTGTCTATGCTTTGCTGTATTCGCTCATTTAATGTCGTGTTGAAAAAGTGACTGTAGGCCGAGAGTATTTGCTGTTTTTGATTGCCCATAGTCAGTTTGCAAGAGATTACAAACTACATGTTACACAGTTGTTATTTTTCCTCAACCTCAGTTTCCAGTCGCAAACTGAGACATAGCGAGCATCGAATACGCCCAAATCGGGATTTTTAAGTTGAGACTGACTAGCAAATTTTAAGATCGTTTTATTGAGCGAATATCATCTGGTCAGTCCAAACAGCAGTGGCCAAACCTATGAGCGATGGCACACCATCCGTCAGAGATCACCAACTTTCGATCCGTTGGAGATTTCTGACAGGTTTAAGTGTGATTGCATAAGCCAATTAAATGGTACTCACTCACGAGCTGCCAACTGTCTGCTTGTTGTTTATCAGTAAAGCCAGTGCAGTTACGCTCCCAGCACTGCTGTCACCATGTAGCAGACGGCAGCAGCTCCTGGTAATGCCAGTCATGGTAGAACTGGGTCAGTGCTGCGTGCAGGGTTGTACACAGGGCAGCACTCGCAAAAGCACTTGGATTTTTCAGCCCGCACTCATACCAGAAATAATACGCTTTCGAGCAACGAGCATAGGACTTAAGCTTGATAGCAGAAAGCAAATAAGCCATAGAAAAGCAGTGGCTTGGTTCAACCATGTCTAAAATCCTGCCTGATGCCGCCGCTGATATCGCAAAGCGCCCATAAGGGATTGCTCTACAGAAATGTTGATGCAAAATTAGAGTTACGCTAACCGGAGTAATGCTGTTGCTGCTTGGTCTATTTCTAGAGTAACGGAATCGATGACTACATTGTAATCTCGGCGTGCAGATTCTATAGACAGGAACTCATCTAGGACATCTTCTAAAACAGAGACTGGATCACGTTCTAAAGGGTTACCATAGCCGCCACCGCAGGGACTGATAGTACGTAAAGTATCACCAGGTTTTGTCTTACGACAAGGAAACTTAGACGGTAGAACTTGTACATCATCATCATCAGGATGGAAGATTTCCACACCACCAGGAGTACCATCCTCTCCACCAAAAACGCCCCAAGGAGCATACTTATTACCCTCTCCTTCTAAAGACATTTGCCCCGATGAGAGAAACTGAACATCTCGAATAGAACCCAGCCCACCACGCCATTTACCCGCACCGCTGGCATCTTCAATCAGCTCATAGCGAGTTACTCTCAGAGGTAAATGGGCCTCAATATCCTCGATAGGATTGTTGCGGGTATTGGCATAAAGGGTATCCACCCCATCCATGCCGTCCTTGCCATAGCGTCCCCCATAGCTGCCTTCGGTGATATCCATATAGACCCAATAGTCTTCATCCACTGCACCACTGTAGGAGACCACTTTAATATTACCAATGCCGCCACTGACATTCTTGGGAGCCACCTGAGCTAGGGCCTTCATAAGAGTATCAGCCACAATATTGCCTGGACAACAGCGAGCAATCACTGGCGCTGGGTAAATGGGATTTGCCAAACAACCCTTGGGCGCAACAATATGAATAGGTCGAGTTAGACCAGAATTCTGAGGCACATATTCCATCAAAGCCGTGTCTAACAAAACAGAACGTAGTGTAACGAAAATGGCGATATCCACCGTACCAATAAAAGGCATATTGATAGGGCGATCGTCCACCTGAGGAGCAGTACCGGTGAGATCGATGGTCATGTCACTGCCGTCGATAGTGACGGTAACAGCAATCTTTAAGTCTTTTTTGCTGGCATCCGGATCATCCAAGAAACCATCGATAAAGCCTTCTGCTGAGTAGATGCCATCCGGCAGCTTTTCGACGGCCTGACGAATCATCCGTTCGGAATAGTTCATCAGCACTTCACTCGCTGCCAATACTGTATCTAGATCGTACTGCTCTACCAATTCCAAAAAACGTTGTTCCCCTACGCGACAAGCAGCCACCTGGGCTTCAATATCGCCTACGACCACCTGGGCACTGCGAATGTTTTGCCGCAGCATGCGCCACACCTGACGGTTTTTGACTCCTTTCTCATAGATTTTTACAGCCTTAAATTGGAGACCCTCGGCAAAGGCGTCTACAGCATCAACAATGCCGCAGCTACCAGGAGAGGAAGAACCAATATCCAGATGATGGGCGGTGGTAAAGGAGTAGCCAATCAGTTCTTCTTCCCGAAAGATCGGAATGCCAATACCAATGTCTGGGCCATGGGAAGCACCATAGTAGGCGTGATTGTGGAGAATCACATCACCAGGGTAAAACTCTTCGCCGTCTTCCTCCATGGCTTTGAGTACACCCCGCATGTAACCAGGTATGGGACCTAACTGTAGGGGAGTGCTATAGGCACATTCGGCCAGTTGTTGACAGTCCGCGTCGAGAATAGCGGCACCAAAGTCCTCGGACTCACGGATGATGCTGGAATAAGACATGCGGGCCAATTTGTGGCCCATTTCTAGGGCAATGCCGTTAAGTGCTCCGGCGAGGACCTGGGCGGTGACGGGATCGATTTCGGGCAGTTGGCGAGGTTGGGCAGGGGGGATGGTCATAGTGAGTTGCTAGGCAGTGTTATGTAGAGAAAGAACTTAATCGAGAGTATGCTTAAATTCTCTCCACCGGAAGGGTGCCATTTGGGTAGGTGGGTTTCGCTCTCTAGCGTTAACGGCCAACCTACCCCGGAGCCACTACCAGGAAGAGAGAGATACTGGCTATGTGACAGAAGTAGCCATTTCTAGGGCTTGACCCAATAAGGACTCATCGGCGACACGAATTACCAAATTACCGTTGGGTTCTACAGTAGTGCGACTGTGAGGAGGTAACAGAATGGTAGAGTCTTTTTGGAAGATAACGGCGGGGCCTTCGATGTGAGCTCCGATGGGGAGTCGGTCTCGGTCGAAGAATTGGGTGGAGTATTTTTCTAGCTGGCCGTTGACTTGGAAGTAGGTGACGGCGGTTTTTAGCCAGGCATCTTGCAGGGCTCCTGCAGTGGGGGCGGGGAAGTCGGAGAGTTTTGGCATAGGGCCGGTGCCGGTGACTCTGAGGGTGACGAGTTCTACGGGATTTTCAGGAAAGGCGTGACCATATTCAGCGGTATGGAGATCATGGAACTGTTGCCAAACGGACTGCAGAGTAGTTTCATTCAGGATACCGCTGGGGACCTGGGCCCGCAGTTCGTAGCCCTGGCCGACATAGCGACAGTCAGCAAACCGCTGTAGGGTCATGTCTGTTTCGCTGAAGCCATCGGCCCGTAGTTGTGCTTTTACCTGACCTTCTAACGATTGCAGGTCAGCATTAAGTTTAGACAGATTGGGCTCGGTACTGAGGGTAAATTCGTTTTGAATCAGGTCGTGCTTAAGGTCGGTGGTGAGCAGTCCCATTGCAGAGGTAATGCCGGGATAGCGAGGGACAATCACTTCGGGAATGCCCAGGGATAGGGCCACTTCAGCGGCATGGAGCGGGCCTGCGCCGCCTTGCGCCACCAGGGTAAACTTGCGAGGGTCCTGGCCTTTTTGGATAGTGCGAGAACGGATGGCATTGGCCATGTTGTTGTTGACAATGGTGAGAATTCCGGCTGCGGTTTCGTGGAGATCCAGCCACATACGATCCGCCAATGCTTGTACGGCGGCAAAAGCTTTCCCCGGGTAAATGGTCATTTCACCTCCGAGGAAATACTCTGGGTCCAACCGATTGAGAACAACATTGGCATCGGTTACGGTCACCTCGGTACCGCCCTTGTCGTAACAGACGGGACCGGGTTCGGCTCCGGCACTACGGGGGCCGACCCGGAAGGCTCCGCCGGTATCAACGTAGGCAATGCTACCGCCACCAGCACCAATGGTGTGCACATCGATCATGGGGACCATAACAGGGTATCCGGCAACCCAGGTATCTCTAGCTGTGGCTTCGGCAAAGCCGCGCTCGGTAACAATGCCGATGTCAGTACTAGTGCCGCCCATGTCAAAGGTAATCAGTCGATCTCGTTCAGACTGTGTACCAGCGGCTGCACCTCCTAGCACACCAGCGGCTAGCCCTGATAACAACAATGTCACGGGTTGTTCTCCGGCCACATCGGCGGTAGCGACTCCACCGTTGGAGCGCATGATGTGTAGTTCGCCCCGCACGGATTGTTTTTTCAGACTCTGACTCAGGTTGTTGATGTAGCGTTTAACCTTGGGCCCAACAAAGGCGTTAATACAGGCGGTAGTAAACCGTTCAA
>ERZ1740067.2819-NODE-2819-length-10228-cov-23.362921_pt1 | contig 10228 bp, 2 predicted proteins | sample MGYA00581736_ERZ1740067 | MGnify/ENA primary metagenome ERZ1740067 (study PRJEB43018, sample SAMN04849236) | marine metagenome | isolation source: floating plastic debris | place: Pacific Ocean | collected 2008-08-27 | study: EMG produced TPA metagenomics... | reverse complement strand
TCGAAAGACCAATCCACCCGGACTGGCATGTAATGCACGACTTACAGAGCATCTCATTGCATGCATGGCTGTTGCCAATGCATTATCCACAATTCGATTAGCCTCTTCTATATTTGTAGGTGGGTTCGCACGCAAGGTTGTGCGGAGTATGTTTGCTACTGTTTGATGCATTCTTTCGCATACTGCATTAGCTTGAGGATTCTGAGTAGTAATCGTCGCATTTTCAATTCCATGTTGGGCAAGTAACATATTGAATGGGGCACCAATAAATTCTCCTCCTTTATCATGGATGCAACGATTTGGTCGGGGATACCGAGCCAACCATGTGTTCATAAACTTTTCAGCAACATGTTCCGATTCTTTAGTATCAATTCGAACCAGTTCACAAAGGTTCGTAACTGGATCAATACAAGTTAAGGCTTTGAATTCGACATCACGATTGTCAATTCTAATATTCCAAGGACCAATCAAATCAACAGCCACTGCTGACCAAGGAGCAAATTCAACATGTCGGGGAGGCAAGTCACCATACTGCATTCCCATAATCTTATTTCTCTGGCAGATATCACATTCATATGTATCGCAAGCAGTTTTCAACCCAGGTGCTGCGAAACGAGCTCGAATATTTTGGTATAACGCGGTCTTGCCAACATGACCTAATGTTTCATGATACCATCGAATTGTATCACGCAACAATGCTTGTGGTAAAGCAATCTTCCAATGTTGTTGATCTTCGTCGTGAGGATGATCTCGTACAAATAGGATTGGACGACCCTGTACCTCCATCACAGGATATCGCCACGGCTCTTGATCACGTCGAATATTCAAATCCATATCGTCAAACTGATGCTGTTGAATGTTTTGAATAGTAATCGGGTTCTGCATCACGTCTAGTGCTGGTAAATTCAGAAAGCATTCGACAAGTTCTTCCACATCTTTGTTACGACAACAAGAAAAGAGACAAGGCATTTCAGCATCAATTTCGTCCTGTTTGGGTATCGACTCACTATGTAACACTTCTGTATCGGGATCAACTGGAACGGTAAGTTTCTTGAAGTCCACAATGTTTCCTTTTTCTCCTTCCCCTGGGATAGGAGTAGGTTTTTCCATCTTCGGCAAACGAGAGAAGCAATCAGCCAACACATTATCTTTTCCTTCGATATACTTGAATGTACAATCGTAGTCTTCCAAAAATAGACGCCATCGTAACACACGCTGTGCATTCATTGTACGAAACGTTAGATTTTTGTGATCAGTAAATATTGTCAATGGGGCACCCATCAACATCGATCGAAATTCTTTCAAGCACATTACGATCGCCAGAAGTTCTTTTTCCGTCGTAGTATAATTCATTTGAGCTTCATTCAACTTTCGACTCCAATAGGCAACAGGTCGTCCATCTTGTATAATCGCAGCTCCCATCTGATAGTTCGATGCATCAGCATAAACCTGAAATGGTTTATTGTGATCTGGATAAGACATCAACGTCTCAGCGGCTATGATTGCTTTCATTTCTTCAAACGCCTTTTGACATTCCTCGGTCCAACGAAATTCACCTTTACCTGTCATGGAAGTTAATGGTTGTAACACATGAGATCTCCGAGGCCACATAGTGCGATAATACGTGACAGCTCCAAGGAACGAACGCAACTGCGTGATGTTCTGTGGAGCTTGCATCTCCAATACTGCATCAACTTTCTTCTTCCATGGTTTCAATCCGGTCGGAGTCAACCAATATCCGAGGAAATCAGTTTCCTGAATAGCCCATTCACACTTCAAAGGATTTACTTTCATTCCAGCGGACTCCAATCGCGCCAGAGTTTTCTCAATCGTAGCGATATGTTCTTCATACGAGTTACTAAAGATAGCGATATCATCAATATAGACTTCGACATCCAATCCGGATAACACTTTCTCCATCATTGCTTGTGCTTCATCAGGAGCAACCTTCAATCCCATTGGCATACGACAGTACTGATAGAGGCCAAATGGGGTAGTGATAGTACACATTTCTTTGGCTTCATCATCAAGTTCCATCATGTAATATTGCATCGTCAAATCGAGCTTCGTAAAATACTTATATCCTTTTCTTTTTGCTAGAACATCATGGATTACTGGAATGGGATACGACTCACGCTTCAAACGCTTGTTCAATTCACGGAAGTCAGAAATCCATCGAACACGACCATCCTTTTTCGGAATTATGAATGTTGGCGCAGCCCATTCAGTTCCTCTTTCCACTTTGCGAAGCACGCCGAGATCGAGAAGATGTTGCAATTCCTTCTTAAACACATCATAATGAATACGAGGCACAGGGTAAGGTTTCTGTCTCACCGGAACAGCATCTTTGGTTAAGTTCAACTTGACTTTTCGATGAGTATAATGGCCCAAAGTGCCGTCAAACAAGACTTTGTACTTATCCAATACTTGTTCGAATTGTTCTTTCTGTTCGGTATTGAGATGTGTTTGTGCTTTAGCCACGGCAGCAGGTGTGGTTTCATCATACTTCGCATCCATGATTTCTGTTGCATGGATTTGTCCACTTTCGCCACATACATCTTCGTCGACATCAACAGCGGCCGACCAATTCACTGGATTTTTCCAATGAGTGTGGTTCTTCATGGGGATCTCCATACCAAGCCAGGAGATCCTACGGTTGGTGAAGTCCATCACCAACCCAAGACGAGTACAAACTTCTCGTCCCAATATTATATCATAGTTACCCTCGAAGTTTCCGACTACCGCTTCCACGCCGGTAATCGCGAGACTCGAATCAAATTCTGGGAGTTTAATGTGATTCAAATTAACACGTCGATTCATCTGCTGCTCACCATGAACAGTTTGAATGTTTGTCCTCACAATATGTGGATTTGTTCCTGGGGGTAGTATCCGTTCATTAATCATACTGTTTGAAGCTCCAGAATCAAATAAAACTCGACAGAGCCGTCCCGATGGACGGTCTTGTATTGCTCCAACAAGGGCAAGTGTAGATGCTACCGAACAGTCCTCTGGGATAGGTTGAGCACCAGCATCTTTCACATCCGCTTGTGAAGCAGCAGCCACCATTTTTGGGGTAGGAACATTATAGTACATTTCTTGTTCGTCAGAGCCAATTGGCTCGTCATTTTCAACATCAATAAAATTAAAACATGGATCGATTTCAACTCCGTCAACATCGAATAAAGATTGTTCAGTTCCTATGTAAGTGACACCTGTGTCATCTCACGTCCAACGCCCTGCGTTTGGATTCCAATTGAATCCCCTGGATCCACTGGTTGCGGTTTGGAACAGGTGCTCGATATGATGAGCTTCACCGCTTCCATTTCTCGAGCCTCCCGAGTTGGAATTATAGGATGGTAACAGCAATTGTCCATTAGGAGCCATCATTTGTGTGTGTGGAGTCAATGGTAAATTAGTGAAGTATTGTTCCTGTTGTTGGTAATGATTGCCTTGATTACCACCTTGGTTATAGTTACCACCACTGTTATTGTTTTGATAGTTTCCACCATTGTTGTATCCGTTACCACCTTGGCCACGGTTATTATTACGATAGTTATTATTACTGTTGCCTCGTCCATTGCGGCCACCACGGTTATTCGATTGACCACGATTCTGGTGGTTGTTATTGGAATTGTTTGAACGATTACGAGAATTGTTGGGACAATCACGCCACAGATGATCATGTCCTTCAATACGACACCAGTTCTGATCACCTGAGTTACGATTAGATCCACTACGACCACCTCGGCCACCATTGCCACGGCCACCATTATTGTAACGGCCACCTCGTCCTCGACCACGAACGTTTCGGTCCTGGCCATTGGAATTGTTTCCATTCCTTTTACGACGATCCTCAGCACGCTTATCAGCTCGATCACGGCGTCGACGTTCTTCACGCATGAAATGAAGGATTTCAGCCTTTGTATCATCTTCCACACGATGATTACGTTGATATTCTTCAACCCAAGCCTCAGGGAAGCTTGCTAACAGGCGTTGCTTCTGTTGGTTGTTTGTCAATTGTGGCTCAACTCCTGCAGGAAGGCGATTAGTGTAGGCAAACAATTGTTCCATACGATTGAAATGATCATCAGGACTTGTATTTCGAGGCTTCCTTGTTTCATTGCTATTGAGATAGTTCACCATACCATCCCGAGCATCCTCAGGGCAATGCATCAGAAGGAAGTTATCGAATTCAATGTTGAACCGAGCATTTGTTCGTTGCGCAGCTGCAATGTTTCGCACAAGCATATCCCACTTCTCGTGTTCAGGGGAAACAACTACTTCATCAAAGGCATCAAAAACATCAGCACCTTCCAATTGTAGTTTTCGAACTGTTTTGCGAAATTCGGATTCAACAAAGAGAAGAGCTTCTACTCCTCCTGTTCCATCAAAGGTTGGACAGTCTTTCTTCACGGTATAGTGATCATTACCATCAACAAATCGTTGGGCTAATGACACAGTCGACATCTTCGTCCGGTCAAAAACAGATTCATACTTGATACAAGCTTCAGCTGTTGTAGCCATGGTTACTTTGGCAAGGTTCCAATCACCGTATTCAATCGATCCGCCTGACCAATCGGGAACCTATGAGGAAAGGGAGAACGATCGCAAAAAGGCAGAAATTTACGGCCGACAGGCCTGGGATGTTTCGCTTTCTCTTTTATGTCGAGATTAACAAAATTGGCAACCAACCATGGCCAAAAATAGCCAAAGAATTTGGCCATGGTGACTGTTGTTGTTCCAACAGCTTTCGCGCATGATAACTTTTTCCTAGAGGGTTTGCGCGTACATTTCACTACTATTTTCTACGTACCCTTCTCGACTGTAATTACAGTGTCCGATCTGGCACATAAAGCTAAAATTGTGAGCCTATCATCTTAGGGTACTACACTACTAGTCTTATATACAACAAGACCTCCAGTCTTGTAAGACTCAATACATGACCCAACAGACATACAGACAGACTCAAGGGACATAGACATAGGGTCCCATGGATCCTACACTCTCTCCCATGTTCAGTGAGTGTACTCAACCACCTTGTTCAGTAGGTTGCTTGTATGGCACTAGCCTTCTAATATTCACTCTTTCAATAATGTCAGGAGATCTCATCACATCCACAGTTCCATTGGTGTACACTTGGGAGATGGGAAAAGGGCCAGTTGCCCGTTCTTGTAACTTGGAAGGATTTTTCTGCCTCAGCAGGACAGTGTCTCCAACTTGGAAATGCCACTCACGTCTCTTGGCATTGTGTTTCATTAGATTTGTATCCACCATTTGTTGTCGATGCTCATGCAGGGTAATAAAATCAGCCAGTAAGGGAACATCCACAAACATGTCCCTTCGAAAGACCAATCCACCCGGACTGGCATGTAATGCACGACTTACAGAGCATCTCATTGCATGCATGGCTGTTGCCAATGCATTATCCACAATTCGATTAGCCTCTTCTATATTTGTAGGTGGGTTCGCACGCAAGGTTGTGCGGAGTATGTTTGCTACTGTTTGATGCATTCTTTCGCATACTGCATTAGCTTGAGGATTCTGAGTAGTAATCGTCGCATTTTCAATTCCATGTTGGGCAAGTAACATATTGAATGGGGCACCAATAAATTCTCCTCCTTTATCATGGATGCAACGATTTGGTCGGGGATACCGAGCCAACCATGTGTTCATAAACTTTTCAGCAACATGTTCCGATTCTTTAGTATCAATTCGAACCAGTTCACAAAGGTTCGTAACTGGATCAATACAAGTTAAGGCTTTGAATTCGACATCACGATTGTCAATTCTAATATTCCAAGGACCAATCAAATCAACAGCCACTGCTGACCAAGGAGCAAATTCAACATGTCGGGGAGGCAAGTCACCATACTGCATTCCCATAATCTTATTTCTCTGGCAGATATCACATTCATATGTATCGCAAGCAGTTTTCAACCCAGGTGCTGCGAAACGAGCTCGAATATTTTGGTATAACGCGGTCTTGCCAACATGACCTAATGTTTCATGATACCATCGAATTGTATCACGCAACAATGCTTGTGGTAAAGCAATCTTCCAATGTTGTTGATCTTCGTCGTGAGGATGATCTCGTACAAATAGGATTGGACGACCCTGTACCTCCATCACAGGATATCGCCACGGCTCTTGATCACGTCGAATATTCAAATCCATATCGTCAAACTGATGCTGTTGAATGTTTTGAATAGTAATCGGGTTCTGCATCACGTCTAGTGCTGGTAAATTCAGAAAGCATTCGACAAGTTCTTCCACATCTTTGTTACGACAACAAGAAAAGAGACAAGGCATTTCAGCATCAATTTCGTCCTGTTTGGGTATCGACTCACTATGTAACACTTCTGTATCGGGATCAACTGGAACGGTAAGTTTCTTGAAGTCCACAATGTTTCCTTTTTCTCCTTCCCCTGGGATAGGAGTAGGTTTTTCCATCTTCGGCAAACGAGAGAAGCAATCAGCCAACACATTATCTTTTCCTTCGATATACTTGAATGTACAATCGTAGTCTTCCAAAAATAGACGCCATCGTAACACACGCTGTGCATTCATTGTACGAAACGTTAGATTTTTGTGATCAGTAAATATTGTCAATGGGGCACCCATCAACATCGATCGAAATTCTTTCAAGCACATTACGATCGCCAGAAGTTCTTTTTCCGTCGTAGTATAATTCATTTGAGCTTCATTCAACTTTCGACTCCAATAGGCAACAGGTCGTCCATCTTGTATAATCGCAGCTCCCATCTGATAGTTCGATGCATCAGCATAAACCTGAAATGGTTTATTGTGATCTGGATAAGACATCAACGTCTCAGCGGCTATGATTGCTTTCATTTCTTCAAACGCCTTTTGACATTCCTCGGTCCAACGAAATTCACCTTTACCTGTCATGGAAGTTAATGGTTGTAACACATGAGATCTCCGAGGCCACATAGTGCGATAATACGTGACAGCTCCAAGGAACGAACGCAACTGCGTGATGTTCTGTGGAGCTTGCATCTCCAATACTGCATCAACTTTCTTCTTCCATGGTTTCAATCCGGTCGGAGTCAACCAATATCCGAGGAAATCAGTTTCCTGAATAGCCCATTCACACTTCAAAGGATTTACTTTCATTCCAGCGGACTCCAATCGCGCCAGAGTTTTCTCAATCGTAGCGATATGTTCTTCATACGAGTTACTAAAGATAGCGATATCATCAATATAGACTTCGACATCCAATCCGGATAACACTTTCTCCATCATTGCTTGTGCTTCATCAGGAGCAACCTTCAATCCCATTGGCATACGACAGTACTGATAGAGGCCAAATGGGGTAGTGATAGTACACATTTCTTTGGCTTCATCATCAAGTTCCATCATGTAATATTGCATCGTCAAATCGAGCTTCGTAAAATACTTATATCCTTTTCTTTTTGCTAGAACATCATGGATTACTGGAATGGGATACGACTCACGCTTCAAACGCTTGTTCAATTCACGGAAGTCAGAAATCCATCGAACACGACCATCCTTTTTCGGAATTATGAATGTTGGCGCAGCCCATTCAGTTCCTCTTTCCACTTTGCGAAGCACGCCGAGATCGAGAAGATGTTGCAATTCCTTCTTAAACACATCATAATGAATACGAGGCACAGGGTAAGGTTTCTGTCTCACCGGAACAGCATCTTTGGTTAAGTTCAACTTGACTTTTCGATGAGTATAATGGCCCAAAGTGCCGTCAAACAAGACTTTGTACTTATCCAATACTTGTTCGAATTGTTCTTTCTGTTCGGTATTGAGATGTGTTTGTGCTTTAGCCACGGCAGCAGGTGTGGTTTCATCATACTTCGCATCCATGATTTCTGTTGCATGGATTTGTCCACTTTCGCCACATACATCTTCGTCGACATCAACAGCGGCCGACCAATTCACTGGATTTTTCCAATGAGTGTGGTTCTTCATGGGGATCTCCATACCAAGCCAGGAGATCCTACGGTTGGTGAAGTCCATCACCAACCCAAGACGAGTACAAACTTCTCGTCCCAATATTATATCATAGTTACCCTCGAAGTTTCCGACTACCGCTTCCACGCCGGTAATCGCGAGACTCGAATCAAATTCTGGGAGTTTAATGTGATTCAAATTAACACGTCGATTCATCTGCTGCTCACCATGAACAGTTTGAATGTTTGTCCTCACAATATGTGGATTTGTTCCTGGGGGTAGTATCCGTTCATTAATCATACTGTTTGAAGCTCCAGAATCAAATAAAACTCGACAGAGCCGTCCCGATGGACGGTCTTGTATTGCTCCAACAAGGGCAAGTGTAGATGCTACCGAACAGTCCTCTGGGATAGGTTGAGCACCAGCATCTTTCACATCCGCTTGTGAAGCAGCAGCCACCATTTTTGGGGTAGGAACATTATAGTACATTTCTTGTTCGTCAGAGCCAATTGGCTCGTCATTTTCAACATCAATAAAATTAAAACATGGATCGATTTCAACTCCGTCAACATCGAATAAAGATTGTTCAGTTCCTATGTAAGTGACACCTGTGTCATCTCACGTCCAACGCCCTGCGTTTGGATTCCAATTGAATCCCCTGGATCCACTGGTTGCGGTTTGGAACAGGTGCTCGATATGATGAGCTTCACCGCTTCCATTTCTCGAGCCTCCCGAGTTGGAATTATAGGATGGTAACAGCAATTGTCCATTAGGAGCCATCATTTGTGTGTGTGGAGTCAATGGTAAATTAGTGAAGTATTGTTCCTGTTGTTGGTAATGATTGCCTTGATTACCACCTTGGTTATAGTTACCACCACTGTTATTGTTTTGATAGTTTCCACCATTGTTGTATCCGTTACCACCTTGGCCACGGTTATTATTACGATAGTTATTATTACTGTTGCCTCGTCCATTGCGGCCACCACGGTTATTCGATTGACCACGATTCTGGTGGTTGTTATTGGAATTGTTTGAACGATTACGAGAATTGTTGGGACAATCACGCCACAGATGATCATGTCCTTCAATACGACACCAGTTCTGATCACCTGAGTTACGATTAGATCCACTACGACCACCTCGGCCACCATTGCCACGGCCACCATTATTGTAACGGCCACCTCGTCCTCGACCACGAACGTTTCGGTCCTGGCCATTGGAATTGTTTCCATTCCTTTTACGACGATCCTCAGCACGCTTATCAGCTCGATCACGGCGTCGACGTTCTTCACGCATGAAATGAAGGATTTCAGCCTTTGTATCATCTTCCACACGATGATTACGTTGATATTCTTCAACCCAAGCCTCAGGGAAGCTTGCTAACAGGCGTTGCTTCTGTTGGTTGTTTGTCAATTGTGGCTCAACTCCTGCAGGAAGGCGATTAGTGTAGGCAAACAATTGTTCCATACGATTGAAATGATCATCAGGACTTGTATTTCGAGGCTTCCTTGTTTCATTGCTATTGAGATAGTTCACCATACCATCCCGAGCATCCTCAGGGCAATGCATCAGAAGGAAGTTATCGAATTCAATGTTGAACCGAGCATTTGTTCGTTGCGCAGCTGCAATGTTTCGCACAAGCATATCCCACTTCTCGTGTTCAGGGGAAACAACTACTTCATCAAAGGCATCAAAAACATCAGCACCTTCCAATTGTAGTTTTCGAACTGTTTTGCGAAATTCGGATTCAACAAAGAGAAGAGCTTCTACTCCTCCTGTTCCATCAAAGGTTGGACAGTCTTTCTTCACGGTATAGTGATCATTACCATCAACAAATCGTTGGGCTAATGACACAGTCGACATCTTCGTCCGGTCAAAAACAGATTCATACTTGATACAAGCTTCAGCTGTTGTAGCCATGGTTACTTTGGCAAGGTTCCAATCACCGTATTCAATCGATCCGCCTGACCAATCGGGAACCTATGAGGAAAGGGAGAACGATCGCAAAAAGGCAGAAATTTACGGCCGACAGGCCTGGGATGTTTCGCTTTCTCTTTTATGTCGAGATTAACAAAATTGGCAACCAACCATGGCCAAAAATAGCCAAAGAATTTGGCCATGGTGACTGTTGTTGTTCCAACAGCTTTCGCGCATGATAACTTTTTCCTAGAGGGTTTGCGCGTACATTTCACTACTATTTTCTACGTACCCTTCTCGACTGTAATTACAGTGTCCGATCTGGCACATAAAGCTAAAATTGTGAGCCTATCATCTTAGGGTACTA
>ERZ1740067.2818-NODE-2818-length-10233-cov-3.450580_pt1 | contig 10233 bp, 6 predicted proteins | sample MGYA00581736_ERZ1740067 | MGnify/ENA primary metagenome ERZ1740067 (study PRJEB43018, sample SAMN04849236) | marine metagenome | isolation source: floating plastic debris | place: Pacific Ocean | collected 2008-08-27 | study: EMG produced TPA metagenomics... | reverse complement strand
TTGATCAGTTCGCCAAAGTTGACCGTTTCGATCAGATCGGACGGGTTTTTGCTGTCTGTACCGGCCGGCAGGAAATCAAATCCCAGATCAAGGTTCTTGGTGATGAATGCCTTGCCCGCGCTTGGTCCCGCTTCGATGGCGTTTTGCAGGCCCTCCTCGGGTGCCGCGCCCAAGACAGCCTTACTGAGGCCTGCGGCGCGCATGTCGGCGTCAATCACCAGAACGCGTTCACCAATCACCACGAAACTGCGCGCCAGAGCGCCGCACAAGGTCGATTTTCCTTCGTTCGGCAAGGCAGACATCACGCAGATCACCGGCGGCATCGACGAGGCATATTGTTCGAAAACCAGTCGCCGACAATTGCGGATCGCTTCTGAGAACGGAGAGTTTGCGCCCATTAAAAATTTTTGCGCCCGTTGCGCCTGCCGCGACATGAAGCGTGTTCTGAGGGCGGGTATTTCGACGCAAGCGACGCGGCCCGACCCTGTGGACACGTCCGATATGTGGCGCACGCGCGCATTTGCTGCCTCGCGCACAAGCACGATTGTTGCTCCGATCAGACCGCCGAGGATCATCGCGATGGCCACGATGCGCCGACGGAATTGCCGGTCCGCGCCGACTGGCGGGACCGCAGGCGCAAGAAACCGCCCGCCCTTGTTTCGGATTCCGCTTTCCAGCACCAGTTCTTTCAAACGCGCGAGCGCGCTTGAGTAAACGGCGCGGGTTGTTTCCAGTTCGACTTCCAAACGGCTGACTTCGGACAGGTTGGTGCTACCATCGCGCAACCGGTTTTCCAGCCTTGTGCGGCTGTCCCTGATCGCGGCCAGTTGGCGGTCTTGTGTGCGGAGATCGCGCTCTGTCATCTGACGCAAGCGCGCAAGATCGTTCTGTGCGGTCTCTGCCGACGGTCGGATGGATCCCGCGATTTGCGCGATGTCCGGGTTGTCTGAAAAAGCGGTGAGGATGGCGTCGGTCGATTGCCCGGCGAGACCAACAAGCGCCGTTTGCGTTCGTTTAAGAGTGTCAGATCGCGCGCTCAGGTCCTGTTCTCGGGTGCGCAGATCAAAGATCTCGAGCGTCAGTGCTTGCAATGCATCGGCGGAGGGGATCTGCAAATTGGCCTGTGCATCCTGAAGAGCGGCCTGATCGGACTCCATCTGCAGGCGCAAAGACTGCACCCGGTTCGACAATGCGCCAATTGCGGCATCCGCTTCTTCCTGGCTCTTGCGCAGGCTGAAATTCAGGTATGCATCGATCAGACCATTCGCGACATTGGCCGAAAGCGTTGCAACATGGGTCTGGGCCGTGACAAAGACAACGTTGCTGTTTGGAAGGGCAGTTGCGACATAGACGCTTTGCAACCAACTGAGCACATAGTCTCGTTGGGTATCTTCGATGGACACGTCGCTGAAGTCGGGTGGCGTTTGCAAGCCGGTCGCGTACAGCACGCGACGGACCAACCCGGGCTGCTGTTCGATACTGTCCAGCCCGATAAAGGGGTTCACGATCGGGTCGTTCAGCAAATCCAGCTGCTCAATCACCTCAAGCGCCACGGCGCGGGAATTCAGCAGATTGACTGCGTAGGTGACGACCGCAAGGTCGACCGTGTCGCGATCCGTGCTTTCAAATTCGATGATGTCGATATTATCGCGCGTGAGAATGAATTGCGCCTCGGCCGAAAACGTGTCGGCGCTGCGCAGTGTCGCGAGACCAGCCAAGACCCCCAGAAGCAACATGGGCACAAGCACCATGAGCTTGTTACTTTTCAGCAAGCGCCAAAGAGCGACAATTCCGATCGGAGCATTGGCCTCGTCGTTCATGGGCACGCCTACCGGTTTAACGGACGCGTCCCGTCGTTCGCTCAGTTCATTCATTGCGTGATCGTCCAACGGGCTGTCACTGTTATAGGGTAAACCATATTGCATTCTTTCCACGGCGTCACGGTGCCTGCCATCGGGCGTCTTTCGTCCATCCGGCTTGCTGCACATATTTAAGGCACCAGACCGGGGTGAACGGTTTGCCGTACGGGCATGTCACAAACCGATGCCTTGATATTTTCCGACGCACACTTCACGTGTTAGTTGAACAACTTTGGCGTTGATGCACAACCTTTGGGCAGTCTTTTGCTAGAGTAAGCTGATTGGAGCGGCGCTCTGGTCGAATCGGGAAATGGACGGCACCTAAGGTGCGGCGTTGAAACGCGGAACACTGGGAAACAGACTTTGGACATCGCGCTTGTTCTTGAAACATCCGGTGGTGGCTCTGGGCGCCACGTGCTTGATATCGCCGAGGCGTTTGTCGAAATGGGCCATCGGGTTACCGTGTTTTGGTCCGCGGTGCGTGCTGAACCGGGGTTTGTCGCGCGTTTGACGGCGCTCGAAGACGTCAAACAGGTCGAGGTTGCGATGCAACGGGCTGTTGGGCTGGCGGATATCGGCCAGTACCTTGCGCTGCGCAAAGCGTTGAAGGCGCATGGGCCGTTTGACGTCATTCACGCGCACAGCTCCAAAGCGGGTGCGTTGGTGCGGCTTGATCCGATGCCGGTCGCACCGGTGTGCGTTTATACGCCACATGCGCTGCGCACGATGGACCCTGACATTTCTGCCATGGCATCGGCTGTCTACGGTCGGATCGAAAAGCTGCTGTCGCGGCGCAGCGATATGATTATCTCTGTCAGTGCTGCTGAACGCGATCATGCGGTGGACCTGGGGATCGACAGCCAACGCATCAAAGTGGTCGCCAATGGGGCACGGCCTGCCAGTGGTTTTGACCGTGCCGCTGCGCGGAAAACCATGGCGGTGGATGGGGACACCTTTGTCGTCGGTTTTGCGGGTCGGCTTGTTGGACAGAAGGATCCACTGCGGTTTGTCGACGCCATTGCAGAGGCGGCAACACACATCGCAAACGTGCGCGGTGTGATCATGGGCGACGGCGAACTGATGGATGCGGCGCAGCAGCGTGCGCAGGGCGCTCCGGTCACGTTTATGGGATGGTGCGATGCGCCTGCGCTTATGGCCGGGCTGGATGTGTTGTGCGTCACCAGCCGGTACGAGGCGCTGCCCTATACGTTCCTCGAAGCGCTACACGCCGGGATCCCTATTGTCAGTGCCGACGTCGGCGGGGTCGCGGAGACGGTCATAGATGGCAAGACCGGCATCGTGGTTCCAGTCAACAGTACCGGCAAGGAGTTCGCGCAGGCCCTCGCAACGCTGGCGGATTCCGAAACGCGTGCGGCCTATTGCGCGGCTGCCGCAACGCTGGCCAAGGCGCGAACGGTCACCGCAATGGCAGAGGCAACGTTGGATGTGTATCGTGCAGCCGGGGCGCCCGACGGTCCGCAGGCCGTTGCCGAAACGCCCACGTCACTTGAACGGCTGGAAAGCAGCACATGAGCGACACGGCAAACTCTTCTGCAATGCAACTGCCGAATTTCATCTATGGCGGCCCGCCCAAGGCGGGATCATCGTGGATTTACAACCTTCTGGGCGCACATCCTGAAGTGTTCGTGCCGGATGGCAAATACGTCCAGTTTTTTACCGATTACCACCAGCGCGGGCTCGACTGGTACGCACGGCAATTTGCCGGCGCTGGCCCGCACCACAAAGCGCGCTGTGATCTGACAACCGACTATCTTTTTGTTCCAGAGGCCGCCGAACGTCTCGCAACATCAATTCCGTACGCCAAGATATTCTTTTCCCTGCGCAATCCGGTTGAGCGGGATTGGTCTGCCTATCAACATCTGCTGCGCGTCGGCATGGTGTCTGGCGGGCTGGAGCAGGAGATCGACCGGGCGCACAGATTGTTGTCTGCGTGCAGTGACTACAGTGCCGCGATCCAGCGGTCGTGGGATCTGTTTGGCCGTGAAAACACCCTGATCCTCTATTTTGACGAAATCAAATCCGTCCCACAGGCGGCGGCCGATCGGTTGCACGACTTTCTGGGGGTCGCGCGGCGCGATCTGCCGTCGCGCAACAGTGCCGCCAAGAACACCGCGCGCTCGGCCCGAAATCCGAAGCTGAATGGCATTCTCAAGCAAACCGCCGTGGCGATGCGCGCCGTTGGGCTGTCCAAGGCCATTGCCGCCGTCAAATCGAGCCCGGTTGTAGACCGCGTTCTGTTTTCCAAGGATGCCGCGCCAAAACTGCGGGACAATGCTGATGCGCGCCACTTTTTGCAGAACCGGCATGCAGGCGAGATTGCCCGGTTGGAAGAGATGCTGCAAAGGGATCTGTCAGCATGGCGTCCGCAGGACTGAGCCTTCGCACATCGGGGCAGGATCGTGCAGCGGTCCTGTCGTGGCGGATATACCTGCTGTGCCTGTTCCTCAGCTTTTTTGTGATGATCGAGCCCGCGCCAACGGATCTCGTTTTTTTCATCGGGTTTGCCTGTCTGCTGCTCACACCGTTGCAGGGCGGGCGTTTCCTGAGTGCCTTTGCAGTTGTGGGTGTCGCGCTTTATCTGATTTTTTCGGTCAACTCGCTGTTTTTTGTCGATATCGCGTTCATCTTGTCGCTGCGGGCCGTGGCGATCGAATTTTATATGATCCTTTTGTTTCTGGTGACGGCCTATTTTGTCGCGCACAAAGGGGACGAGGCGTTTTTCTGGATATTGATGGCGCTGACGCTGGGTGCGTTGGTGTCGGCGTTTATCGGGTATCTGGCATTGGCTGACGCGGTCCCGCGCAGCGACGTGTTCTTTCGCGGCGAAGGGGTGCGGAACCGTCTCAAATCAACCTTCAAGGATCCAAATGTTTTTGGTCCGTTTCTGGTACCTTCCATCCTGTTTACAGCCTGGTTGATGGTGTCATCGCGCAAATTCCGGGTGTTCGGTGCGGTGTCGTTCGGGATGCTGCTGGTGGTTCTGATCGCAACTTTGTCGCGCGGGGCGATGGTGCATGTCGCCGTGTCGCTGTTCATCTTTTTCATTGCACTTCTGATCCATAACCGCTCGGCCAAGCCGACGTTCATGGTGTTTCTGGTCGGCAGTTCGATGGTGTGTATCGTGGTGGCCTTTTTCGTCGAAGAGATCGTGCAGGCGCTGGAGGGGTCGCTTCTGGCGTCGCGGCTTTCCCTACAAAGCTATGACAACAGCCGGTTTTCGCATGTTGCAAGCTCGGTGCAGCACATGCTGGAGCATCCGATGGGCATTGGACCGTTTCAGGCGCGGTTCAAATACGGCTACCTGCCGCACAACACTATTGTTGCCTTTGGGCTGCACTACGGGATTCCGGCGGCCATCGGTCTTGCCCATATTTATCTGGCCGCGATGGGCCGATGTTTTATGAAGATGATCGACCAAAAGCCGTGCGGGACAAAGTACGCTTTTGTCTTTGCCGTTCTGGCGGGATTGCTGATCCTGATGCAGGTGGTCGGAACGATTCATTGGCGGCACATGTATGTGGTTTGCGGTCTGGCGTTTGGCGTGTACGTCACCGACGCCCCGACTGACATTCCCGACCGTTTGCGTGCACGCTGGCAGGCGGTGCGCCCGCGCCGACCGGGCTGGTTGCTTCGACGCCTTTCACCGCAAGGAGACAGTCATTTCTGACGCTTCCCCTCCTTTCATACGCAGCAAGGTTCGGGCTGTGTTGCAGTCGCGTTTGTTCAGTGCGGCCGCTCTTGCGCTAGGCATTCGCGTGGCGTCAGCGGGGTTATCTTTTGCGTCGATGGTCATGATCTCGCGCTGGATCGGTCCGGATGAATATGGCGCGTTTGCGGTGATGCTGACGTTGGGCAGTTTCATCGGTCTGGCGGCGACGCTTGGCATGCCTACCCTTGTGTTGCGGGTCATTCCGCAGTTGATGTCGCACAGCGGTGATGTACCCGATGACGCCCTGCGAGGCCTGGTAAAAACGTCTTATCTGTCGATCTTCTGGTGCGGTGCGGGGGCGTCCGCCGTGCTGGCGGGATATGGGTTTTTCACTGGGAACATCATTGCAATGTGTGCGGCGGGGTTGATCCTGCCCTTTGCCTATGCCGAACACCAAGCGCATGTACTGCGCGGGCTGAACAGGATCGGCGCCGCGCTTCTGCCACGCGATATCTTTTGGTATGGCGGGATCACATTGCTGGGTGTGCTGGGCGCAATGAGCATGATCCCGCAAGCCAGCGCAGCGACCGCGTTCGTGTCGATCACAGGCACGCTCGTCCTGTTCATGATCCTGCAGGCCGCTGCCGTGATGAAAACCATCCAAAGCGAACAAACGCGCTCCGGCGCGCCGCATCAGATCAGGTGGCGGGCCGAGGCGTTTTTTTTGTGGCTCTCCACCATGTCGCAGGCGGTGCAGCGCCACCTGACGGTGGTGGTTTCGGCCCCGTTCCTGACTGCCGCCGAAACAGGCGCGTTTTTTGCCGCTCACCGTACCGCTCTTTTGCTGTCATTGCCGTTGATTGCAGCCAACCTTGTGGCGTCGCCATGGATCGCCCGGGCATGGGGTGACGGGAGCATCCGCCGGGTGCAGCGGCTGTGCCAGCTGATCTCCATCGGTGCAGCAATCCCGGCGCTTGCGGGGCTGGTGGTGATTTACTTTGCCGGGGCATTCCTTCTGCGCATGTTTGATCCGTCTTTTGCCACTGCAATCGGCGCGCTGTACGTCTTTGCTGCGGCATCGCTGGTCAACGCGATATTTGGGCCAACCGGCGGGCTGATGCTGATGACCGGCAATGAAAAGCCGTTTGTCGGCATTCAGATTACGGCGCAAGTGCTCAGCCTTTTGGCTGTGGCCGTGGCTGCATGGCAGTACGGATTGATCGGTGCCGCGGTCGGCGCGGCATTTGGCACGGCCGGATGGAATGTTGTTGTCTGGCTCTGGTGCCGCAGAAATATCGGTGTCGATCCGGCGATCACATCATGGGTCTGGCCATGTCGCACATAAACATAGACAACGTGTCGTGACACCGGGCTGGAGACAGGGGCGACACACGTGTCGGACGGAAACCGCATGACTGCGTCAGGTACACACCCGTCGACGCTGGCAAACAAATCGTGTGTTTTCTTCATCGGCCCGCGCAAAACCGGAACCAGCTGGATCAATCTGTACCTGGGGCAGCGCAGCGACGTGCTGACGCCGAGCACCACCAAGGAAACGTTTTTCTTTGACCGGTATTACGATCGCGGCACCGCCTGGTATCTGGACCAGTTCCTGCCAGACGGGCGGGACAGCGACGTGATGGTTGAATGTGCGCCGAGCTATTCGGGCAACGCAACCGCGATGGAACGGATTGCCCGCAAAGTGCCCCACGCCCGGTTTGTCATTACGCTGCGCGAGCCGCTTGCGCGGGTGCAGTCGCATTGGCGGCATATGATCCGTTATGGCGCAGACGCGGCATCGCTGGAGGTGCACATGCAGGACGGTGCGGAGATCTGGGCAGATGCGCAATACGACAGCATCCTCAGGCGCGCCCTCTCGCTGCTGGGACCTGAGCGGGTCAGCGTGGTTCTATACGAGGACCTGCGCGCGGATCCGGACGCGTTTGCCAGATCTGTGTCAGCAGCAATCGGCATTGAATATCGCGCCCCCGACAAATCCGCGTCTGAAACGGTCATGAACGTCGCGCAGAAACCGCGCAGCCGCGCGTTGTCGGCGCTCGCGTCGCGCGGATCAGAAGCGTTGCGCAACGCCCGCCTTCACGGGGTCGTGCGCGCGGCACGCAAGGCAGGGCTGCGCAACCTGCTGGAACGGCCTTATGAAAAAAGCGAATCCGCCATCAATGAAGAAACCAAAGCGGCCATTCGCGATCAGTTGTCGGCGCAGATGGCGGCCCTTTCAGAAACGCTTAATGCGCATCCGGACGTCGTTCCCCTGGGGCGGTGTGACCATGTCTTGTCCCAAATCGACCACTGGCGCGGATAGGCGCGTTACTGTGCCATCTGCGCGCGGAACATCTGATAGTAGCGTCCTTTGCCGGCGACCAGATCCGCGTGGTGACCTTGTTCGCGAATTTGGCCGTCTTCCAACACGTAAGTGTAATCCGCCGACCTGATGGTGGACAGTCGGTGGCTGATGACCAGCGCACCGCGATCGCCCAGCTTTTCGCGGAAATTCTCGAACAGCGCGGCCTCGGCCGACGGGTCGGTGGCGCTGGTGGGTTCATCCAGAATGGCGAAATTGGCGTGCGTAATAAACGCCCGTGCCAGGGCTACACGTTGCCATTGCCCACCGCTCAGTTCGACCCCATCGTCAAAGGCGCGTGTCAACCCCGTGTCATAGCCATGAGGCAGTTTTTCGATAAACGGGTGCGCGCCGGCGAGGTTCGAAGCCTCGTGCAACCGATCACCATCGCGAGGCAGGTCGAGATCACCCATGTGGATGTTGTCGCGAGCGGTGAAGGCATAGCGGCCAAAGTCCTGAAAAACAGTGCCGAACTGGCGTCGATAGGCGATAGGGTCAAACTGCTTGATATCCGTACCGTCCAGCGTGATCCGACCTTCCTGCGGATCGTAAAGACGGCAAATCAGCTTGATCAGCGATGATTTTCCCGACCCGTTTCCGCCGACCAACGCGATGAACTGGCCGGGCGGGATGTGCAGCGACACGTTGCGCAGGGCCGGCCCCTGAGAGCGCGGATATTCGAATGTCACGTTTTCGACGCGGATGCCGCCCGATGGTTTGCGGGGCAGCGCGGCCGGTGCGTCGGGCACCCTCATCTCGGGTTCCATTTTCAGGAAGGTGAAAAGCTGTCCGAGAAACAGCTTGTCATCATAGAGCTGCGACAGGCTGGTAACAGCGACGCGTCCCGCGGCTTCTGCGCGTTGAAAGGCGACGACCAAAAGGACCAGCGCGCTGAGCGCGGTGGCAACCGTTTCGGCGGATACCACTACGAAATAGGCCGACACGATGAACACTGCGCCCGCAATGAGGGCAATGACGCCCTCGCGCCATGCGCGCATCCATTCGATTCGGTTTTGTGCGTCGCGGATGATTTCACGCAGATCTCGGTACCGATTGCGGAATTCCGCGCCGACATGGAACAGGCGGATTTCCTTGGCGACTTGTTCCGAGGTCATGAGCCAGTCCAGATAGGCGGATTTACGCTCAAGCTGAATGCGTTTTGCGATCCATTTGAAGCGCATGTTGGTGGTGCGCAATTGCACCAAAAGCGTCAGGACCAGTGCCAGCATGATGCCGGGCAAGATGCGCCAATCCAGCCCGACAATGACGATGCCCGTTCCAATCAGAAGAATGGTGCCCCGCAGTACGGACAGCGCGTTCGAGATAACCTCGGCAGGCCGCTGCGCACCTGCTTCGCGTGCCCGTTCCAATGCGTCATAGTAAAGCGCCGAGTCAAAAAAGCTGAGATCCGAGGCGACGGTGCGCCGCTGTATCTCTTCGTTAACCACATCGGCAACCAGCAAGCTTTGTTTGGTTTTCAGGTATGTTCCGAACGACGCCATGATTTTGCCAAGCGTCAACGCAATCAGAGTTATCGCAAGTGCATTAAGGGTTTGCGGATTGAGCACCTGCCCGTCGGGTCCGGTTTGTTGAGCAATGCCCAGAACAAGCGCCTTGATTGCAAAAAGTGTCGCGATCTGGAGCGCTGCTTCAATGATCGTGACCACAAAAACGATCAGCATCAACCAGCGATCCGCATAGCGCAGCAGATCCACGACATCCCGCCAAAACCCGATGTACTCAGCTAGTCTGCGCTTCATTTGGCGTAAGTGCTTTCGGATGTTGCGGACACTCATTTATGGGGTGTCTCCCGTGGGGCGTGCAATGGCAATTAGTGCCGGGACGTGCCGGCGGCTTTGTGCCGGTGCGCGCGGGTCCGGTCTCGTGCGGGGTTTGAAGGGTCTGCCGTGCGGGCATACATGGGCGTTCGTACCGGTTGACACCCCGCGCAATTCACCGAAATTGGGAGGGCCTTCGCGATCGCGAGGCTGGGGTCAGTGTTTCAACGACGGGGGCGCAGGGTCAAGTTGGTGGGACGGGACACGTCGCTGACATTTTCTTCGGAAAACAAGCTGCTTTTGTTGTTCTCGCTTGTCAGTCTGACATCTGTGCAGAAAGACGAGGCGCGCAAGCTCCTTGCGGATTTGCCCGATCTTTATCCGCTTCTCGAAACGGCGGCGCGGAATTATGCGTTGCCAACGGTGGCACGCCACTTGCGAGATCTTGACGCCTTGCCGCAGGATGCCGATCAGCGCCGCGAGATCGATGAAACCCTCAACCGGCAGGGACTTCACAACCTGCGTAAGGTGCATGCGCTCCGCAAGTTTGTGGCGCATAGCATT
>ERZ1740067.2817-NODE-2817-length-10237-cov-6.979670_pt1 | contig 10237 bp, 6 predicted proteins | sample MGYA00581736_ERZ1740067 | MGnify/ENA primary metagenome ERZ1740067 (study PRJEB43018, sample SAMN04849236) | marine metagenome | isolation source: floating plastic debris | place: Pacific Ocean | collected 2008-08-27 | study: EMG produced TPA metagenomics... | reverse complement strand
CAATAGTGCACTTTGCATTTTCTCAATTAGTCTTACGTTTAAATGAATCGTTAAGTAATCGACTTTAAACCACATAAATCATTCAGACAGGGGGAGCACGCCATGGTCCGTGGAGGCGCAGAGAACGCAAGCGGCCAACAGACGGCTAGTGTACTAGCTAGTCATGGCCCGAATGCCAATGGCCAGACTACTGATGACTTGAGTGCTGACGCTCAATCCATGGGTGATGTCAGTGTGCACATTGGCGGTGACTTGAGCGGTCAGCTCATCATTGGCAATAACAATCAAACCTACAGCTATAGCTACAACGTCGCCCATGGTGGCGTTCTTAATGTAGCCGCACCGCCAACTATCACCCCTAGGGCGCTGCCACTCAATGTAAAACCACGTCCCTTTCACCAGCTGCTCGACCGTGAGCGTGTACTGCCAGAAATTCGTCAGACTCTACAGCAAGCCCTCCCAGTCGAGCTGTTTGCAGACGCAGGGTTTGGCAAAACGGCACTCATTCGTCACCTAGCCCACGATCGAGACCTAATAGAGCAATTCCCGGCAGGGGTCGTGTATCTCCCTGTGCATCAGCAGCCTATCGATGATGTTCTCCAGTCTTTGTACGATACTTTTTACGATGTGAGTGCACCGTTTAAGCCGAGCTATGGTCAAGCGCAGCAGGCGCTCAAAGATCAACAGGCCCTCATCATTTTGAACGGGCTCAGCTGGACAACGCTAGATATGGAGCGCCTGCTAGGAGCGATGCCTGGCTGTACATTTGTGTTGATATCTACCACGCGACTGTACTGGCAAGAAGGAGCTGCGATCGCACTCAAAGGCCTCCCCCTTGCCGAAACAACCACCCTAATTCAAAACGAGCTAGGCCGCTCACTGTCTGAATCTGAATCCGCTGCCGCTGAACACCTCTGGCAGGCACTGGATGGGAACCCCCTACAGATAAGACGCGCTGCCGCAAAAGCCAAAGCATTAGAGCAAGAGAACCCAGACGACGCTTCACAGGCACTCATCTTGCTCGTTCAGTCAATGCAGTCGAGCCCAGACTCATCCGATCCTGAAACTGCGCTGTTTCAAAGTTCAACGCATCGCCTTTCGAAAGCTCAAAAGGCGGCCTTGAGTCTCTTAGGCGCAATGGCAGGGATAGCGCTTAGTGCTGAACAGGCCCTTGCGATTACACAATTGCCCGAAACAGCGACAGCACTTTCTCAGCTCGCGGACCTACACCTAGTTGAACTCAGTGGCGACGGCTACCGGATCTGCGAAGACCTGGCGACCACTGTGCAGCAAAGTTTTGACGTGCAGCCTCAGCTAACGCAAGCAACTCAATACTTTATAGAACAGGGCGCTGCCAATCTGGCTCCGCCCAGTAGCTCAACGGCGATGACACATTTGCTGGAGTGGACTCAGCAAACAGGCCAATGGCAGCAAAGTCTATCCCTAGCTCGCTGCTTAGATAAGCCGTTATCAATAAGTGCACAGTGGACGCAGTGGCAGCAGGTATTAAACCATGGACTACAGGCAGCGCAACAGCTCGGTGATCGGCAATCAGAAGCCTGGGCGCTACATCAGCTGGGCACACAAGCCGTCGCCGTCGGTCACTTAGCCCAGGGAAAATCCTGGCTCACTCAAGCGATACGATATCGCCAACAGCTTGGTGATACTGCAGGCGCTGCTATCAGCAGACATAACTTAAACCTGATCTTACCGCCGCCAATAGCGGTGAATCACTCAGATTCCTTTCTGGAATCGTCCTCAGTACCCATGGCATCAGACGGGACATCTCTGCGTCGCTGGCTTGTGATGGGTGGAGCGATCACAGCTCTCTTACTGGCAGGTACTGTAGGACGTGCCCTTTTCCTTCGAGAGCCTCTTGACGATTCTGAACAAGCCAGAGTCTCACCCACCGACCTCACAGAAAGTCAGCCAACCCTTCAACCCACAGCGCCCTTCCAAGAAATCTCTCCAGCTGAAAACGAAAATAATAGTGAGTCTAATCCACCATCGGATTCGACTCAGAGCCTAGAAGAACAAACAACATTAAATGACGTTTTCAACCCAGAACAAAATAATCCAATTTCTGCCAAGCCAGAACCTGATAACCAGACAGAGCCTGGGTCAGAATCTGATACTCAACCAGAGGTTGGCACAGTCATCAACCCAGAAGAACGAACAAACACTTCATTACCAGACAACAATGTAGAACCTAGTAACCGTTCGGCACCGTCAACTGATGAGTTTGACTCTCCGAGCACTCCTATTGAAAACACCCCTATTGAAAGCACTCCTACCGACGAACCAGACTCAGAGACGAATGAAGTAGCCGCTGCTACACAACAACCTCCCATCGTCCAAAACTACAGCTTTACCATCACACAAGGAGAGTCCCTAACGGTTGATTTGCTAGCGGGCGCCAGCGATCCCAATCCAGACGATATGCTTGAGCTATACGAAATTGCTAACACCCCTGTCGGCGGACAGCTCCTAGATAATGGCGACGGAACAGTCACTTATCTCCCGTGGGAAGGCGCAACAGAGGAGGATTTTGGCGCTTATACCAATACGTTTCAGTTTGTGATTACAGATGGCAACGGGGGCTTTGCCGAAGGAAAGCTGTCTATCAGGGTAGAGATCCCACAGCCAATATTGGAATAAAACACTGGAATAAGAAGTCACTAACGCGCCTGCTGCAGCAGGGGCGGCACATCTTCGTAGCTTGCACCACAAAGATCCATGGTGACTTTACCCGACTCAAAGGCAAATTCAATGGACTCTCCACTGCCAAGCGCATCGTAAAATCCTACAGCGAATTCGATAGCAGCGCGCTCACTTACCCTCGACGTGAGCCCAACTACAAAGGGAACTTGCGTAGCGATCGCCACAGCTTGAGTCTGCGAATAGCAACCGTTAAGCATCACACATTCAATGCGTGCCTTTTGAGCAAACAGGCGAAACAAGCCAGTTAAAGCTGCGCTTGATACTGCTTGGGCCTGCCCAGATTCATCTTCGAAATATAGTCCTGCACTCTCTTTGTCTCCCTCTTGGCCTCGACCAGAGAAATGAACAATCTGAGGCAATTCTTCTAACATGGCCCTTTGAAAATCCCGTGGGCGAACAGCCCAGCGTTGGGTAATTTCAAAGCGATCACGTTCACGAGAGCGCTGGAGTCCTTCGCTAATATCCCGCACTTCTTCATCTAGCCGCTGCCTTGCCGAATCCCCAGGATTAGCAGCGAGTAACAGTAGCTTACACTTTTCAGGGTCTTCCGTCGGAGACGAATCCAGTACGGTAGATGACTGGTTCGTAACCGTATTGTTATCGCCTGAGACCATCATCGCCCCAGAGACATTTCCACCAATTTGAATAGAACGGTTAGAGGAAGATTGTTGTGTCATCGGCTAGTCATTTCTCTCATACTACTATCCATCTTTGCTCATCCATCTTCTGTGCCAGGGCGCGCGATGGGAAACAGTGGCTGCTTATTGAGTGACTTGAGCCAAAAACCTCCTCCGACCGCAACGATAAGCGCTAGCCAACCGGTGAGCGATCGCATTAGCAAAAATCCCCCGACAGCAAACAAGGAACCAAACAACAATAGTATCGCTGCCACCACTCGCTGAACATCTAAGCCCAGATTCTGCAATGGCCGTAAGCCTGTTCGACCTCTTTGGGGTTCCCAGCCTGGGCCACCCGGCCGAACCTTAGCATAAAAGCGATCTAACGTTTCATTGCTTTCAGGAGGCGTAAGGAACATCACAGTAACCCACATCAAAGAAGTTGACAGGGTAATGGCAATGAGCCGAAGGCCAAAGTCTGGAATGATAAATCCAGGGGCAATACTAGTCAGAACGCCAAAGAAGAAGCCAGATAAGATGGCTGCAAGTTCAGCCGCTGCATTCACTCGCCACCAAAACCAGCGCAGGATAAAGACAAGACCAGGACCTGTTCCGACTGCGATCGCCAATCGAAACAGCGTAGCCACATCAGCTGAGGTGAGCGCGGCAAATCCACTCAGCACCACAACTAAAACCGAGGCAACACGCCCCATAAAGACAAGTTCTCCGGGCGTCGCCTCGGGTGAAACATACTGGCTATAGATATCGTTCACCAGGTAAGAAGCAGCCCAGTTCACTAAGGTAGACGCTGTGCTCAAAAAGGCAGCTAGCAGCGAAGCGACGACAATACCCAAAATAATCGGCGGCAGCGTATCGACCATTAGTAGAGGATAGCCAAGTTCGCGATCACTCAAATTAGGATAAAGCGCTAAAGCCGCCAACGCCGCAATAATCCACGGCCAAGTTCTGACGACATAGTGAAGCAAGTTGAATAGCCAGGCCGCTTTTTCGGCTTCGGCTTCCGTCTTAGTGGCAGCGAGACGCTGAATAAACTCGCCACCCCCATCACTACGGCGGAAAGACCACCACTGCAAGAGGATATAAGCAAAGAAAGTACTGGCAGGGATGCCAGCTAAAATGCCCAGATGAGATCCTTCACTGGCTGCTGGCGTAAAGCTGAGCACTGTTGGCGTGAGTTGGGCAATTAGCGGGCGCATTCCGCCAACCGTATCGACCGATGCGATCGCCACCACCAAAGAACCAAACAAAGCTAAAAAGAATTGCAAAAAGTCTGTCGCAACAACGTTCCACAGCGTAGAAAAGCCTGCATATAGCAGCACCAATACACCTACGACAACTGTAGTCCAAAGCTTTGGATCGCCAGCAGCTAAATTTGGGCCAAACGCCTCCCACAGTTGCAGCACCATGGCAACTTTTATCATCGCCAGCATCGCATAGCCTAAACCGATACTGGTCATGGGCACAGCAAACAAAAAGGCTTTTGTTCCTCGTAAAATTGAGGCCGTTTTACCGCTGTAGCGTAGATAACTCAGCTCAGCATCAGTCATAATCTCTGAGCGCCGCCATAGGCGTGCGAACAGATACACCATCAGCACGTGGGCAACCCCAAAGCTCCACCATTCCCAGTTACCGGAAATGCCACGGCTACCGACGATACCCGCAATATATAGTGGCGTATCTACTGAAAACGTGGTCGCGGCCATGCTGGTGCCTGCTAGCCACCAAGAAAGGGTGCGATCGCCTACCAAATAATTCGTCAGCCCATCTGCCTGCCTGCCTAGAGCATGACGCGAGAGATACAGGCCATATCCCATCGTAAATAATAGGTAGCCAATGACAATGAGCCAGTCAACCGGTTGCATAAACGCTGTGGGCAATCGCTTACCCAGCTACAAAGTAAAATCTCTGCAATCATGCCACGCAAGTGACCAAGCCAACACTTTTTGTCATGGGTTGTATACTGCACAGCAACTACGCTTGCTCTCGCACACATTATCGCTGTAAAATTAGCAGTACAAACGAACTAAAATACTTTAACTAGTCGCACAAAGCGCTTTTGAACGGGAACGGTGAGATGGGCATCGCTTGGACATCTGAACAGGTACTGGCGCTTTCTCCCGATGCGGGATCTGCAAAGCGTGGACAATCGCTGGCTCACGTATCAAAATGGCCACTTCTGGGCAAGTCTGAGCGGGCAGTGTGGGGCGAGTGTCAGGGGAGTGGAAAGAAGCCCTATCGTACAATTATTGATTTGGATGTGGACTTGGGTGGGCCGGCTTTTCGCTGTAGCTGCCCGAGTCGAAAATTCCCTTGTAAGCATGCGATCGCCCTCTTCCTTCTCCTCGCAGAACAAACTAGCCTCGAACAAACTGATTTCACTGAAGGCAATCCACCCAGCTGGGGCCTAGCTTGGCTAGAAAAAAGAGCACAAACAACCACACAGAAATCTTCTAACGCGAAAACAGACAAAGAAACAGCTGGCTCTTCTGCGCAGGTACAGCAGGCTCAGAAAAGACTGAAAAAAAGAGAAGCCAAAGTCGCTGCCGGATTGGATGATTTGGACCAGTGGCTGCAAGATATCATCCGGCGAGGGCTAGCAGATTTGCCCGCCCAGTCCTACCGCTTCTGGGACCAATCCGCAGCTCGCCTAGTCGATGCGCAGGCACCAGGGCTGGCCAGAAGAGTCAAAGAACTCGCAAGCATACCCCACCAAACCACTTCAGACACTAGCGTCAGCTGGCCTGAAAGAATGCTCACAGCCCTGGGCCAGATTCACTTGCTGGTGCAGAGCTATCGAAATATCGCCCAGCTATCCCCTGCCATGCAAGCGGAAGTGCGATCGCAAATTGGCTTTACCCAAACCAAAGACAGCCTCCTGCAACGCGCCGAGCAATCCGACCCGCTAGTCCTTTCTATCAGCGATACCTGGCAGATACTTGGCAAAGTCGTCACCAAAGAAGAGGCACTCAAAACGCAGCGAGTGTGGCTATGGGGGCTAGAGCGTAAAAAAGTCGCCATGGTGCTGAGCTTTGCCCATGGTCGCCGGCAGTCGCTGGATGCCAGCTTAGTCCCTGGGGCCTGCTGCACCGGAAAACTAGTTTTCTATCCCGGAACAGGCCAGAAAAATACAGGATATCGGGCGCTCGTAGCCGAACGAGTCACTGTCCCAGAAGTGTGTCGCGACAGCATTGGAGATGAACTAATTGAAGCTGCGATCGCTCACTACGCCCAATCCTTGAGCCAAAACCCATGGCTGACGCGATCACCCTTAGCACTGAGTCAGGTGTGGCTTCGCTATGGTGAGGACCGCTGGTGGGTTCAGGATTCTGAGCATGGCACTTTGCCGCTATCATCTGCCTTTTCACAAGGGTGGGAACTACTCGCCATGAGCGGAGGTCGACCGCTAGCGATATTTGGTGAGTGGGATGGCATGTCACTGCTGCCACTGAGCGTATGGAGCAAGAAAACATTTATGGCACTAGAGGCTTGAGACGGTGAGTAAAACAGAATTTAAAGCAACAGAATATTGGAAAGACTGCCTTAGCACTGCCCTCATTGGAACAGACCGTCGGTCGCCCACTGCACCTAAAGGAGAACATCCACTCGTCCAACTACTACAAAGTTTGGACTGGGAACAGCCTGCATCAGCACTTCTAAGTGCGACCAGTGCGATGACACAGTATCAAGCTGTTGGGACACCAAGCGCCAACCGCAATGCTCTTGACATAACTTCCTCAGAAGCAACCGTAGTCACTCTCAGTGAATCGGATGTGATTCCCTGCTGTAATCGTCGCATTTCCAAATACCTGGGGATTACACTTTCAGACTATACAGAAGCCGCCGCAGAGCTGTTGGAACTCATTGCCTCTGCGGGTCAGCGCGTTCCACCTAAGTGGTTGCCCACGCTGCTCACACTTGGGACCAACAAACCCCATTTGCAGCCACTGATTGTTGCAGTTTTAGGGAACAGAGGTCGGTGGTTAGCTGCTCAGAATCCAGCTTGGCAATATGGTTGCATCCTTAGCGCTGCCATTCCTAAAAAAACAGACGACAGCGAAGATGATGACGCTGAACTATTAGCTTTGCAGCAGCAGTGGGAGATGGGGGCCCGAAGCGAGCGCCGACTTGCACTAAGACAATGGCGCACAATCGACCCTTCATCTGCCAGGGAAGCACTGGCAGAGGGGTGGAAACGGGAGTCTTTACGTGATCGCGAAGCCTTTATTACTGCACTGTCCCCCCAGCTATCCCTCGCAGACGAACCCTTCTTAGAAGCAGCGCTGTCAGACCGTGCAAGCAAGATTAAGCGCTATGCTGCAGACTTACTGGCAACTCTACCGAATTCAAGACTGTGTCAGCGAGCAGCTGAGCGAATAAAACCTTTTATTCAAATCCACAATCGAGGCGAGCAGCTAACAATAAACGTAGCATTACCGGAAAAGTACGACACTACTTGGGCCAAAGATGGCATCCAGCGCAAATCCCAAAATGGAGAAGGCGAGAGAGCTGGGTGGCTACGTCAGATGCTAGGGAGCGTGCCTTTGTCTACATGGGATGTAGATCCTGAAGCAGTTGTTCGAGCAGCCATTGTCCACGAATGGAGAGAGCCGTTAATCAATGGATGGGCCACAGCAGTGGGTCGGCAGCGATCGCACCGTTGGGCAACCGCTTGGCTACATCATTGCGGGATTTATACCCTAGATGAAAAAATCTTAAAAGCGTTGCTATCGTTGCTATCACCCCAAGAAAGAGAGCACTATCTACGATCGCAGCTACCCACCAAAGCCAATGATCAAAACCTGGCTCATTGGCTTCGCTTGATCGCTCAAGACAATCAGCGCTGGAACTTTGAGTTCAGTCGCTTAATACTGGCCGAACTAATGAAACTCCTCAGAAGAAAGCCAAAGTATGGCGATCTCTTTAGTCCGCCCATCACTTTAGCCATGAGCTTACATCCGGGCATCGCACCAGAAGCCACGACCAAAGTAGAGAAGCTGCTACAAACTCAGGTACCTACCAGAGCCTGGCAAAAGTTCTTAGACCGATTTATGGGATTGTTGAACCACCGTTGGCAGATTTATCAGGTATTTGCAAACAGCAGTTAATCATTCTCTGTCATGCCAACGCTAAACACATATCTTTTTTAATTCTTTTACTCAGTGAGAGATCTTTCTCCTAACTCACAGCAAAACTCATGCCCACTAAAACAAAAACCACAAAAAAGAAATCCACCATTCCAAAAGACAACATCCAAACTATTCTCCGCCAACATGCAGAGACTCAATTCGCATCCGAACTCTCGGCCCTCGCGGAAATTGATACCCGACACCGCCCTCCAAACTGGAAGCTCTCTCCTTGGGCAGTCTCCACTTACCTACTCGGCGGCGAGCTGGAAAACGGCATCACCATCTCTGCAAAATATGTCGGTAATCAGCGTCTAATCGAGATTGCGATCGCCACCCTTGCCACCGACCGAGCCCTCCTTCTCTACGGGGTTCCCGGCACAGGCAAATCCTGGGTCTCCGAACATCTCGCTGCCGCTATCTCTGGTGATTCCACTCTCCTAATTCAAGGCACCGCAGGCACCAGCGAAGAAGCCATTCGCTACGGTTGGAACTACGCTGAGCTGCTCGCCAAAGGTCCTTCCATGAGGGCCATTGTCGAAAGTCCGCTGATGAAAGGCATGGCAACAGGCAAAATTGTCCGCGTAGAAGAGCTCACTCGCATGCCTGCGGACGTGCAAGATACCCTCATCACTGTTCTATCCGAAAAGCTGCTGCCCATTGCCGAGCTAGGAGAAGACATTCAAGCCAGCAAGGGATTCAACCTCATTGCGACAGCCAACAATCGTGACAAAGGCGTCAACGAACTGTCTAGTGCACTCAAGCGGCGATTTAATACCGTCATTTTGCCAGTGCCTACCCACGCGGATGAAGAGGTTCAGATTGTACAAAAGCGGGTAGAGAGTTTGGGCCGAGCCCTAGAGCTCCCTGCTGAACCGCCTGCTCTAGAGGAAATTCGACGTGTAGTCACTATCTTTAGAGAGTTACGTACCGGCATCACAGAAGACGGAAAAACAAAGGTGAAATCTCCCAGCAGCACACTAAGCCCAGCAGAAGCAATTTCTGTTGTGAGTAGCGGCATGGCATTAGCGGCACACTTTAGTGACGGTAGCCTGAGCGCAGACGATCTGGCAGCTGGTGTGCAGGGCGCTGTGGTCAAGGATCCAGTGCAAGACACCGTAGTGTGGAAAGAGTATCTCGAAACGGTGGTAAAAGAGCGTGAAGGGTGGAAAGACATCTATCGCGCCTGCCGGGAGTTTAGCTAGGTGAGTAACACTGCAACTACGGCCACGACTACAGTATTTGGGATTCGGCACCACGGACCTGGATCGGCTCGGAGTCTGGTGCGATCGCTCCAAACCCTCCATCAATCTCAAGGGCCAGACATCATCCTCGTAGAAGGTCCCCCCGAAGCCAACAGCAGTCTTTCTCTTCTCGCAGACGCCGAGATGAAGCCGCCTGTTGCGTTACTGATCTACCCACCAGAACATCTACAGCTATCTGTCTACTACCCCTTTGCTGTCTTTTCACCCGAGTGGCAGGCCATTCGATACGGACTTGAGCACAACATCCCCGTACGATTTATGGATTTACCTCAAATCCACCAGATGGCTGAGCGGGTAGCCTATCAGCAGCCCATCCAAACAAAAGAATCATCAGAAAATGAGGCGATAGATGGTACTAAGCATAAAGAGAATAACAACACTGACAGCCTAGAAGAAGACCCTACACGTAGGGCAGTTTTAGATCCTTTGAGTTTATTGGCAGAGGCTGCTGGATACACCGACAGCGAACGCTGGTGGGAACACATTGTAG
>ERZ1740067.2816-NODE-2816-length-10241-cov-7.722462_pt1 | contig 10241 bp, 11 predicted proteins | sample MGYA00581736_ERZ1740067 | MGnify/ENA primary metagenome ERZ1740067 (study PRJEB43018, sample SAMN04849236) | marine metagenome | isolation source: floating plastic debris | place: Pacific Ocean | collected 2008-08-27 | study: EMG produced TPA metagenomics... | reverse complement strand
GCCGTCTGCCAGATGTCCAGCTCGGCCCCCGGGATCGGGTTGCCATCGGTGTCCTTGATCACCCCTTCGGCCAGCAGCACCGGACCGCCATAGTCCCGCTTCATGTCGCCGCCCACCGCCAGTGCCGGTGCGCCCGACACATGGAACGGGCCCAGCACAGACGAGCTGGTGGCATCCGCGCTCGAGTTGATCATATCGACCAGCGACGACATGCCCAGCACGTCCGAGGCCAGGATGAACTCGTGCCGGTCCGCGCTTTCGATGGCGGCGCAGCCTTCGAGGAACGCAATGCCCGCCTGCCACTCCTCGTGGGTCAGCTCCACCTCCTTGGCGAAGTCATGCATGTGCCGCACGAGCGCGCCCAGCACCACGCGCATGCGCGGGTCCATATCCTTGGACATGTAGCCCATGAAGACGTCGGTTATGTTGTCCTTGGTCACGGTGCGCATGAGGGATCTCCTTAGATCAGGGCGAGGCTGAGGATCGGGAATTCGATAAGGATAAAGAGCACGATCAGCATCACGAATGCAAAGGGCAGCGCACCCATGAACACATCCCGCAGGCTGATGCGGTCATCATTGATCGTCGATTTGATGACGAAACAGGATATGCCCAAGGGCGGCGTGAGCAGCCCGATCTCTGCCCCCACCACGGTGATGATGCCGAACCAGATCAGCGACATATCGAGCGCCTCGGCCAGCGGCAGGAACAACGGGACAACGATCAGGATGATTGATGCGGTGTCGAGCAGCGTGCCCAGAAACAGCATGAGCAACACGTAGAGCAGCATGATGGTCCAGAACGACGCCGCATTGCCTGCCAGCAGGTCCTGCAGCTGGTTGGGCAGGCCCGCGAGGCCCAGCATACGGGAATAGATCGAGGCGGCGGTGATCAGAAACAGGATCGCTGCCGTGATGTGCCCGGTTTCCAGAAGCGCGTCCCAAAAGCTGCGGGCGGTCATCGATTTGCGCACTACAGCGATGATCAGGGCGACCAGCGCGCCCGCCGCGCCCGCCTCTACCGCCGTGAGCCAGCCGGTGTAGATGCCGCCCAGCACGATGGTGATCAGGAACAGGGTGGGCAGGGTCTTCGATGCAATCTCGCGCCCCGACATCCATTCGGTGTCCGCAACCACGCGGCCCCCGACAAAACCCGGCGTGAAGCGGCCCATGAACCAGATCGCGCCGACATAGGCGATGGCGAGCAGGATGCCCGGGATCACACCGGCCAGGAACATGTCGCCCACGGATTGCTCGGCGACAAAGGAATAGATGATCAGCATGGCCGAGGGCGGGATGATCATGCCCAGAACGGACGATCCCGCCACCACACCCACTGCGAAGCGCGGGTTATAGGCCTGAGCCATCATCTGCGGGACGGAGACTTTGGTAAACACCGACGCGCTTGCAATCGATGAGCCTGTGACGGCCGCGAACACGGCGTTCGCACCAACCGTCGCCATGCCGATGCCCCCTTTGACCTTGCGAAAGCGCATGGTCATCACCTCATAGATGTCGCGGCCCAACCCCGCCTTCGAGACGATGAGCCCCATAAAGGTAAAAAGAGGGATGGTGGCAAAGCTGTACTCCATCGCGCTGTCGCCCACCGCGATCTTGAGCAGGTTCAGCGCCAGCGTGAAGTTGTCCCGCATCAGCCAGATCGACACAAACGACACCATGCCGAGCGCGACGGGGATATAGACGCCCGAATAGATCAGAAAGACGATGGCCACGACCGAGATCAGGCCAATCTCAATGGGCGTCATAGGCTGCCCTCGGGGCGGTCGCGGCCCGTGATGACCTTGATGACGAAGATCAGGCAGGACAGCGCGGTGCCCACGGTGATCACCAGCTTGACCGGCCACCACGGCAGCGTGAAAAGGCCGGGCACACCAAAGAAATCCTGCGTGTCCCACATCTTGAGGAATTCAGGCCACGTGATGTAGGCGATGAGCCCCATGAATATGGCCGACAGTGCGTTGATGATGCGCCGCATGTTGCGCGCCGCACCGGGGCGGCGTGTGGACATAAACAGCAGGAACCCGTCCGAGCGTGTCAGCCGGTCCACCCGCACCACGTCCGCCAGTTGCAGAAACACGATCATGACGACGGAAAACTGCACCATCTCGTAGGTGCCGCGGATCGGCGCGGAAAAGAACCCGCGCGCGATCACATCCACGTTCAGCACCACCACCAACGCCAGCACGACAAGCGTGCCCAGGGCGTTGGCGGCAATCGCCAGCGTGTTGGCGACCGAGGACAGGCCAGCCAGTGCGGTCTTCAGCATGGTCCGGCCCCTCCCCCGCGCCCGCGATCAGTTCGCGGTCCAGTCGCGCACGCCGGTGTAGCCTGCGGCCTCGAGCTTGCCCAAATAGGCGGCAAGCATGTCGGTGCCCGCCTCACCATTGTCGTTCAGGACGGCGGCCCATTCCTGCGCGACATTCGGCATCGCGTTGGCCCAGGCGGCGCGGTCTTCGGCCGATACCTCGATGATGGTGCCGCCATCCGCGACATAGGCGTCCCGCGACGCTTCGGCCCGGTCCATGGCAATGCCTGCCACGTGGTCGCGATAGGCAATCGCCACGTCCTTCAGCACATCCTTGACGGGGTCGGGCAGACCGGCCCAGTAATCTGCATTCACCGTGATCGTCTTGGAATTCACGGCGCCCAGATCGGCCTTGAGCATGTAGGGGGCCACCTCGGCGATCTTGAAGGTCTTGGCGGCCTCGGGCCACAGCATCCCGCAATCCACCAGCCCGGTTTGCAGCATGTTGTAGAAATCGGTCAGTCCACCGCGCACACCTGCCGCATCCTTGATCCCCTCGAGGTAGCGCAGGTTCAGGCCCGCGCCCGCGATCTTCTTGCCTTCGAGGTCCGCGACCGACGACACCTCATCCGTGCAGAACACCTGATAGGTGTCGAGCACGACGCCGGTGGCCAGATACACCTGGTTTTGGGCGGCAAACTCGTTGTTCATCGCCGGAAACTCGCGCGCGATCTCGTCCACGGCTTGTGCCACGGCGCGCGCATCGGAGGCGACAAAGGGCGTCGAGCCCGAGATGCCCTGGCTGGGCAGTTTCGAGGAATGGAAGATCGTGGTCACGATGCCGATATCGCCCAGCCCCAGCTGCACGCCTTCCAGCACGCCCTTGGGTTTGACGATGGAACCGCCATAGTTCTCCTGCCAGCTCATCTTGTATTCCCCGGCCTCGGCCAGGCGCTTGTCGACCTCGGGGATGAAGAAGTTGGTGAATTCCTTGACCCACAGCGCACGGTCCGGATAGCCGTCAATCACGACCGCGTTAATGGTTGTCTCGGCCGCAACTGGCAGTGCCATGGCGGTGGCAAGGGCGGCACCCAGCAGTCCCTTTTTCGTCCAGTGTGTCATCTTGTTTTCCTCCCAGAAAATGCGGGCCTTCGCGGCCCCGTTATCTCAGTTCACCTTCACCCAATTTACAGTTAGATCCGTGCCCGCCGCCTCGAACAGCTTGGCGATGGCGCAGTATTTCGCCGTCTCCGCGCCCACTTGGCTAAGCTCGGCTTGGCTCGCGGGGCTGTCACAGTTCACGGTCAGGGTGATCTCGGGAAACGGCAGGTCGATCTCTTCCTCCATGAGAACGCCGCGCCGGTCGAATTTGCAGTTGGCGTCGATGGTCACCGTGCCCAGATCGATGCCCAGCCGTTTGGCATTCTTGTGCCCGATCACGTTGGTACAGGCGATGAGCGCGGTCATCGCCGCCTCGGTCGGGCTGGGGCCCAGGTTGGTGCCGCCGCGTTCCACCGGCTCATCAATCACCACGTTCAGATCACGCACGGGAATTTCGGTGCGCGCATGGGTCGGACAGGTGGCGGTCGTGCGGTAGGTCACGACGGTTTTCATCTTGACTGCCATGGCCCCTCCTCAGGCGTAGCTGCACGCTGTGTCGAACGCAAAGCGCGGCAATTTCTGAAACAGCGCCGTCTCATCCGCGTAGCCGATGTTGCAGAGAAAGTTCGATTTCAGCGGGGTGCCGGCAAAGAACTCCGCGTCCACCGCGGCATTCGAAAACCCCGACATGGCCCCCACATCCAGCCCCACGGCGCGTGCCGCGATCATGAAATATGCGCCCTGCAGCGTGCCATTGCGAAAGGCGGTGTCGGCAATGTGCTGGTCCTTGCCTTCGAAGAAGTGCCGCCGGTCTTCGTGCGGAAAGGTAAAAGTCAGCTCCTTCCAGAACTCAAGATCATGCGCGATGATCGCCGTGACGGGTGCGCCCATCATCTTGGCCACATTGGCGGGCTTCAGTGCCTTCGCCAGTCGCGCCTTGCCCTCGGGGCTTTTGACAAAGACAAACCGCGCAGGCAGCGTGTTCATGCTGGTCGCACCGTTGATGGTGATCTCGTAAATCTCTTCGAGCAGCGCGTCGGGCACGGGCCGATCTGTCCATGCGTAATGCGATCGCGCACCGCGCAGGATCAGGTCGATCGCGTCATCGGGCAGACGCCCCATACGGGCACGCAGGGCGCGGTGATCGGCTTGTGCCTGCGCGCGGGCGGCATCCAGCGCCTCTCCGGTCGGGCCGTTCATTCGGCGGCCACCTTTTTAACTGAGTCTTTTTCGTCGATTACGGGGCTGGCACAGATGCCGATCCCCTCGATCTCGATCTCGACCGTCTCACCGGGCACCAGCCAGCGCGGGTTGGGTTTCTTGGCATGGCCCACACCGGGCGGGGTGCCAAGTGCGATCAGATCACCGGGTTCCAGCGTGGTATATTCCGAGATCGTGGCAATCACCTGTCGCACGCCCCAGATCATGTTGGACGTGTTGGAGCTTTGCAGGATCTCGTCGCCCACACGGCTTTCGATCTTGAGGCCTGTGGCCCCCTCGGGCACCTCATCCGGCGTGACGACAAAGGGGCCGATGGCGCCGGTGTCATCAAAGTTCTTGCCCGGCGTCCACTGATGCGTCTTGCGCTGATAATCCCGCACCGACCCGTCGTTGAACACAGTGTAGCCGAACACATGATCCAACGCGTCCACCTCAGAGATATGGCGTCCGCCCTTGCCCACGATCAGCATCAGCTCGGCCTCATAGTCGAGCTTTTCCGAACAGGCGGGCCGCACCAGCGGCTGACCCGCGGCCATGATCGAGTTTTTGCCGCGCATGAACAGCGCCGGGTAGTCGGGGATGTCGTAGCCGCCTTCCTTGATGTGCTCGACATAGTTCAGGCCGAGGCAGATGATCGTACCGGGGGCCGCCACGGGCAGCGCGGGCGTGATCGATGCAACGGGTACCTGCGGTGCATCGTCGATCCGGCTGGCCAATGCGGCGACCCGTTCGGGTGCCGCAATCACACCCATCAAATCCGTGCCCACAGAAGCATCCAGAGCGGTCAAATTAACGGCAACCTCGCCGTTTACGGCAAAGACAGCCGTCCCGCCAGAGGCCGCGCCCACCAGATATTTCATGATTGCCATCCTTGTCAGTTCGCCTGATTTCTGCCTACAATATGATCACATGTCAAATAATATCGATATTTTTGGAGGGTGCGCATGGTCGCCTGGGCAGAATACAAGGCAGCCGCCAAGGATCGGGGTGCATTGGCGCTCGAGTTATACGTCGCGATGAGCACGCCCGACAAAACGCCCGAGGATGTCAAGGCTGCCCTGCCGGATCACCTGGCCTATCAGGCCACGCTGGAACGGGCGGGCAAACTTGCCTTTGCCGGGCCGATGTCGGATGAAACGGGCGAACACATGCAGGGCATGGGCCTCATCATCTACCGCGCCGACAGCCTCGCGGCGGCGCGCGCTCTGGCCGACGATGACCCGATGCACAAGACCGGCGCGCGCAGCTATACGCTGCGGCGCTGGATGATCAACGAAGGATCGCTGACCCTGTCCGTTGGATTGTCGACGGGCGGCACATCGCTCAGCTGAGCCGGAAAGGCACGACATGAACGTCACACGCGACATTGCGGGCAAGGAAACGTCGGCCACCCATGGCGCGTATCTGACAGTGCGCGAGATGATCCTGACCGGCGCCCTGCCCCCGGGCGAAAAGCTCAAGATCGAACAGCTCCGCGCCCTCTTGAACACCGGCGCAAGCCCCGTTCGCGAGGCGCTGAGCCTTCTGACCTCCGACATGCTGGTCGAACGCATCGACCAGCGCGGATTCCGCGCGGCCCCCGTGGGCAAGGCGAATTTCGATGAAATCCTGACCCTGCGCTGCACGCTAGAGCCGATGGCGCTGCGCGCCTCGATCGCCGCGGCAAATGCGACATGGGAGGAACGTCTGGTGCTGCGCCACCACCATATGAAAAAGGCCAGCCAACGCGGCACTACTGATTTCGAGGTGGCGCACAAGGCGTTCCACATGGCGCTGCTGGACAATGCAGGCCTGCCGATGTTGGAACGCTATTGCGCGCAGCTTTATGATCTGAACATCCGCTACCGCTATCTCGCCGCCGGTGGCGCGAACTACCGCAAGCGCAGCATCGATGCGGAGCATCAGGAGATCCTGGAAGCCGCACTCGATCACGATGCGGACGCCGCGACCGAACGTCTGATCAGCCACTACTGCCGCACGGGCGACTATCTGAGCCGCCAGATGGAGGGATGAGGTGCAGCGCAACTGGTTTCTCGGCGATCTGCTGACGCAGCTCTTTGACCGGCCCGCGCAGGCACAAGGGACGGAGGACGCGCGCACCCTGCCCGCCTTGTGCGACGCGCTCTTGGGCGCCGAAGGTGACATTGCAGGTATCCCGCTGGCGGCCACCCTGCTCGACCGATATGCGGCCAGCAGTGATGACGAAAAGCTGGCGTTTTTCGAACATCTCAACGGATCATTGGAGCTGGACGCCGCACATCTCGCGGACCTGGCGCGGGCCTATGCGGACGCACCTGACACGGGCCTCTTTCAACAGCTGAGTGCGGCGGCCGAACCGCGCCGGCAAGAGCTGTTGCGCCGCCTCAACCAACCCGTCGGGGCCACTGCGGCCCTCGTGGCGATGCGCGTCGACCTGTTGCGTCTGGTGCGCGATCATCCGGCGCTCAGGCGGACGGACCTGGACTTTGTTCACCTGCTGCGCAGCTGGTTCAACCCCGGCTTTCTGGTGCTTAGGGCGATCAACTGGGACACGCCCGCGCGCATCCTCGACAAGATCGTGGCCTATGAGGCCGTGCACCGCATCGGCGATCTGGATGATCTGCGCCGACGGCTCTACCCTGAGGATCGCCGCTGCTTTGCCTTTTTTCACCCATCGATGCCGGATGAACCGCTGATCTTTGTCGAGGTGGCGCTGACGACGGATATCCCCGCCTCCATCGATGCGCTACTGCTGGACGGCCGGACGCCGCTGGCCGCCGCCGATGCGCGGGTTGCAGTGTTCTATTCGATCTCCAACTGTCAGACGGGGCTGAGCGGCATCAGCTTTGGCCATCTGCTGATCAAGCAGGTGGTGGCCGAACTGGCCCGCGATGTGCCGGGGCTGGCGCAGTTTGTGACGCTTTCGCCGATCCCGCGCCTCAACGCGTGGCTGGCCACGCAGACGGGTGACCCCGACATCGGGCAGGCAGCGCGCGCCGTGCTTGGAGACGCGGCGGATGACGAGACGCTGCGCGGGTTGACTGCGCGCTACCTGCTTACCGCCACACAGCCCGATGGCACGCCTTACGATCCGGTGGCGCGGTTCCATCTGGGCAACGGTGCGGAGGTGCACGATGTGCACGCCAATGCCGACACCTCCGCCAACGGGCACGCACAATCAAGCGGGGCGATGGTCAACTACCTCTACGACCTGCGGCAAACGCGGCAGAACCACGAAGGGTTTGCCCTGCACGGCACCATCGCCGCGGCCCGGCATGTGCGCGCCCTGGCCGAGGCGTCATTGGCCCCGAACCCCAAGGAAGAACTTGCGTGACCAATACCCTCTACGACGCACTGATCGCGCCGCATCACGACAACCCCGACCCGTTCCTGCAGCGCGACGATGGCGTGACGCTGAGCTACGCCGCCTTTGTCGAACGCGCGGCACAGATCGCCCATGTACTGGTGGAGCACGGGTTGCGACCGGGTGACCGGATCGTCGTGCAAGCGCCCAAGCTGAGCGATACCATCGCGCTTTATGCCGGTGCGGTGCAGGCGGGCGCCGTCTATCTGCCGCTCAACACCGCCTACACCCTGTCAGAGCTGCGCTATTTCATCGGTGACGCGACGCCCGCCCTGATCATCTGCGACAGCGCGGATGGGGCGCAGATCACCGAGATCGCGGCGGAGGTCGGCGCCAAGGTCCTGACGCTGGGCGGCGACACCGGGACGCTGAGCGTGGCGGCGAACGGCCAGCCCACACGCTTTGACACGGTCGCGCGCGGCCCGGATGATCTGGCCGCCCTGCTTTACACCTCGGGCACCACCGGACGGTCCAAGGGTGCGATGCTGAGCCACCGCAACCTGCTGTCCAACGCCACCGTCCTGACGGATCTGTGGCAGATCACGGATCAGGATCGGCTGATCCACGCGCTGCCGATCTTTCACACGCATGGGCTGTTTGTGGCGCTGAACACCGCGCTGCTCGCGGGGGCCAGTGTGCGGTTGATGTCCGCCTTTGACCTCGACGTGGTCTTGGGCGCGTTGCCCACCGCGACCCTGATGATGGGCGTGCCGACCTTTTACACCCGTCTGTTGGGCGATGCGCGGTTGACCCAGGATCAGTGCCGCACCATGCGGCTGTTCATCTCGGGCTCCGCCCCCCTGCTGGCCGAAACGCACAAGGCGTTCAAGGCGCGCACCGGTCACCGCATCCTCGAACGCTACGGCATGACCGAGACGAACATGATCACCTCGAACCCGTATGAGGGCGACCGCATCGCGGGCACCGTCGGGCACGCCCTGCCGGGGACGGAGGTCAAGATCACCGATCCCGACACCGGGGCCGCGCTGCCGCATGGTGAGATCGGGATGATCGAGGTGCGCGGCGACAACGTCTTTCAAGGCTACTGGAACATGCCCGAGAAAACCGCCGAAGAGTTGCGGGCCGACGGGTTCTTCCTGACAGGCGATCTCGCAGTGATGGAACCCGATGGCCGCGTCTCGATCGTTGGGCGGGCCAAGGATCTGATCATCTCGGGCGGGTACAACATCTACCCCAAGGAGATCGAGGATGTGATCAACGATGTGGACGGCGTGAATGAAAGCGCGGTCTTCGGAATCCCACATCCCGATTTTGGCGAAAGCGTTGTGGCGGCGGTGGTTGCCAGCCCCGGCGCGGCGGTAGCACCCGACGATATCAAAGGCGTGGTCGAGGCGGACCTGGCCCGCTTCAAACACCCGCGCCGCTACATCATGCTAGATGCCCTGCCCCGCAACACGATGGGTAAGGTACAGAAAAACGTTCTGCGACAGACATATAGCGACTGACCTCCAACCGGCACGATCATCACCTGACCGACGCTGGCGCAAACAACGCAGCCCGAGGGCGTCGGCAAAATATTTCCGACTAAATTACTCGGGCACCTTGATCTGCGCGCAAAAATAGTTTCTGAGTGTTTTTGTAAACAACTTCATTCGGAGCCACCAATGACCCGCGCTATCCTTCCCCTGACCGCTGCCCTTGTCGCGCTCGGCCCTGTTGCCGCCGCCGCCGAGGGCGCGCTGAACCTTTATTCCTCGCGCCATTATGACACCGACGAGCGGCTCTATTCCGACTTTACCGAAGCAACCGGAATCACCATCAACCGGATCGAGGGCAAGGCGGACGAACTGATCGCCAGGATGCAGGCCGAAGGTGCGAACTCCCCCGCCGATATCCTGCTGACCGTCGATACCTCGCGCCTGGAACGCGCCAAGGCCGCAGGCGTGCTGCAAGCGGTGCAAAGTGCCGCACTCGAGGCGCGCATTCCCGAGGCGCTGCAGGATGCCGACAACCAATGGTTCGGCTTCAGCCAGCGCGCGCGCATCATCTTTTACGACAAGACCGACGTGACCGACCCGCCCAAATCCTATGTCGACCTCGCGGACCCCGCCTATGAGGGCATGGTGTGCCACCGCTCATCCTCCAACGTCTATTCCCAGACGCTGCTGTCGGCCGTGATCGAGAACCACGGCGAAGAGGCTGCGCGCGATTGGGCCGCCGGGGTCGTGTCGAACTTTGCCCGTGACCCGCAGGGCGGCGACACCGATCAGCTGCGCGGCTTGGTGTCGGGCGAAAGCGATATCTCGATCTAGAACACCTACTACTTTGCCCGCGCCATCCGGCGCGCCGT
>ERZ1740067.2814-NODE-2814-length-10252-cov-6.362067_pt1 | contig 10252 bp, 10 predicted proteins | sample MGYA00581736_ERZ1740067 | MGnify/ENA primary metagenome ERZ1740067 (study PRJEB43018, sample SAMN04849236) | marine metagenome | isolation source: floating plastic debris | place: Pacific Ocean | collected 2008-08-27 | study: EMG produced TPA metagenomics... | reverse complement strand
TCGGCCTCATGGGCTTCATGATGATCTATCTGTTGCTGGTCATCGTGATGGGCATGATCCTCGATTCCACCTCGATCATGCTGATCCTTCTGCCGCTGTCGCTGCCGATTGTTACCGGTCTTGGCGGTGATTTGATCTGGTTCGGCATTGTGACGGTCATTGCTGTGGAGATCGGTTTGTTGACGCCGCCGTTCGGCCTCACCGTCTACGTGGTGAAAGCCACAATATCAGACCGGAACACGACCCTTGGCGACATATTCATCGGCACGTTTCCGTTTGTCGTCATGATGACGTTTGTCACCTTGCTGCTGACCTTCATCCCGGCGCTCAGCCTGGTCTTTGAATAGGATCCACCATGCAGTTCGTGGTCTATGCAATCGACAAACCCGATGCGCTCCCGCTTCGTCTGGAGGTTCTGGAAGCGCACCGGCATTTTCTGGGAACAGAGCTGGCAAACTACGGTGTAAAGGTTCTGCTCTCTGGTCCCCTTACCGAGGACGATGGGTCCACCATGCGCGGTTCCTTTTTTCTGCTTGAGGCTGAAAACCGCGAAAGCATTGAAAAAATGTTTGCCAATGATCCGCTGCAAGCTGCCGGCGTCTGGGCGGAGCAGCACATCTCCGCCGTTACGGTTCGACAAAACAATATGCCAACAGACCAGTAGAACACACGGGAGAAAAGGAATGCCCGAATTTAAAGGCGGATGCCTTTGTGGCGCGATCCGGTATGAAGTCGCGGCCAAACCGGTCAACATGTGGAACTGTCACTGCACCGATTGTCAAAAGTCTTCCGGGGCCAGCTATGGCACAAATGTATTTGTGAAGGTTGCGGATCTTACAATCACAAAGGGTAAGCCTGCAAGGTTCCAGCATCAGGCGGACAGCGGCAACACCATGACCAAGGAATACTGCTCCAACTGTGGTTCGCAGCTCTTTAACGGCAATTCCGGACGCCCGGCGATTAAAGTAATAAGGGCGGGCACAATCGACGACCCAAGCTTTGTCGTCCCGCGCGCTAACATCTATGCCTCACGGGCGCTCCCCGCTGCAATTGAGGGGACTGAGATCCCAACCTTCGACGAAATGCCTCCCGATCTATCGGTCTTTTTTACCGGTTGAACCAATTTGGAAACCAGCTAGCTAGACATTATGGCTCTGATCACAAATACAATAATTCAGATCAGACCTAGGCTTTGAAGTTGACAGTCTGCGGGTATGCAGCTGAAACAACTGGCAGACTTGCGATCAATGGCTTTGAGAAAAGCTGGCTGGGCTTCTGTCACATTCTGGGAACGTTTACCGTCGCATCTGCTCAGATTGACCCGCGTTTCATTGCCTGCCAAGTAAGCCTGCTATGGCCACGGCGCTCAATTCGCCGTGGCTGATCTCAGCCTTAAAACATGTGAAGGAATTTCAATGTCCGATATAAAACGCCTGCAAGTTGGTCCACGGATGAGCCAGGCCGTCGTACATGGTGGCCTTGTCTGGCTGGCTGGCCAGGTGGGTAATCCGGGCGAGAGCGTCGCCGATCAGACCAAGGTCATCCTGCAGAAGATCGAGAAGTTGTTGGCGGATGCCGGGAGCGATAAATCCCGCCTGTTGCAGGCCACAATCTGGCTGGCCAGCATGGACGATTTCGCCGAAATGAACGAAGTCTGGGATGCTTGGGTAGACCCTGCCAATCCGCCAGCCCGCGCTTGCGGAGAGTCCAAACTGGCAACCCCAGAGTACACGGTGGAAATCATTGTGGTCGCCGCAGTCTCACAATAAGCAACGATTAGAACCGACATCCTGGAGCCAGTCTGAGCCTTTGGTCTGGCGCGGACAGTCTCCGGGATTTGTTTCATGGCACTAAATCGAAGTGCTTTTCGAAACACCCAAGTCCGGAAGTCTTTTTAGGGTCCCTGAACATCAACCGTAATTCGCTTCGTCTTCCCGGCGTTCAAAGTCGTAGATTTCGCCCGTTGAGGCCAGCTGGCTGATCCGGACCGGCGCCCCGTCGTCACTGAGTTCCACCAAACCGATCCCCGGAGCGTTCAAAATGCGGCGACCGTGCGGTGTGCCTTCCGGCTTGCGCGGGATAATGCGCATGCCGCGGCGCTTTGTCAGCCAGTTGAGAGGTGATCGCGGCGCAAACGCCCAGCGGTTTCCGTGATCCAGAACGGCGAGCAATCGGTCCGGCCATTTGTTTTTGATGCCACTGGAACAGACTTGCCAGATCTCCGGGTTCTGGCCGGATTGCCGGGTACGCGACTGCCGCCCGTTGCGCAACTCCACGTCATAGACAAACGAGTAATGAACATCTCCGGACAGAATGACGAAGTGTTTCGGCGTGTTCCGATGCTGGAAGATGTTGAGGATCGCGCTCGCCGTCCCTGGATGGGCCATCCAGTATTCCGCATCCACCATCAGCGGCTTGCCGAGGAGCGTAAACAGTTTCTGGACAGACTCGATCAGTTTCACCCCGAAGATCGGTGCAGCCGAAACTAGCAAAACAGCATCTTTGTTTCTAAGCCGGGCCTGTAATTCCGTCGCCGCTTCCCAGTCGAGAAGACCGGAGGGATAGTGACTGTTGCGCTCAGAGCGCCATCTACGGGTGCGCGTATCCAAGGCGATCAAGGGCGGATCGGTTGGCCATTCGAAATCCCACTTCTCATAGTCGAGTATGTGGTCGATTGCAGCTTCATGGTCTTCGGACCCGGGCCGCTGCAGGGCGGCTTCGAATACGGTTTTCAGGTCTTCCCGAATGGTTTTCGGACGGTTGCCCCAGCCCTGATTGATGCCATAGGCAATGAGCGCATTGCCGATGACCCGCCGGGCAAGCGGATGTCCGTAAGCCGCCTCTTCCCAGGCAAGCGAGAGGTTCCAATCGTCTGTAACATCATGATCGTCAAAAATCATGGCCGTCGGAATGTGGGCCAGCAACCGGCGAACGTTGCCAAGTCCGCTGACAAATCCATCAATATGCCGGACTTCCCGGTCGTACATCCGCTGGTCTTTGTCCGAGAGATCGCCCGGAGCCTTACGCTCCGGCAGAACAGCCCAACAGGCCGGTGACCAGACAAGCAGGTACATCGCCAGCATTTCAGCCAGGGTCATCAGGTGATTTCTGGCGTGCAGAGATGTGAAGATCGGTTTTTGCGTCCCGCCAAACATGACATCGAAGACCGAGGCATTCTGATCGATCTTCGGCAAGAGCTGGTCCCGCTTGTATAAAAAGCCGGCGGCGTCCCGCAATGCGGTTCCACTTGCCGGCGCCCCAGGCTCAATCCCGGGCAGGTCTTCATCCGGCAGGCCCAAGACGTCTACCAGCGCGGTGATGGCCTGTACCATCGGACCAGCAGCATCATCCACATAGACCTGGTCGCCGCTCAGGACCAACAACTCCGGCATGGGGTGCTGCGCGTCGTTGTCGGAAATCGCCTGCTCAACAGCCTGGTCGGCAGCAACCAGCCCGTCAGCACAGGAACTGTGCGGCTTCCTGCATGAGCCGTGCATGACCGAAGAGACATTCTTCGGGATTCGAATGAACGGGAGATCACGGCCCGGATAACAAAGATCCTTTGCCCAGTGTGTGTGGTCCTCCCACCGACCCCCGCCCCCCACAGGCTTTTCAACAAAAAGGCTTAGCCGATAGGGTATCAACACCTCTTCCGGCAGGGGATCAGACAGGGCAAGGTTGATAAGAAGATAACTGAGTTGCTCTCCGGCCCTCAGCCAAAACAACTCCGGTGCTGACGGGTCCAATTCAAAGATCCGTGCGTCCATCTCTGGTGGGAAAAGCTCAAGTTTGACTGGGCTCTGCGCCCGGACTGCGAGCCAGACTGCCAAACGATCTGATTGGATACGGCGGATGATGGGTCCGGCTAATACAGTGGGGAGCACATCAGATTTCTGCGACTTGGGATCGCTCAACAACATTCTCCAAACTGGCCGCCATTCCGTTTGCAACGCGCCGGCACGTTCTACACACTGTCTGGACAGTTAGGGCGGCAGGTCGGGATTTACAAATGTCAGCGTATCTATATGGAAACACGTGAGTTTTTCTGACCGGACTTACAAAGTGTCCCGATGACGGACTTCTGTAGGCAGTTGGACGCTCTCCGGCGACCGGCCGTGTAACGCTTCGATGAGTGCGCGGGCCGCCAATTGTCCCATCCGCCGATGCGGGACATGGACTGTAGTCAGCGGAACAGGCGCGACGAAAGCCAGCTCGATGTCATCAAAGCCTGTGATTGCTACATCACCCGGAACCTTGAGCCCGAGGTCAGCTGCGGCCCTCAGCGCGCCAACAGCCAAAACATCGTTGCCGCACATTACTGCGGTCGGAGAATTGGCACCGGACATCAACTGTTGGAACGCCGCCTCACCGTTTTCGATCGAATAGGCCGTCTCAACGACCTGCAGGGTGTCTGGGTCAAGACCGGCATCCCGCATAGCGGCCCAGATGCCTTCCACGCGTTCCCGTGCCCGGTCGTTGGTCGCGGTATCTGCAGATATGCAGCCGATTGTCCGGTGCCCCTTGCCAATAACGTCTGTGGCAAGCGCCTTCATAGCCTTGCGGTTGTCAAAGCCAACGGACAGATAGTCTTGCGAAGGTTCCGATGCCCAGGTTAGAACCGCCGGGATTTTGCGCTTTTTCAAAAACTCATAGATCTGCGGATCCCGCTGATACCCAATCAAGAGCAAGGCATCTGCGCCGCGGGCGGTCAGCGTCCGGATTTGCTCTTCTTCGAGATCCTGCCGATAGGACGAGCTGGCAACGAGAAGCGTGCAACCGTTCTTTTGCAGCTCTTCCTGAAAAGCCTGGATGCCGCGCGCAAAAATGGCGTTTTCCATTGTAGGAATGATGGCGCCGATCATGTTTGTCCGGCCGGCAGCGAGCGCGCGCGCACTGTAATTCGGCGCATAACCAAGATGATTGACGGCATCCATGACAGTTTTGAGGGTCTTTTCCGTGACACGGTCCGGTGTGTTCAGACACCTGGACACGGTTGCCGTCGACACACCTGCTCTCGCCGCGACATCGGCAAGTGTCGGCACTGAGGACTCAGGCGATTTCGAAAATTCTTCCATCGGTCAAACCGCTCAGAAACCGTTTAGACACATAACGTTGGTCCCGCCATACAGGGCTTGCGCACTAAACAAAACCATTTTTGTGCTTGCAATGGCAAATGTAAGCGCTTACATTTTTCACAGCCGGGTGAATTGGTCGTTGGGAGGTGATCATGCTTTTGGCGTTGGCAGGCGGTCTCTTTGCCGTCTTCGTGATCAATGTATCGATCGGTTCCTTTGGTGGAACACCGTTTTTCGGAAATGTCGGAGAAATGCTGTGTCTGTTCGCTGTCTCGGCGGCGTTCACCGCAGCTGTGCTCAAGAAGGAAGCAGAAAAGTAACCGGCATCATCAGGTTCAGACAGGATTTCTTGGGAGGAAATCATGAAAAAGACGGAAGACTTGGCCTCACACGAGCGCCGCAATTTCTTGAAGCTCAGCAGCGCTGGCGCATTCACCGCTGCCGTGGTGGCTGGCGCAGCAGGCACCCTCTGGTCCGACGAAGCCGTCGCTCAAACCGCGCAGGAGGAGCGCGAACGGGAACAAGCCGCCGACCACACGATGACGCTGGCAACCGCCTATGTTCTCGGCGCATCCCGCAGCTACCCGATCATGCAGCTGGACCTGAAAGAAAACATCCAGAACGCTACAAACGGCAAGGTCTACGTGAAACTCGCACCTGGCGGTCAGCTCGGCGCTGGCGGCGCACTTGCCCAAGCGGTTCAGGGCGGCACCATTCAGGCAGCCCAGCACTCGTTGTCCAACTTCGCTCCGTTCGCATCCGCAGTTGACTTGATCAACATGCCGTACTTCTGCGGCTCCAACCAGCGCTTCACCAACCTCGTGACATCCGAAGCTTGGAAAAAGGAAGTCCACCCGAAGGTTGAGGCCTCCGGCTTCAAGGCACTCTTCTATGTTGTGATTGACCCGCGCGTAGTCGCGGTTCGCAAAGGCGGCAACAAAGTCATCACTCCGGCTGATCTCGATGGCGTGAAATTCCGTGTGCCGGGATCTGCCATGCTTCAGCAGTACTACCGCATGGTCGGCGCGAACCCGACACCGGTTGCCTGGGGTGAGACACCATCTGCGATCAAGCAGGGCGTTGCCGATGCGCTCGACCCATCCGTCGGCGCGCTCTACGTCTTCGGCTTCAAAGACATTCTGAGCCATGTAACGTTCACGCAGGCAGTACCGGACAGCCAAGTCTACTCCATGAACCTGGAGTGGTTTAACTCCTTGCCGGCAGATGTTCAGCAGGGCATTGAGTTTGCTGGTGAAATCACGGCTCAGCAGAACCTTGCAAAGGTTCCGGCAGCCCGCTCCTACGCGATGGCAGAACTGGCCAAGTCAGGCGTGGAATTCCACTCGCTCACAGACGACCAGTTAGCCGAGTGGCAAGCCGCCGGCGGCTACCAGCGCGAGGAATGGGACCAGTTCAAGGTTGAGATGGCGGGGTCCATGGAGGCCTTCGGCCGCTTGGAAGAAGCTGCGAATACGCAAGGCCGCCTCTACGTCCACGACGCCTAAAGATGAATTGCCTGCCGGCGCCATCAAGAGCGCCGGCGGCCCACACTGTGCCCTTTCCAATTCCCTGTTCACGCGACCACCGCATCGGGCATGCTGCCTGATGTGAACGGTCGAGGAGTGCCAATGTCATCTGTCCTTCAAGCTGTAGACAAGAACGGCGAGCGCTGGCTGCTTCTGCTGTTCTACGTCATGCTGGTGCTGACCATGTTCATTGAAGTGGTTCGGCGCGAAGTCTTCTCTTTCTCGTCGATCTGGGGCGAGGAAATTGTCCGCTACTCCTTCATCTATCTCGCCTGGATCGGGGCGGCGGCTGCGGTCAAAGAGCGTGGTCATATCCGGATCGATGTTCTGATGCAGTATGTCAGCCCCAAGGTGAAAGCACTGCTCTACATCTTCGGCGACATTATCATGGCGATCGTTGCAGTGATTGCATTCTACTGGTCGCTGGAAACCGTGCTTGTTTCGGCAAAATTCGGATCGGTAACACACGGCCTGCGTATTTCGCAGGTCTGGTTCCTCAGCGCCGTGCCTCTCGGCTTCGCCCTCATCCTTTTCCGTCTCGCCCAGTCGTTCCTGCGCGATTTCCGCGACCTTCGTGATGGCAATCCCGTCTACGAAGGCGACAAACTCTTCGACTAAAGGGGGCGGCTATGCTTTGGCAACATATGCAACCGCAAACAATTGAACTTGGCTGGGATTTCTACGGTCCGGTTCTCCTGTTCGTTCTGCTTGTCGCGCTTGCTGTACCGGTTTGGGCTGCCATCGGTGCCGCTGCGAGCCTTATGCTGGTCTGGTCCGGCGCACTTCCCCTTTCCCTGGTCGGCGAAAAGCTTTTCAGCGGCATTGACGCCTTCGCGTTGACAGCGGTCCCACTGTTCATCCTGACCGGGGATGCACTGGTCCGAACCGGGCTCAGTCGAAAATTTCTCGACGTGGCAGAAGCGCTCACGCAATTCGCAAAGGGCGGTTTCGGCTCCGCAACCGTCCTTGTCTGCGGCATGTTTGCAGCCATTTCCGGATCGGATGCGGCCGGTGCGGCAGCTGTCGGTCGCATGACCATCGACCGGCTCGTGGAAAGCGGCTATCCGCGCCCCTACGCCTGTGCCCTGGTCGCAGCCGGTGCTTGTACCGGCATTCTGATCCCGCCATCCATCGCGTACATCATCATCGGTTTGGTGCTGGGTATCTCCGCATCGACGCTGTTCCTTGCAGCCGTTATTCCGGGCCTTGCCATCCTGGTCTCGATCCTCGCCACCAACATCATCATGAACCGGCTCTATGGCTGGGAAGGTGGCGGTAACATCAGCATGGGTGAGTATTTCTCCCGGCTGTGGGTTGCCATCAAATCGGGTTGGTATGCGTTTATCGTCCCGGTGATCATCTTCTACGGCATCTTTTCCGGCCGCTTGACCCCAACAGAAGCCGGCGCCACCGCTGTCGTCGTGACCATCGTCATGGGCTTTATCTTGGGAACGCTGCGGTTCTCGGACTTTCCGGCCATGCTGGTGAGTTCGGCCAAGGTCAATGGTGTGATCATTCCAATCATCGCCTTCTCCATTCCCCTTGCAGAAGCCCTTGCCATCATTGGTGTGCCCCAAGGTTTTGTAGCGGTCGCCACCGGCATCAGCGATGAGCCCTGGGTGCTCATCATGATGATGATCCTGGTCTTGATCGCCGCAGGCTGCGTCATGGAAACCACGCCGAACATCGTGATCCTGGCGCCAATTCTGAAACCACTCGCCGACAACATCGGCATGAACGAGATCCAGTTCTGCATCATGATGATCACCGCACTCGGTGTCGGGTTTATCACGCCGCCGCTCGGTCTCAATCTGTTCGTCGTCTCCGGCCTCACAGGTGAATCGATATTGAAAATCGCCGCCCGGGCCGTTCCCTTCGTCCTCTTCATGCTCGCCGTGACCTTGCTGATTGCCTATGTACCGGCAATCTCCACCACGCTGCTGCCTGAAATTTACAAGTAGGCTCTGCCATGACTGTTGAATATCTGAAGAAAGCAGATCTGACCTCCAAGACCGACGCGTCCGAGACCACAAAGATCGTTCAGGAGATCCTCGATACGATCGAAGCTGGTGGCGACGCCGCTGCGATGGAGTATGCCGCCAAGTTCGACAAGTATGACGGCGAAATCATCCTGAGCGATGCTGAGATCGAAGCCGCAAGTGCCAAGGTCCCGGATAAACTCAAGCGCGATATTGAGTTCGCCCATGCCAACGTCAAGCGCTTTGCCGAGGCTCAGCGTGAGACCTGCCAGAACATCGAGGTTGAGGTCGTTCCAGGCCTCATCGCCGGCCAGAAAAGCATCCCGGTCAACACGGCTGGCTGCTACATCCCCGGCGGCCGCTATAGCCACATCGCCAGCGCGATCATGACAGTCACCACGGCCAAGGTGGCGGGCTGCGAAAACATCGTTGCATGCTCGCCGCCACGGCCCGGCATCGGCATCAACCCGGCGATCATCTACGCAGCTCATGTTTGCGGCGCCGACAAGATTGTCGCCATGGGCGGGGTCCAGGGTGTGGCCGCCATGACCTTCGGCCTTTTTGGTCTGCCAAAAGCCAACATCCTTGTTGGTCCGGGTAACCAGTTCGTTGCCGAAGCCAAACGGATCCTGTTTGGCCGGGTTGGGATCGATATGTTCGCAGGGCCGACCGACAGCCTGATCCTTGCCGACAAGACAGCGGACCCGGAAGTTGTGGCTGCTGATCTCGTTGGCCAGGCGGAACACGGTTACAATTCACCGGTCTGGCTCGTCACCGACACACGGTCTCTGGCCGAAGAGGTCATGGCGCTGGTGCCGAAACTCATTGACGACCTGCCCGAGGTGAACAGCCAAAACGCGGCCGCCGCCTGGCGCGATTATGCCGAAGTGATCCTGTGCGATACCCGCGAGGAGATGGCGGCGACGTCTGATGCTTATGCTCCCGAACACCTTACGGTGCAAGCCGAAGATCTGGATTGGTGGCTGGACCGTTTGTCCTGCTATGGGTCCTTGTTCCTCGGCGAAGAAACCACAGTTGCATTCGGCGACAAGGCATCGGGCACCAACCATGTGTTGCCGACTTCCGGCGCGGCGTCCTACACTGGAGGCTTGTCGGTCCATAAATTCATGAAGATCGTCACCTGGCAGCGAGCCACCCGCGACGGCGCCAAGCCTGTCGCCGAGGCAACGGCGCGCATTTCACGCCTGGAAGGCATGGAAGGTCACGCCCGCACCGCCGACATCCGGCTGCGGAAGTATTTCCCAGGTGAGAACTTCGACTTGAGCGCGGAGGCGGCAGAGTAAGGCCATGTCCGGTCTGTTTGACGTATCCGGAAAAGTTGCTTGCGTCACCGGGGCCAGTTCAGGTCTCGGCCGGCGCGCAGCCACGGTGCTTGCTCAGGCGGGCGCTTCCGTGGTGGGCGTTGCACGGCGTGCGGCTGACCTTGAGAAGTGGCGGCAGGAAGCGGGCGGTTCGACCGCAGCCGTCGCGGCCGATTTGAGTGATCGCGAGCATCTTGCCAGCATTGTAGAGAGTATCGCCGAACCCTTCGGCCCGCCTCAAATTCTGGTCCATGCGGCTGGGATCAATACCCGCGAAGCCGCCAATGATGTGACTGATGCCGGTTGGGACATCACCATGATGCTCAACCTCACCGTACCGTTTTTTATGA
>ERZ1740067.2813-NODE-2813-length-10252-cov-10.903207_pt1 | contig 10252 bp, 10 predicted proteins | sample MGYA00581736_ERZ1740067 | MGnify/ENA primary metagenome ERZ1740067 (study PRJEB43018, sample SAMN04849236) | marine metagenome | isolation source: floating plastic debris | place: Pacific Ocean | collected 2008-08-27 | study: EMG produced TPA metagenomics... | reverse complement strand
GTTGCCATGCCTAGCGTTGTGTAGCGCTTGGTGTGTTCGACGCTCTCAAAACCCTCTTGTGCCGCAAGTTGAACGTCGGAGACTTTCACGTCGTTCTGATAGTCGAGCCAGGCTTTCGCGCGCAATTTCTGGGGTGCGTTGGACGGCATGAGCCAGATCGGGGCCATGGGAGTCTCGTCCGGTGCATCTGCCGTTGGTGCAGCGTCTGAGCCCGCTTTCGCACCTGTACGCGCAGCGGCGGTCTGCCCGGCCTTGGCTGCGTTTTGCAGGACCGCGTCGAGATACATCTCACCATCTGCGGTGCCAGTAGGGATCACAAACGGTGCGCCATCGTGGCTGGTCGGTGCTTTGTCATGATCGGGGCGGAAGGCGGCTTGGGCCTCGTCCCAGATCAGCTTGCCACCGCAATGCGACCAGAGATGCACCACCGGGGACCAGCCACCGGACATGGCGACTGCATCGCAAAAGACCTCTGTGGTTTCGGACCCATCGCCATCCTGTGGGCCGATGAGCACGGAGTGCAGCTCTTTTGCGCCTTTGGCTTTCACAACTGCGGAACCGAGATGCACTTTTATGCCGAAATCCTTGGCATCTGCCATCAATGCGCCACCGCCCTCGGGCCGGGCATCAACGATGGCAGGCACTTTCAGGCCTGCTTGGGCGAGTGCAATGGCCGTGCGGTAGGCGTCATCGTTGTTTGTGACGACCACGGTGCGGTCACCCGGGCTGATGCCGTAGTTGATGGCAAAGTCGCGCACCGCCGAGGCGAGCATGACACCCGGAATGTCGTTGCCCGCAAAGCTGAGCGGGCGTTCAATGGCGCCTGTCGCAGTGATCACCTGTGCGGCCCGGATGCGCCAAAGGCGGTGGCGTGGGCCGGGCGTGTCGGGAGTATGATCGGTCAGGCGTTCGTAGCCCAGCACGTAGCCGTGGTCGTAGACCCCTGCCCCCATGGTGCGGGTGCGGATGGTGACGTTGGGCATGTCTTGCAAGGCATTGACGGTTTCGGTGATCCAAGCCTCCGCATCTTGGCCGTCGATAGTGCCGCCGTCGACCGGTGTGCGTCCTCCCCAATGCGGGGTTTGTTCCAAGAGCAGCACTTTCGCGCCCGTCTGTGCTGCGCTCGTCGCCGCTTGCAGGCCAGCGACACCCCCACCAATCACAAGGACATCGGTGAAGGCGTAGAAGTGTTCGTAGCGGTCAGGATCGCGGGCCTCGTGATCGGGGGCTTTGCCCAAACCGGCAGAGTGACGAATGAATGGCTCGTAAATGTACTTCCAGAACGGGCGCGGGTGGATGAACATCTTGTAGTAGAACCCTGCCGGCAAAAACCGGGCGAGGATGTTGTTCACCACGCCGATGTCATACTCCAGCGACGGGAAATGGTTCTGGCTGGTCGCGTTTAACCCATGGAAAATCTCGGTCGTGGTGGCGCGCTGGTTGGGTTCCAACGTGTCGCCTGTGCCGAGATTGAACAGCGCGTTTGGTTCTTCAGACCCGCTGGCCACCACGCCGCGCGGGCGGTGATACTTGAAGCTGCGACCCATCAGGGTTTGACCGTTGGCCAGCAGTGCTGAGGCGAGCGTGTCGCCTTGGCAGCCTTCGAGGAGCTTGCCGTTGAACTTGAACGTGACCGGGCGGTCGCGGTTGATCAGACGGCCCTGTGTGGGAAGACGTGCGCTCATGACCAGGCCTCTGGAAGCTTGGTCGTCGGCCCTCCGGGGGGAGTTTTTTGGGCAAGATGAAGGGTCATGTGAGGTCTCTCCAGCGGAAGCCGGGGCGTTTTTGGCGGATCGTGTCTAGGAGGTCTTTCGGCGGTTCCGAGGTCTGCGCGCTATAGGTGCCGAAGACTTCGAGCGTTTGGGTGCACCGAGCGGCATGGAACCACTTGCCGCAGCCATTGGCGTGGCGCCAGCGTTCGAAATGCACGCCGCGCGGGTTTTCGCGGTGGAACAGGTATTGGGTAAAATCGTCGTCGGCCGAGCCGGGGCCGAAGCGTGTCAGATGCGCTTCGCCGCCTGCATGCAGTTCGGTTTCTTCAGCGGCGACGCCACAGTAGGGGCATGTCAGGAGAAGCATGGCGCGCCTCCCCTGACATGTGTGTGTGTGTCAGCCGCCGGTGCCGTCTGTGCCGTTGGTGATTGTGTCGGCAGGCAGGGCCGGTTGGATTTGATCGGCAGGTGCGAGGTTGTCCACGGCTGCGGGCGCGTTTGGATCACCGCCGCTGCCCGGCATGAACAGCAAGAGGCCCAGCGCGAGGACCGCGACAGCCGCAACCGCAACCCAGATGGATGTCGTACCCATGTGCTCCACTCCTTTTGTTGTGGTGCCCATGACGTGGAACGTTTTTGAAGCTCGCGCAAACGGGTCGGCAGCGGGTTGCCGGAGCGGTGCGCGGATTGCTGCGTGGCGCCATTTGGAAGCGTTTGGCGCGCGCCCGGCTGGCGCATATCCGCCCATTTGGTGGGGTTTAAGATGGTCAGGCGCATAAAGGCCCCCGGTTGATTGCTGACCGTGCGCAGGGCACACTGGCGGAATGGAATGGCTGATGTTCGGGTTTGGCGCGTTGTTGGTGGGCGCTGTGTGTTTGGCGATCTACGAGCGGTGTAAGGGTGTACGGCTGCGCGATGATCGAGGGTATGAGCCGCAGACTGAAGCGGACCGCGAGAAAGAACGCATCACAAGCCAGCAACTGCACCTTTGACGGTTTGGCTTCGCGTCTTGTGGCGTAGGGCTCGTTTTGCATGTGCTTGGCAACCTTGATCAATGCGCCACCCCCGCAGCGACGCTTTCGTCAATAAACCGGCCTTCGCGGAAGCGGTTGAGGCCGAACTCTTCGGTCAGCGGGGAGTGGCCCTTGGCCATCAGTTCCGCCATGCCCCAGCCTGAACCGGGGATGGCCTTGAAGCCACCGGTGCCCCAGCCGCAGTTGATGAAGCAATTCTCAAGCGGTGTTTTTGACATGATGGGTGAGCGGTCGCCCGTCATATCGACAATACCGCCCCACCAGCGGAGCATTTTGAGGCGGGAGATCATCGGGAAGGTCTCGATCAGCGCGCGCACCGTTTCCTCGACATGATGGAACGACCCGCGCTGGGTGTAGTTGTTATAGCCGTCCGCGCCGCCGCCGATGACCATTTCACCCTTGTCGGACTGGCTCATGTAGCCGTGCACAGTGTTGGCCATGACGACCACGTCCATGACAGGCTTGATCGGCTCGGACACAAGCGCTTGCAGGGCGACGGATTCGATTGGCAGGCGGAAGCCCGCCATCTCGGCCAGCACGCCGGAATGGCCCGCGACGACGATGCCAAGCTTGTCACAGTCGATGTCACCCTTTGTGGTGGTGACGCCTGTCACTTTGCCGCCGGATTGGCGGACTGCGGTAACTTCGCATTTCTGGATGATGTCCATACCCATGTCAGAGCACGCGCGGGCATAGCCCCAGGCGACGGCGTCATGGCGCGCCGTGCCGCCGCGGGGTTGCCAGAGTGCGCCGAGGACCGGGTAGCGCGGGCCTTTGAGCTCGATGATTGGGCAGAGCTTCTTGACTTCAGCCGGACCTATAAACCGCGTCTCAACCCCTTGCAGCGCATTGGCGTGCGCCGTGCGTTGGTAGCCGCGGATTTCGTGCTCTGTTTGCGCAAGCATCATGACGCCACGCGGACTGAACATAATATTGTAGTTGAGGTCCTGGCTCAGGTCTTCGTAAAGCGAGCGCGCCTTTTCGTAGATCGCGGCCGACGGGTCTTGCAGGTAGTTCGAGCGAATGATCGTTGTGTTGCGTCCGGTATTGCCGCCGCCGAGCCAGCCTTTTTCGATCACAGCCACGTTCTTGATGCCGAAGTTCTTGCCGAGGTAATAGGCGGTGGCCAGGCCGTGGCCCCCTGCCCCGACAATGATCACATCGTACTTTTTCTTTGGCTCCGCCTTGCGCCACGCCCGTTCCCAGCCCGTGTGGTAACGAACGGCTTCTCTGGCAACGGCAAAGGCGGAATAGCGTTTCATGAGGCGACTCAAACCTTGGGGTGTAACTGGATGTTATGTGGACTGAACATGGGGCAAAGCGGATACTCCACGCGTCATTTTACCCTGTTTTTGCGACATGGCGCTTTGTCACGGGGCGTTGCCCTTTTTTCAAGCGCTTCCGGGTTATACATGACGGGGACGTTTAGCTGAGGGGGGTGCACGCCATGACGTTCTTCTGGATTGCAACGGGTGTGTTGTCTCTGGCGATGGCGGGCTTGCTGGTGGTGTCGCTTTTGCGGGGCCAGCGCAACACCGGACCAGCTGAGGCGTTCGACGTACAGGTTTATCGCGACCAGCTGAACGAAGTGGACCGCGATCTGCAACGCGGGGTGATTTCGCCCGAAGATGCCGAACGGTTGCGCACCGAGATCTCGCGCAGAATTCTGTCAGCCGATAGCAAAGCGCAAGGCACGGCCGTCGCAGGCGAACAGCCGCCAGCGCTTGGCCTGTCAATGGCGGGCCTGATTGCGGCGATCGTCATCGGGGGCGGTTTTGGTCTTTACATGCAGCTCGGTGCCCCGGGATACGGCGATCTGGGCCTTGCGTCCCGTATGGAGATGGCTGAGGCGGCGCGCGAAACCCGCCCGTCACAGGCGGATGCGGAAGCCGAGTTGCCCACCGGCCTTAACCCCGACGTTCAGGCAGGCTATAGCGATTTGGTGCAGCGCTTGCGTGGCGCTGTGGCTGAGCGCCCCGATGATTTGCAAGGACATGTTTTGTTGGCGCGCTCTGAAGCGGCGTTGGGCAATTACGTGGCGGCATATTCGGCGCAGGAACGGGTGATCGTGTTGCGCGGCGATGCGGCAACCGCAACGGACTATGCCGATCTCGCGGATATGATGGTTCTGGCGGCGGGCGGATATGTGTCACCCGAGGCGGAGCGTGTGCTGGAAACGGCGCTGAGCCGAGACCCGGAGAACGGCATTGCACAGTATTACATGGGTCTGATGATGGCACAGACCGGGCGACCGGACATCGCCTTCCGTGTGTGGGACCGCCTGCTGCGGGCCAGCCCGTCGGATGCGCCTTGGCTGCCACCGATCCTTGCGCAGATGGAAGAAATGGCATTCCGCGCGGGTGTGCCGGATTATGAGGTCCCGCGCATCGCTGGATTGCCTGGCCCAACCGCAGAAGACGTGGAAGCGGCTGGCGAGCTGTCTATTGAAGAGCGTCAAGAGATGATCCGCGGGATGGTATCGCGCCTGTCAGAGCGGTTGGCCAACGAAGGTGGTCCGCCCGAAGATTGGGCCCGGCTGATCGCTTCGCTCGGTGTGCTTGGGGAAGAGGCGCGCGCGATTGCGATCTGGAACAATGCGCAAGAGGTGTTTGCCGACGATCCTTCCGCGCTTGACGTGGTGCGCGACGGCGCGCGCGCGGCGGGTCTGGTGCTGTAGGCGCGTGGTGCATGAGGACATCTCTGAGTTTGGGCGCAGCCTTCCCCCGTTTCGGGCGATTGCGGGGCTGGACCTAGGGACAAAGACCGTCGGTGTGGCCGTGTCGGACGGGATGCGCACTGTGGCGACGCCGCTCGAAACAGTGAAACGACGGAAGTTCGGACAGGATGCGCAGGCGCTTCTGACGATTCTCAAAGCGCGGGACATTGCAGGACTTGTTCTGGGACTGCCCCGCAACATGGACGGCTCGGAAGGGCCCCGGTGCCAGTCGACCCGCGCGTTTGCGCGCAATTTCAGCGCCTTGTGGGATGGGCCCGTTTCGTTCTGGGACGAACGGCTTTCGACCGTTGCGGCAGAAAAAGCACTGCTGGAGGCGGATACGACACGAAAACGTCGCGCAGAGGTGATCGACCACGTGGCGGCGTCCTATATCTTGCAGGGAGCGCTGGACAGACTGCGCCATATTGAGGCTGGGTGACCCCATGAAAGACGACATCTGGAGCCGCGACGAGATCGAAAGCCCCTGCGTGAAAATCTGCGTGGTACATCCCGAAAGTCGGCTCTGCACTGGCTGTCTGCGGACGATTGATGAGATCGGGGCCTGGTCAAAGATGTCGCCCGAAGCGCGCCGCGACGTGATGGCTAAACTGCCCGAACGCAAGGGCCAGTTGACCAAACGCCGAGGCGGGCGCGCCACGCGGTTGCTGCGTTAGGGCGATCCTATCGGTGTGTCACCACGGACCAAACTGGCGACGCTCGGTTGGTACTCAGAAACGCCGTCTTTGCCCTTACAGCAGCAACACAACTCGCTAAGTCCGACTTCTGCTCAACACCAGCCCGAACGTCACGAGACAGGCAGACACGAAACGCCAAACACCAAAACCCTCGTTCAACAGAAACGTTGATATCAGAGCGGCGAACAAAACACTGGTTTCGCGCAGACCAGATACCATTCCCATCGGCGCGACAGCCAAGGCGTACACGATGATCCAGTACGCAGTGACTTGCATGGCACCGCCTGCTATCCCGGTCACGGCGTTGTTCTTAGCAACCTCAATGATCTCTTTTCGCTTCCATGCAAGTGCGATCAAAAATGTCAGTAATCCGTTGCCGATGGTGAGCCATACAGCAAACCCGAGTATTGATCCGGCCTGACGAGCACCTATCCCGTCCACAACCGTGTATGATGCAATGCAAATACTTGTCAAAAGCGCAAACATCAGCGCCTTAGAATTGATTTTACTCGCTTTTCCTCCATCGAAGGTCAGCGCCATCACACCGGCAGAAAGACAAAAAATGCCGACCAAAGCTACATGGCTGATGTGCTCTCCAGCAAAGACGAATGCTCCTAGAGTAACGAGGATAGGCGCTGAGCCTCGGGCAATCGGATAGACTTGTCCGAGGTCACCGTGGTCATAGGCGATGGGAAGAAAGAAGTGATATCCAGTATGGATCAAGATCGATAGTGCAAGAAGCGCCCAACTGGCAGGATCAGGACTGTCGACGAACGGCAGCGCAAAAAGTGAGAGAGCACTTCCAGCCAAAGTGACGACAGCCATTACCGCCACCCGGTCGCCGCTTACCTTGATCATTGCATTCCAGCCAGCATGCAGAGCAGCAGCCAACAAAATCAACAATGCAACATCATAGCTCATGCATACGGAGGCTATCCATTTGCCAAAGGAAAGCTAGTGGCTTTAGTTTGTCTGTCGCCCAATGAAAAAAGCCGGAGCATCTCTGCCCCGGCTTTCGCTAATTCGGCTGTGCTTGGGATTAATCCAGACCGAACACACAGATGCAGAACGCCTGCCCCTTCTTCACGGCTTTGTGGCTGTGCAGTTCTTGCGAGAATTGGACGCGGTATTTGCCGTCTTTTTCGATGCAGTGCAGCGACACGTCCATGACCTTGTATGGCACCTTCGCGCAGAACTTGCGTCCCATCTTGTACATCTCAGGATCAACCAGCTTGTTGAAGCTGACCTTGCGCACGCCGTCCTCGTCAAAGTAGCAGCGCAGACCCGGCGCGGACACTTTCTTGGGCGGCGGCGATACGACAACGGGTGGGTCGCGATCTTCGTCTTCGTTTTCGGGCGGCTCCGGCGGTTCTGGAGGCTCGGGCGGTTCAGGTGTGTCGGGCCGCTCAAAAGACGGCTGATCATAGGTCGGTTGTTCTGGTTCCACGTCCCGCGCGACTGCGGGTGTCGCGATCAGAGCGAAAATCAACAGGGCCAGTCTCATAGTGTTTTCCCTCGTCGGGGCCGCGCACAGTGCGGCAAAGATTACTGCTTTGCGGTCGTCCCCAAGGCTTTAAGCCCAAGAGACATCACGCGTTCTCGTTACTCGGTGCGTCAAGCTGCGATATTCAAGCTTTCAACCACCAGGATTTGGTCGACTGTCACCGGTGCTGCACCGCTGGACACAATTGCAACCGTCTGTCCACTGACCTGCACCAGAGTGTCGCCCGTGTCCGCATCGGTTTCAAGTGCGACATCCATGTCGCCAGAGGTGCCCACGGGCACAGACACGATCACAACCTCATCAGATTGCAGGTCCATGATCATGGGTGCGTTATCGGGATCAACCCAGGTGCCGGTGTAGAAGATATCAGCGCCATCTTCGCCCATCGCAACGTCACCGCTGCCCAGTTGGATGTCATCAGCGCCTTCACCGCCAAGCAACACATCCGGGTCCAGGATATCCTGAGCTGCAATGGTGACATCGTCGTCATCGCCGTCGAAGATCCCAAACAACTGATCATTGCCAGCGCCACCGTCGAGCGTGTCAGCCCCAGCACCACCGACCAGGGAGTCTTCGCCATCGCCGTCGAGAATGCTGTCATCGCCTTCGTTGCCGAAGATCGTGTCATTGCCTGCGCCGCCAAACAATTCGTCATTGCCTGTGCCGCCCACCACTTGGTCGTTGCCCTCTTGACCGTCAACGCGGTCATCCCCGGCATCGCCAAAGAGCGTGTCATCTCCAAGACCACCGAACAGTTCATCATCGCCGGACCCACCAGCAACCAGATCGTTGCCGTCATTGCCCTCAGCGGAGTCGTTTCCTGCGCTGCCGAAGACCTGATCGTTTCCAGCACCGCCGAATACGCTGTCATCGCCATCTTGACCGTCGAGGATGTTGTCGTCCGCGTCGCCTGTGATCGCGTCGTCCCCGCCTGCCCCGACAACTGTGTCTGCGTCGGACGTTGTGAGTGTGTCGCCGCCTTCGGATCCGAAGGTCACGCCGTCTGCTGTGAGAATCCCGTCATCGGACCCACCATCCGAACCGCCGCCGGTATCTGTACCGTCGCCACCTGTGTCGGTGCCATCGCCGCCGCTGCCGTCCGTTGCGTCCGAATCGTCATCATCGTCCGTATCGATGAACAAACTGGCGGATATCCCCAGTAGTGTGAGTGCCAAAAGCGCTGCAATTTCCATAACCGTTATTCCTAAGACTGCCGATAGGACGTAAAATTACGGTCGACTGGAGCGGTCTTCATAAGGAAATCGACAATTTTAGAGTTATTGTCCCCAATTCGGAGACAGTCGTTTTTGCCGGTCAGCGATTGTCGCAAAGCCCATTCTGCATTGTGGCAATGCCTTATTTTTGCCCCATCCATACAGGTCCCGACTCGGGTGATTCAGGCCGAAAATACGCGACCATACGACCATGTCTTGATGCATGCGCAGAGGCCTGCCACGGGGCCACACCGTGAAGAAGAAACGGGTTGAGTAGAACGGCCTCTCCCGGCCGTGTAAAGAGCGGAACGCGCTTGCAAGAGGTAAACAGTGTTTTTCTGGCTTGGACATAAACATCGGTGATGTCGATCTCGGCCCACTGCATTTGAGGCGTGTCTTGCAGGGCGTCGCGTAAGACGTTTTGCAAGATGTGATGACTGCCCTCCCAGACCACAAGCGGGCTGGCACCCGGCGAAGTTTCCGTCAAGGGAAGCCCGAGGATCCAATCGTGCCGTTCCCGCAGATACCGGCGTTTGGGCGTGCCATCGGCCAGCACACCGTCCATATGCGCGGCATCACGGTTGCGCCGGTAGCGGAAAGCCGCGTCGTTTTCGCCATCCCGCGGTCGGGGGTATCCCGGATAGGTGATGGACAGTTGCGCCGGGTGCAAGTCGGCGCGTCGACCGATCACATCTGTCAGAACCTTGGGCAAGGCAGTGCCGCCAATTGAGCCATCCGGCGCAGACGGCAAAGCGTCCACCCCGACAAACCATGTGCCGTCGCATTGCAGCCACTGGCGGATCATGTCCGGGTCTTTGGCGACGTTTAAGCCGACATTTCGTGCCGATTGCGCCCACGCATAGATGTCAGCGTGCCACGGGAAGCGGATGTATCCACAGTCTGGCCAGTTGCGCACCAACGCGCCTACCCCGCCAGACTGTCTGGGAGGCGCATCCGGTCCAACGCCTCATCCAGCAAATCCACCCCAACTCCCGGTTGGTTGGCACGCTCGGACAAGACGCGCCGCCACATCCGTGCGCCGGGTTGACCCGCATAGAGGCCAAGCATGTGGCGCGTGATCTGGTGCAGCTTACCACCCTGATCAAGATGCGCCTGCATGTAGGGCCGCATGGCGGTCAAGACGTCTTCTCGGGTCTGGACGGCGGGTCGTGCACCAAACACCGTCTCATCCACCGAGGCCAGCACATCCCACGGTCTGTGATAGGCCGCACGACCAATCATCGCCCCGTCCATGCCGGCGTCGATAAGATCGGTCGCCGCTGTCAGCGTTTCGATCCCACCGTTGATGGACATGCCCAAACCCGCAAACTGTTCCTTCATGTGCAGGACCAACGGATAATCCAGTGGGGGAATGTC
>ERZ1740067.2812-NODE-2812-length-10255-cov-5.953235_pt1 | contig 10255 bp, 9 predicted proteins | sample MGYA00581736_ERZ1740067 | MGnify/ENA primary metagenome ERZ1740067 (study PRJEB43018, sample SAMN04849236) | marine metagenome | isolation source: floating plastic debris | place: Pacific Ocean | collected 2008-08-27 | study: EMG produced TPA metagenomics... | reverse complement strand
CAATGCCCTACGCGGCCAACCTCGAAAAGCTGGCGCTTGTGACGACCGACGAAGTCGTCGAAGCCGCCCGCAAAGTCACGTATCGCTAAGGAGACCGCGCTATGCCCACTGAAGTATTGATGCCCGCGCTCTCTCCGACCATGGAGGAAGGCACGCTGGCCAAGTGGCTGGTCAAGGAAGGCGACACCGTCAATTCCGGCGATCTGATCGCTGAGATCGAGACCGACAAGGCCACGATGGAGTTCGAAGCCGTTGACGAAGGGATTGTTGGCAAGATCTTGATCGCCGAAGGCACCGAGGCCGTGAAGGTGAACACACCGATCGTGGTGATGCTGGAGGATGGCGAAAGCGCCGATGATATCGGCGCGTCGTCTACGCCTGCTGCTGCTCCGGCATCGGCAGCACCTGTCGAAGCGGCCCCTGCTCCTGATGCTGCTGCGGCTCCAGCACCCGCAGCGCCAGCCGCCAGCGATGGCAGCCGTGTGTTCGCCTCCCCTTTGGCGCGCAGGATAGCAGCCGACAAAGGCTTGGATTTGTCGGCAATCAAAGGCTCCGGCCCGCGCGGTCGGATCGTGAAAGCGGATGTCGAGAACGCAACAGCCCAACCCGCCGCTGCCTCCGCGCCTGCCAAGGCCGAAGCTGCACCAGCCGCAGCCGCACCTACGGGCCCTGCCCCCGGCGCGATCGAGAAGATGTATGAAGGCCGCGACTACGAAGCGGTGCCGCTGGACGGCATGCGCAAAACCATCGCCGCCCGTCTGACAGAAGCAAAGCAGACGATCCCGCATTTCTACCTGCGCCGCGATATCCAACTGGATGCGCTGATGAAGTTCCGCAGCCAGTTGAACAAGCAGCTTGAGCCGCGCGGTGTGAAGCTGTCGGTGAATGACTTTGTTATCAAGGCCTGTGCCTTGGCACTGCAACAGGTGCCTGATGCGAACGCGGTCTGGGCCGGTGACAAGACGCTTAAGCTAAAACCATCCGACGTTGCGGTGGCCGTCGCCATCGAAGGCGGGTTGTTCACGCCTGTACTGAAAGACGCCGAGATGAAGTCGCTGTCGGCCCTATCGGCTGAGATGAAAGACCTCGCCTCTCGCGCCCGCGACCGCAAATTGGCGCCGCATGAATATCAGGGCGGCACCTTCGCAATCTCAAACCTTGGGATGTTCGGCATCGACAATTTCGACGCCGTGATCAACCCGCCCCACGGTGCCATTCTTGCCGTTGGTGCAGGTGTGAAAAAGCCTGTCGTCGGTGCCAACGGCGAACTGGCTGTGGCTATCGTTATGTCGGTGACGTTGTCCGTCGACCACCGTGTCATCGACGGCGCTATGGGCGCGGAGCTGTTGACAGCGATCAAGGACAACCTTGAGAATCCAATGACAATGCTGGCGTAAACCAGTCATTCAAAAAAGCAAAAGGACGGCCCAATCAGGGCCGCCCTTTTGTTTTATATCAATACTTTACAGGTGACTTTTCAGTAACTGATCCATCGTGACAGAGGGTTGTGAGCACCCGGCCTCCCCCACGATCTTCGCAGGCACCCCCGCGACGGTCTTCATCGGCGGAATGTCCTCCAGCACAACAGAACCTGCCGCGATCCGGCTGCAATGCCCCACGTGGATGTTGCCTAGCACCTTCGCCCCAGCCCCGATCAAAACCCCATCTGCAATCTTGGGATGGCGATCATCATCTTCCTTGCCAGTGCCGCCCAGCGTCACCGAATGCAGCATCGACACATTGTCGCCCACAACAGCCGTCTCACCGATCACAATCGAATGAGCGTGGTCGATCATCAAACCCTTGCCGATACGGGCGGCCGGATGAATGTCAATGCCGAAGACCTCGGACACCCGCATCTGGAAGAAGTACGACAGGTCCTTGCGCCCTTCCTCCCAAAGCCAATGACCAATGCGGTAGGCCTGAACAGCCTGAAATCCTTTGAAGTACAGGATCGGCTGAAGCAGGCGATGGCAGGCCGGATCACGTTCGTAAATCGCTGCAAGCTCAGCGCGTGCCGCATCTGCCAGGCTCGGGTCAGCGGCATATGCATCATCCATGATCTCGCGCAACAACTGCTCTGACATCTCACCCGAGGCGAGTTTCAACGCCAAACGATACGCCAACGCGCTTTCAACGCTTGCGTGATGAAGCAGGCTGGAGTGGATCAGCCCCCCTAGAAGCGGATCAGCCTGAACGGCCTCATGCGCTTCGTCGCGGATACGATCCCAAAGCGGGTCAACACTGCGGAGTTTCTTCAAAGTCGCCATAAGATGGACCTCATTGCCGCTGGATGCGGCTTTGCTCATCTTTCAAATAGGCGAGCCGACGCGACAAGGCAATAAAAAGGCGTTGTCACTGGATGCCAAACCCCGACTGCGGCACGTGATCAAGTTAGTTGGGAAAAGAGGATGTGCGCGGGACTGCCAAGCCCAAAGGACAGCGCCGGATCAAGGACCCGTCGGAATACTTAAACAAAAACCGCCCCAGATTGTATCAAGGGCGGTTGATGTGGATTTGCGCTGAGTTCGGCGGGCAATTGTTGCAAGGCGCCTTGTTTCATCCCACCAAATTCCGACGATTATCTCGCCTTTTAAGCTATCTTTCGGCAAGAACTTCGAAGATATCACGTAAACACAGGCAATACTCTCGATCATTAAGCCAAGGCTCAGCAACCTGCGGATGCCCGGCACTCGCCGCCATCACGCTCCCATTTCCATGTGCCGGGTGGGTTTTGCCATGCTCTTTGGCAAACGCCTTGCCTCTGCACGCTTCCGAAAAGATCGTGGCAATCAAAGCCTTGCGCTGCACCATCGGCGCGGCTCTCAAAGCACGCGCCAAGGCGATGACATCGCTCATCACAATCGGCGTCATCAGGTCCCGCCCGGCAAGCCAAGTTCCATATAATGGATTGCGATGCGAACTGTACCACCGCCAAAATCGCCACCATTTGCCGTGAACTTCGGACGAAAACCGCTGTAATAGGTTTGCGGCTGCCCGGTCAGTCCTCGCACCCATGATCCCTGCCCCAAGCCAAGGCTTGATCCATAGCGATCCACGCTGGAGCCATGCCCCAACTGCCAATCAGTCAAGGTACCACCAAGCGCGGTTAGAACACGCCCCGTGATGCCAAAAACCAGAACCGTTCTAGGAACTTCATCAGCGCCGTCGATGCTCGCCCCGCTCGTAAGCGCTTGATCATACTCATATACTTTCAATGCTATATTCGCACCGCTCACAGACCGCGCGACGACGCCCGACATCAGTTCCCCGTCGATCCAATCAAGCGCTTGCCCTTCATCAGCGACCCAAAGGCGCCAGCCTTCGACCATCGGCACAAATATCCAACCGCCGTTTGACCGAATGGCAACCTCGCCCACATGACCACTCCAGGGAGCCGTGGCCCCCATCGGGACCAAGTAGCAAACGCCATCAACGGCATCCGTAGGCGGCATCGAAACGCTCCGCGACACGACACTCAACAGTGTCAGGCTATCAACCCTCGCGAGCGCCTCGTTCACGGTCACATGCTTTTGCGCCTGGGACGGCTGCACAAGCGGAAGTCCAAGTTTTGCGGTCTCAGTCATTGATCTTGATCCTTGTGTAAAGCCCCGGTCCGAACCGTTCGGACACCTGAGCAACTTCAACTTCGAACGTGCCAGAGACACCATCGGCCGCTTGCAACCCGGCCGGATACACCCATCCAGACGTGCTCACCTGCACCTCGCGCCGCAGTATTCCGCTGTCGATAATCCGCAGGATGTAAATCTCGCTCGCCTCGCCCAACGGCACGTCGAACCCGCTCCAACTGTCGCCTTCAAGACGGGTGCGACGGGTCCAACGGATCGTTAAATCACCGTCATCCAGCCTTTGCCCACGCAGATGCGCCGGACTAAGCGGGCGCAAGCCAATCCCTTGAAACGACTCATATTTTTCGATGTAGGCGTCGTCGTCATAGGATCGGCTGGCGGGCCCAATCCGGTAGTATCGTGCCGTATCGCGGTTTCCGACGGGCAGCGAAATCTGGTCAGGCATCCCGTTCATCAAGACAACATACGATCCCGCCGGCCAAACGGCAGGCATAAGCGCGTCACTGCCCAACTGCCCGCGCAGACGCATCGACAAGGCGTAAATGTCTTGCTCAACCAAGTCAGCCTGCGCGAACTGAAACAGCTCCCACTGATCCGATGTGCCATCGCCAATTGCGCATAGGTTTGCCCCGGCACGCAAAGCGGCCTCTTCGACAGACGACAAATGCCCGTCAGTTATACGCACCAAAAGCGCATCACCCCGGTCAAACAGACCCGGCTTGGCCGCACCAAGCGGCGACTCTGTTACCCCGATAATCGACGCGCCCGCAATCGACACATTCCGCTGATACCCGCTGCCGGTGACCGAACTGACGACCTCGACAGCGCCCGGCCACGGGTCAGCGCTCACCGCAATGTGCGGCGCGTGATCAACCTCGTCACCCGTCATCAACGGCAGATCAAGAAACAGCGAAAAGACAGGCGCGACAGGCGTAAACGGTTTCATCACTGCAACGTCTTGCAGCGGATGGGATGCCACATAGACACCCTCATCGACCCGCGTCGCCGAACAGAGCTTCACACCCGCCTCCTCGACGTGATCAATGCGGAAATCGAAATCCCCTTCCGGAAGCGCCATCCGGACCACATCACCCGCCCCGAGATCGGCTTGCGAGGGGGGCAGCGCAAACTTCGCTGTATCCCGCGCAACCCGCGCCTCGGTCAGCCAACGCTCTGCAATCATACGACCCTCGCCGCGCGTCAGCGATATCTCTATCTCAGAGCTGGACACAGACGGCGTATCATCATCAGGAAACACCGCCTCGGCCGAGCGCGCTTCATAGTCTCCATCCGCCTCGACAAAATTGACGCGCATCCGTCCCGCGACATCGACGCTTGGCGCCCGGGACAGCTCTAACTCATTGTCCTGCTCATCGCTTAGCGCAAGCCAGGCCGCGTCAAGATCTTGCGTCGCACGCCCATCCCGCGTGATGAAATGCAAGCATCCGTCACGTTCAACCGCGTCAAAGCCATACGCCAGCATCAAAGGCTGCAAGGCCGCACGCCCGCTGTCGACATCATTGACCGAATAGCCGCGTACAAATCCATAAAGCCGCGAGACGTCATAAAGAACGACATTAGATCGCTCACAAATCTCAGCCACAATGGATGCCAAAGAGCGCGCGGTTGCCCGCCCGTTCAGCCAATGGCCACGCGCATAGTTCGCACCATCGGACCAAAGCGCCAGATTGTTCGGGAAATGCGGAAAAGGCCGCGCATCCCAAGCCCAGACATGTGCCCGAGACATATCAATCATCGAACCATTATAAAGCTCGGACTGCGGATTTACCGCTTCTTCCTTCCAATATTCCAACATTGCACGCAGATACTGCATCTGCATCAACTCATCGCGCCGCCCTGTCGAGTATTTCGGCAAAGTGCTTTCCGATGACTTCGGATCAAGGAACTTGTTAGGCTCGTTTGTGCCTTTATCAATGGCCGCACACCCAAGTTCTGTGAACCAGATCGGCTTGGATCGCGGGACCCACGCCGTTGGTTGCGACTGTCGCACGCCACCAATGCGCTCGTGATGAGTATTCTCCCAAAATCCGCGGATATCCTTGTAGCGCCAGACCCAAGGTTCGGCATGATCATCTGTGATCGGCGTGCGGATTTGAGCAGCCTCGGCCTCGGCAGAGGCGTAATACCAATCGAAGCCTTCACCACCTTCGATATTCGACTTTAGATAGTCCAGATCATAGATCGTCTGCGCTTGCTGCGCGTCCAGATGATCAAAGCCATCTCGCCAGTCCGACAGCGGCATGTAGTTGTCGATCCCGACAAAGTCGACGTTCTCATCGGCCCAAAGCGGGTCCAGATGAAACAGCCGGTCCCCGGATCCGTCTTGTGGCATGTAACCAAAGTACTCAGACCAGTCGGCGGCATAGCCAATCTTGGTTTCAGAACCCAAAATGGCCCTAACCTCGGCGGCCAGCGTCCGCAGCGCTGCAACGACCGGAAAGCTGCCTCCCGCGCCCCGAATTTGTGTCAGCGCGCGCATTTCAGAGCCGATGCAGAACGCATCCACACCGCCTGCCAAGGCGCACAACTTGGCATAATGAAGCACGAACCGCCGGTAGCCCCAGTCAGTAGGCCCCGAATAGACCACATGGTCGTTTTGGATCGTAAAGTCATCGGCAGAGGCTTGTCCGAAGAATGTCGCAACCTCCGTCTCGGCCTCCGCCGTTTTATCGGCACTGCCAGACTGACCAGGGGCCTTGTCCAACGTGATCCGACCGCGCCACGGCAAAGCAGGCTGCGATGCAGCATCGCTCCACGGATCAGGCTTGGTGTTGCCCTCGATCTGATCCATGAGAATGAACGGATAAAAAACGACGTCCTGCCCTTTTGAGCGTAGATGCTCAATCGCCTGCACAACCGAGGCATCCGCGGGCGTGCCCCCATAGCTCGGGCGCCCGTCCAACTTGGGCACCGTTCCCGCATTCTCGCGGACCCGCCCGGCAACTTGCCAGGGCATGCGTGGCGCGTCCTCAATAGTTTGCTCGACACGAGGGCGCACTGTGCAATCAGCGCACCGAAGATCGTCGCCAAACCACGACACGATCAACGAGGTCGAACCGCAGTTCGGCATCTCTTCTGTCATCGCCTGCACAGAAGTCACAAAGTCAGTCTGCCCGGACGGCGTATTTAGGTTCACCGCATGGTTTCGACCCGGCCCACGCTGATAATAAACCGGCGACGTCGCAAGAACGTACTCGCCCGAGCCCGGCATCATCGCAACGCCGCGCACAGCGGACGAGATGTCTCGCTCGGCCTGTCCGTCTTCAATCGCCTCAGGACGCATCACCTCGAACGAGAATTGCGGGACACGGTTGCCAAACGCTTCCAGCGGCAGATCCTCGATCACGACATAGGCGATCCCACGATAAGACGGTGCGGCGTCAGCGCCCTCAACAGCGGCAATCTTAGGGTCAGGCAACTGCGCATCGCTGCCCGTATAAACCCGCATCGTCAGATCGCGCATGGCAAGCTCGTTGCCATCCGCCCAGACGCGCGCCACCCGCGAGATTTCGCCCTCGCACAGCGCAAGCGCCAGTGAAACCGAATAGTGATAGCTTTTCGTTGTGATCGTGCTCCGCGATGTCGTTGTGCGGGACGAACCGCCTCCACCACCACCAAGACCCTTGCCACCGCCCCCACCACCAGAGCTTGTCGTCTGCGTAGTCCCACCCGTGACCTCAGTCGATGTCGTCACGCTTTCTTTGAATCGTGTCGCCCAGATCACCTGCCCACCAAGCCGTGCACGCCCGTAAAGCTGGGCAATCGGCCCACCCTCACTGGCACCCATCAAGCGGAACCGATCAATGCGGCCTGTCTCAACAACACGCGACCCACCGCCCATGACAGCCTGTTCGCTGCGTCCCTGACCACCAGCCCAACGCTGATCAATCATGCGCCCGGCAGCCGCACCCACCGCGCGGCCCACTACAGCCATCGGCATCCCCAGAACAGAGCCACCAATAGCGCCGCCAAGCGCCCCGCCTGCCGCAGATAATACGATTGTCGCCATCAGAGGCTCCTTTCCGGAAACGCAAACCAGCCCACCACGCGGCGGCGCCAAGGCGCACTCAACGCACTCTCAACGACAGCATGTCCGCTATAGGCATGAATGAACTTTGGTGCTGAACCAGCTTCGGAAATAATACCCAAGTGCTTGGCAAGGCCCGCATCCTTCATCCGAAACAGCAAAACAGTTCCCGCTCCCCATGACGGACCATCTTGGCGCTTCAGATACCGCTCAGACGCGGCCAGCAGTGCCTCCTCGCCCTGCGGCTCAGACCAGTCAGCCGTGTAGGCAGGAACCTCCGCAGGCTCTTCGCCGTAAAGCTCACGCCAGATACCACGGATCAACCCAAGGCAATCCGCTCCGGCCCCTTTGGTCGAGGCCTGATGACGATAAGGCGTCCCGATCCAATCACGGGCGGCGCTTACAACGCGGCTCATTTGTTCAGGCTCCCGCCGTTTTCGGCGTTGCCCTGACCGGGAAATGTCATCAACCAATCCTCACCAGGAATATGTGGAAACCCACGAAAGTTCAGAAGGTTGTCGAACTTCGCACGACAAGTCTCTAGGCGCCGGTCGCAGCCTGCCTGAAGCAATACCTCGTCGCCTTCAGCGACAGCGGCCCGCAACGGCTCCCACAGCTCCACCTCGCGGCGGTTGCCGATCAATCGGTCGGTTTTCACCAACCCGATCAACCCCTGCGCCGCACCGGTAAATATCTCGATCCGACCCCGATCAAACCAACCCTCGTCAAAGTCGCTCAGGTTATCAAAGGCTAGCATCCGGCGATCCTCGACAGCATCAACGAACCCGCGCCAATAGTAACCCGACGCATTCAAATCGAACCCGCAGGCCGTATCGCCTAGTAACGCCGCACAGCTTTTCTGATAGATCCGTCCCTGCGGTTGGTTCAGCCGTTCGGTCAGGCCAGACAACTCGGCCTTGAACACACCACCCGACCGCCGGATTTCCCCCAACGTGCCGCGAAAGCGCAACACACGTTGCGAAACGTCCGCCCAATTCACAGTCCAGGCCAAAACCGCAGCACCGTCAAAGCGCCCCGCCTCAATATCCGTTTCCGAAACCGAGACGTGGCTCAGCACTCCCATCGCTTCGGTGTTATCGACCGCTAGACCCGTTGATTGCTCCAACGCGACCGAGCTCAACCCGGTATCCGCATGAAACACCAGATCGTCGAATGACAGATCCAGATCGTGATCGGTAAATCCCAGGCGCACACCGTCGCGCCGCTTGACTTCCCAAGCCCGGCAAACGGTCGTTGCCCCGCTTTGAAAATGCGCCAACAGCGCCTCTGGCGTGCTCATACCCGCACCTCGATAATCGGCACGGACGGAACATCACCCGCATTAAAGCTCGCAACCGAGGTTTGAATGATATCCGTGTCAAAGCGCACAGGAACGTCGAACTCAAACCCGGCCGTAATTTCGGTGTCCGGATCAGGCGCATCCACGAACGTGATGACGCCCCGCGCGGTATCGACTTGGTAATGGATATCCTCTTGCAGCGGGTCGCCATTCACCCCGGCCCGAACAGACCCGTCAACCGGCTTCAAGATCGGGCGAAGATAGCTTTGTTCGCCCGACAGATAGCGCTTTTGCAAGAGCACGGTGGCCAGCTTGAACTACTTTACGAGGACCATTACACAAACAAGCTAGGAACTCCTGAATATGCGAAGTCTTGACAATGAACTCGAAGACGAGTTTGAGATTAATATCTTGCCGATGATTGACTTGATCTTTGCAATTCTTGCATTTTTTATTGTCTCTACCCTATTTCTCACTCGCACAGAAGGCTTACCCGTCAATTTACCTGAGACTGATACTTCCGAACCACAAGAACCGGCTGACTTTACCGTCACCATCGAGTCAGATGGTAGTTTGTTTCTCGATGAACAACCCATAACAGAAGAGCGTTTACGTCCCCAGATTGTGCAACAGCTTGAGCCCGATCAAGAAGCACTCATCACCATCAAAGCCGATGAACGAACCTACCACGGCGAGGTGATTACGGTAATGGATGAATTAAGAGCAATTGAAGGAGCCAGTTTAGGCATTGCAACTGTGCCTGAGCCGGCTTCTTCCGAGACAGAATAGGACACGTAAGGGATGTGCGCAAAAATAAAATACCGGTCTTAGTTGGGGAAGGGTAAAAGGGGCGAAGGTTTAGAGGGTACTTTATCTAACTGCCAGTCCCTAAGCAGCTGACTAATTATTATTTGGGCATGACTATCCCTAGAGATCTTGATTAAATGAGGATAGGTTTGCCCTGATTCGTTTTCTAAATCAGCACCCAGCAAACCGGCAAACTAGTATAGTTATAGGCTGAAAATACTGTTTTAGCCCTCTTTACTTTTATGCGCACTATCATCGCAACCGGTTTTGGCTTAGCCCTACTGACCGGGTTGACCGGCACCTACGTTTCTCGTCAGCAGGCCATTGCCCAAACCGCCAGCCCCACCGGATTAGTGGTTAAGGCTAGCCCCTACAGCGTTGAGGAAACCGAAACCCGGTTTAAACAGATTTTAGAAGCTAGGGGGCTAAACCTGTTTGCCACCGTTGACCATGCCCAAAATGCCACAGGGGCCGGGTTAGAACTGCGGCCCACCCGCGTGGTGATCTTTG
>ERZ1740067.2809-NODE-2809-length-10260-cov-8.384713_pt1 | contig 10260 bp, 12 predicted proteins | sample MGYA00581736_ERZ1740067 | MGnify/ENA primary metagenome ERZ1740067 (study PRJEB43018, sample SAMN04849236) | marine metagenome | isolation source: floating plastic debris | place: Pacific Ocean | collected 2008-08-27 | study: EMG produced TPA metagenomics... | reverse complement strand
ACCCTGATGAACGGCGAAGAACCCAGCCCGGAGCTGCGCAAGGAGCTGGAGGTGTGGGTCCGGACCGAGATCGGCCCGATTGCCAAGCCGGACCTGATCCAGTGGGCCCCCGGCCTGCCCAAGACACGGTCGGGCAAGATCATGCGCCGGATCCTGCGCAAGATTGCCGAGGATGATTTCGGCAGCCTTGGGGACACCTCGACCCTTGCCGATCCATCGGTCGTCGATGACCTGATCGACAACCGCATGAACCGGAGGGACGCGTGATGGACGGTGCTCAGGTTGCGACAACAGCGCCCGTTCTGATCCTGCTTGGCCCCCCTGGGGCGGGCAAGGGCACGCAGGCCCGGATGCTGCAGGAGGCCCACGGCTTTGTGCAGCTGTCCACCGGTGATCTGCTGCGCGCCGCGGTGGCGGCGGGCACGGAGGCCGGCAAGGCGGCACAGGCCGTGATGGAAGCGGGCGGGCTGGTGAGCGATGACATCGTGATTGCCATTCTCAAGGACCGGCTGGCCGAGGCCGATTGCGCCCGCGGCGTGATCCTGGACGGGTTTCCGCGCACCGCGGCACAGGCCGAGGCGCTGGACGATCTGCTGGCCCAAAGCGGGCAGCACATCAACGCCGCCATCAGCCTCGAGGTGGACGACACCGCGATGGTGTCCCGCATCGCGGGGCGGTTCACCTGTGGCGGCTGTGGTGAGGGGTATCACGATGTGCACAAGCCCACCGCCGTCACTGGCATCTGTGACACATGCGGCAGCAGCCACATGAAGCGGCGCGCCGACGACAACACAGAGACCGTGGGCCAACGCCTGACCGAATACCACGCGCAGACCGCGCCGCTGATTGCCTATTACGGCAACCGGGGCGTGCTGCGGGAACTGGACGCGATGGGAGAGATCGGCGCGATCGCGACGGCCCTGTCGGGACTGGTGCGTGCAGCCACCGCCTAGCGGTTGTTGCCCCTGAAACCTGTACGAGTGTGGCGCCCCCCTCCGGAGCGATCCGGGACAAGGCGCGCGGTGTAACCCGAAACGACACGGCGGACCCGGCCAAACGGGCCGGGCCGCCAGAGCCACAGCGCAGCGATGTGCGGTGCGGCATTCACACCGGGGCAGGTGCCCCGAAAACGGCAACGATAGGAGGAGCCCCACGATGTCGGAGGAAACGACAAACGCCGCAAATGTGGCAGAACAGGACAAGGGCTATTGGGCCGCCAATGTCCGCATGATCTTGATATCCCTGGTCATCTGGGCGGTGGTTTCGTTCGGCTTCGGGATCATCCTGCGCCCGGCGCTCAGCGGTATCTCCGTGGGCGGCACCGACCTTGGCTTTTGGTTCGCGCAACAGGGATCGATCCTCGTCTTTCTGGCGCTGATCTTTTTCTACGCCTGGCGGATGAACAAGCTCGATAAGCAATACGGCGTGGAAGAGGAATAAGAGAGATGGACCAGTTTACCCTTAACCTGCTGTTTGTGGGCGCGTCTTTCGCGCTTTACATCGGCATCGCCGTTTGGGCCCGCGCGGGTTCAACGAGCGAATTCTACGCCGCCGGGCGCGGTGTGCACCCTGTCACCAACGGGATGGCCACGGCGGCCGACTGGATGTCGGCGGCCTCGTTCATCTCGATGGCGGGGCTGATCGCGTTCACGGGCTATGACAACTCATCCTTCCTGATGGGTTGGACCGGCGGTTACGTGTTGCTGGCGCTGCTGCTGGCTCCGTACCTGCGCAAGTTCGGCAAGTTCACGGTGTCGGAGTTCATCGGCGACCGGTTCTACAGCTCGACCGCGCGTCTGGTGGCGGTGATCTGTCTGCTGGTGGCCTCGATCACCTATGTGATCGGTCAGATGCAGGGGGTCGGCATTGCCTTTGGCCGCTTCCTCGAGATTGACACCACATGGGGTCTGCTGATCGGGTCCTGCGTCGTGTTCGCCTATGCCGTGTTCGGCGGGATGAAGGGTGTGACCTACACCCAGGTCGCGCAATACTGCGTGCTGATCACCGCCTATACGATCCCGGCGGTGTTCATCTCGCTCCAGCTGACGGGCAATCCGATCCCGGCGCTGGGTCTGTTCGGCACGGTGGAAAGCGGTGAGCCGCTGTTGGCCAAGCTGGACGCGATCGTGACCGATCTGGGCTTTGCCGAGTATACGGCGGCGCATGGGTCGACCATCAACATGGTGCTGTTCACCCTGTCGCTGATGATTGGCACCGCGGGTCTGCCCCACGTCATCATGCGGTTCTTTACCGTGCCGCGCGTGTCTGATGCGCGCTGGTCTGCGGGTTGGACTCTGGTGTTCATCGCCTTGCTGTACCTGACCGCCCCTGCGGTGGGTGCCATGGCGCGGCTCAACATCTCGGAACTGATGTGGCCCAACGGGACCAACGGCGAAGCGGTCAGCGTCGAACAGATCGACAATGATCCGGAATACAGCTGGATGGCGACGTGGCAGAAAACCGGTCTGCTGGATTGGGAAGACAAGAATGGCGACGGCAAGATCCAGTACTACAACGACGCCAACGAAGAGCTTCAGGCCAAGGCTGCGGAAAACGGGTGGGAAGGCAATGAGCTGACCAACTTCAACCGCGACATCCTGGTGCTGGCCAACCCCGAGATCGCGTCCCTTCCGGGCTGGGTGATCGGGCTGGTGGCGGCGGGTGGCCTTGCGGCGGCCCTGTCCACGGCGGCGGGTCTGCTCCTGGCAATCTCGTCTGCTGTGTCCCACGACCTGCTCAAGGGTCAGCTGACGCCCAACATGTCCGAGAAATCCGAGCTGCTGGCAGCGCGTATTTCGATGGCTGCGGCGATTGTGGTGGCTGTGATCCTGGGTCTGAACCCGCCGGGCTTTGCGGCGCAGACGGTGGCGCTGGCCTTCGGTCTGGCGGCGGCCTCGATCTTCCCGGCGCTGATGATGGGTATCTTTTCGACGCGCATCAACAATGTGGGTGCCGTGGCGGGGATGCTGGCCGGTCTGGTTGTGACCTTGCTGTACATCTTCCTGCACAAGGGCTGGTTCTTTATCCCGGACACCAACCTGTTCACGGATGCCGACCCGCTGCTGGGGCCGATCAAGTCGACATCGTTCGGGGCGATCGGGGCCATGGTCAACTTTGCCACCGCCTATGTGGTGTCGGGCATGACCAAGGAGATCCCGCAGGAGATCAAGGACCTGGTGGAAAGCGTGCGCATCCCGCGCGGCGCGGGTGCGGCTGCGGCCGACCACTAGGAACCGCGCGCATCGCAGTGTCTCTCCCCCTGCGATGCGCCCTTGTTCCTGGACCTGCCCGCGATCCCGTGGGCGGGTCCCTTGCCTTTCATGGATGATGTGATGCCGCTTGATCTTGAACATGCGCAGTTCCTGGGCTCGGTCCACCCCTATGACACGCTTGGCGCCGATGCGCTGGCGGCGCTGGTGGCGACATGTGCCAGCGACGTGGTGGCCGATGGCGATACGGTGTTTGCCGTCGGCGATACGGTGGACGCGCTGTATGTGATCGTCGATGGCGCGGTCGAGATCACGGACGCCACCGGCGTGCAGCAGTAGCAGCAGGGGCCCCGCAAATACTTTGGAGAAACTGCATTTCTGCGCGGGGGTCATTAGCAGCGCCCCGCGGTGTCGCGCGGGGCCACGACGCTGATCCGGATGCCGGGCGCGGTGCTGCACGGGCTGATCGACGCGCATGCGCAGGTGGCACAATTCTTTGACCGGCGCAGGCCCGCGCAGGCGGACACACCCGACCTGACGGTGCTGCCGGTGGACCAGCTGATGACGCGCGACCCGGTGACCTGCGCGCCGGACGCGACGATCTGCACCGCCGCCAAGCTGATGGCGGAGCATCACATATCGTCGGTCTGTATCGCGGATGCAGCGGCGTTTCGCGGTATCGTCACGGTGCGCGACATGAATGCCAGGGTGGTCGCGGGCGGGGCCGATCCGGCGCGTCCCGTGGCCGATATCATGACGCCCGATCCGGTGACGCTGCCGCCTTCGGCGCTTGGCATGGACGTGCTGCACATGATGATGGAGCGGCGCATTGGCCACGTGCCCATCGTCGAGGCGGGGCAGCTGCGCGGCATCGTCACGCAGACCGACCTGACCCGGTTTCAGGCGCTGTCCTCCGCCGATCTGGTGCGCCGCGTGGCCGAGGCGGGCGACGTTGCCGCCATGGCCCGGGTGACGGGCGAGATCCCGACGCTGCTGGCGCAGCTGGTCGGCATGGGCACCCGGCACGAGGTGATCACGCGGCTGATCACCGATATCGCCGACACGGTCACCCGCCGCCTGCTGACCATGGCAGAGGCCGAGCTGGGCGCGCCGCCGGTGCCTTACCTGTGGCTGGCCTGCGGGTCGCAGGGCCGGCGCGAGCAGACGGGCGTATCGGATCAGGACAATTGCCTGATCCTGTCGGATGACGTGGCGGATGCCGACAGGCCCTATTTCGCGCAACTGGCGCAGATCGTCAGCGATGGGCTGCACGCCTGCGGGTACGTCTATTGCCCCGGTGACATGATGGCGACCAACCCGCGCTGGTGTCAGCCGGTGCGGGTCTGGCGCGGCTATTTCGACGGCTGGATCGCCAAGCCCAATCCGGAGGCGCAGATGCTGGCGTCGGTCATGTTCGACCTGCGGCCCATCGGCGGCGACGAGGCGCTGTTTGCCGATCTGCAGACCGACACGCTGGCGCGGGCGGCGCGCAACTCGATCTTTGTGGCGCATATGGTGTCGAATGCGCTGAAACACGCGCCGCCGCTGGGGATGCTGCGGGGGCTGGCCACGATCCGGTCGGGCGAGCATCGCAACCTGCTGGACCTCAAGCACAACGGCGTGGTGCCGGTGGTCGATCTGGGCCGCGTCTACGCCCTGCGCGGGCAGCTGGTGCAGGTGAACACCCGCGCCCGGATCGAGGCGGCGATGGGGGCAGGGGGCCTGTCCACCACCGGGGGGGCCGATCTGCTGGACGCCTACGACCTGATCGCCACCATGCGGCTGGAGCATCAGGCGGCACAGGTCAGGGCGGGGCAGGGGCCGGACAACTATCTGGCCCCCGCCGCCCTGTCGGATTTCGAACGCAGCCACCTGCGCGACGCCTTTGTCGTCGTCAAGACGATGCAGTCGGCGATAGGGTCGGGCACGGGAGCATTGGGATAAGCCATGTTTGTAGAATTGATCGCCACTGTCTTTGCCGGGATCGGCTGCGCGGGCATTGTCATGCTGCTGAACATGCTGTCGGGGCGGCGCCTGCCCAAGTGGCTGATGCCGGTGGCCGCAGGGGCCGGGATGATCGGCATGACCATATCCAACGAATACACCTGGTTCGGGCGCACGGCCGAGCGGCTGCCCGACGGGGTCGAGATTGCCCTGACCGTGGACGAACAAAGCTGGCTGCGGCCCTGGACCCAGCTGCGCCCCTATACCAAGCGGTTCGTGGCGGTGGACGTGGCCGGCCTGCGGCGCAACGCGGCCCAGCCGGATCAGCGGCTGGTCGATCTCTACTTCTTTGGCCGCTGGTCGCCGGTGAACCTGACGCCGATGCTGCTGGATTGCGCCGGTGCGCGGTCTGCGGTGCTGATCGACGGGGCGGAATTCGCGGCGGACGGCGCGGTCAGCGACGCCGACTGGCAGGCGATGCCTGCGGGTGATCCGATCCTCGCGCTGGTGTGCGAGACCTGAGATGTTGACCGGCCTGCCCCTGCGCCTGCGCATATTCCTGTTCTTCTGTCTGCTGGCGGTGGGCGGGATGGGGCTGGCGGCGGGGGCGCTGGCCTTTGGCTGGTTGCGGGCCGACACGGCGGTGCCCGCGGGGCCGTTTGTCACCGCCTTTGTCCTCTTTGCCTTTCTCAACACAGGGCTGGCGGCGCTGGTCTGGCTGCTCTTTGATGAAAACGTGGCCAAGCCCATCAACGCTCTGGCAGCGGAGCTGCGGCTGCGCGCGCATTCCGGCGTGAAAGGCGCGGTGAACGCCGACGCCGCCCGCTATCTGGGCGATCTGGCCCCGGCGGCGGAGGCCGTCTCGCAGACGCTGAGCAGCAGTGTCATGGACACCGCCTCTGCCGTGGCCAGCGAAACCGCCCGCCTGCAGGCTGAAGCCGAGCGGCTGACGGCGCTGCTGACGGAAATCCCGGTGGCGACGATCATGCTGAACGAACATATGGCCATCGTGCTCTATGACGGGCAGGCGGCGGACATCCTGTCGGACATCGCGCCGCCGCGCCTCAAGGCGCCGCTGGTCGACTATTTCTATGCCGCCGATCTGGGGTTGGCCAAATCGGCGCTGAACCGGACCGGGGCCGAGGTTGCCTTTGACCTGCGGGACAGGGATGGGGCGACCACGTTCAAGGCCAAGCTCAAGCCGCTGGACGGTGCGGGCTACATGCTGCTGATCGACATGCCCGAGGTGACGCTCACGCCCGAGGCGGCGCGCCCGCTGGTCTATGACTTTGACCTGCTGAACGCAGGCGAGGGGGGCGACATCCGCGACACGGCCCTGTCGGCGCTGTGCTGTGTCGCCTTTGATTCCGAGACGACGGGCCTTGATACCGGCGCTGATGCGGTGGTGCAGCTGGGTGCGGTGCGCATCCTCAACGGCCGCATTGTCGAGGGCGAGGTGCTGGAAACCTATGTGAACCCCGGCCGCCCGATCCCGCCCGCCTCCACCGCCGTGCACCATGTGACGGACGCCGATGTGGCCGCTGCGCCGCCTTTCGCGGAAGCGGGCCGCGCGCTGCACGGGTTCTGCCGCGACGCGGTGCTGGTGGCGCATAATGCGCCCTTTGACATGGCGTTCCTGCGGCGGGCGGAGGCGCAGATGGGCGTGACCTGGGACCATCCCGTGCTCGACACCGTGCTGCTGTCGGCCATCGTCTTTGGCACCAACGAGGATCACACGCTGGATGCGCTCTGCGACCGGCTGGGCCTCACTATCCCGCCCGATCTGCGCCACACCGCGCTGGGGGACGCGCGGGTGACGGCGCAGGCGCTGGTCACGCTGATCCCGCTGCTGGAGGCCAGGGGCCTGCGCACCCTCGCCGACGTGATCGCTGAAAGCAAAAAGCACGGGCGGCTGTTGCAGGATCTGAACTGACAGCGCCCTTGCGCGCGGCGCGGCGCGGGCCATATACTACTCAGTAGCAACGGGAGCCCGCCATGTCTGTCAAAGCCTCGGTCTCGATCACCGACCAACAGGACGCCTTTGCCCGCCAGCTGGTGGCGGATGGTCAATATGCGAGCGTCAGCGCGGTGGTGCAGCGCGGGCTTGAGCTTGTCCGTTCGGAAAAGGAGCGGGAGGCGGCAGAGCTGGCCGCGCTGCGCGCCTTTTTTGCTGCTCGGGCGGAGGGCGCGTTTGTGACCGCCGAAGAGGGCCGCCGCCGGACCGAGGACATGATCGCGGCCCGGTCCCGTGCCGACACCGTATAGGGTTCTGCGCAGCGTTGCCTGCGACGCGGATATCGAAGCGATCTTTGACCACCTGTTCCAATCCTACCGCGACCTTGGCGACCCCACGACCGATGCCCTGACCCGCGCCGCCGCACGGGTCCGCGGGATCGAGGATGCGCTGGCTGCCCTGGGCGACGTGCCGTTCCAGGGCACGCTGACGCCCAACATCCTGCCGGGCCTCCGCCACGTGACGCGGGACGGCGCGGTGTTCTACTTTATCGCGGACGAGACGCTGTCGGAACTGCGCGTGCTTGCCGTGTTTTTCGGCGGCCAGGACCACCGCAACCACATCCTGCGCCGCATCCTGAGCGGGGCAGGGCCGCAAGGCTAGGTGCCGCGCAGGCTGCGCCAACCAATGAGGTTCAGCCCGGCAAAGAGCACGGCGGCCACGCAAACGATGGACGGACCCGCTGGCGTGTCAAAGACATAGGCCCCCTGTAGCCCGGCAATCGCCGACACCGCGCCGATCACGGCGGCAATCAGCGCCATCGCCTCGGGCGTGCGGGCCAGACCCCGCGCGGCGGCCGCCGGAATGATCAGCATCGCGGCAATCAGCAGGACGCCAACCACCTTGATCGCCACGGCCACCGTTATGGCCAGCGACAGGGTCAGGATCAACTGCTCGCGCCGGGGGTTGAGGCCGCTGGCATAGGCCAGCTCCTCGTTCAGGGTGGAGGTCAGCAGGGCGGACCAGCGCCACAGGATCAGCGCCACGACAAGGGCCGCACCACCCCAGATCACCGCAAGATCCAGCCGGGACACCGCAAGGATATCGCCAAAGAGGTAAGCCATCAGGTCGATCCGGATACCTGACAGGAACGACACCGCCACAAGGCCAAAGGCAAGCGCGGAATGCGCAAGCACGCCCAGCAGCGTGTCCATCGCATAGCCGCGTCCGGCCAGCAGCGTGACCGTCAGCGCCATCAAAAGCGCCACAACAAGCACGCCGGGAAAGATCGACAGCTCAAGCGCGAGGGACAGAGACACGCCCAGAATTGCCGCATGCGCGGTCGCGTCGCCGAAATAGGCCATGCGTCGCCAGACCACGAAACAGCCCAGCGGGGCGGCAGCAAAGGCCACGCCGACACCGGCCAGCGTCGCGCGCGTCATGAAGTCGTCAAACACTATTCCGCGGCCTCGTGATGGTGGTCATGGTCATGGTCATGGTCGTGCCGATACAGCGCCAGCGCCCCCCCTGTGCCCGCCCCAAAGAGCGCGCGATATTCCGGGGCGGAGGCGACGACGGCGGGCGCGCCCTCGCAACAGACATGACCGTTGAGGCAGATGACCCGGTCCGACGCGCTCATCACCACGTGCAGGTCGTGGCTGATCATCAGCACGGCGCAGCCGGTGTCGTTCCGCACCGCCTCGATCTGGCGGTAGAACGCGGCGGAGCCGGGCTGGTCCAGCCCCTGCGTCGCCTCGTCCAGAAGCAGCACGTCGGGGCGGTTGATCAGGGCGCGCGCCAGCAGCACGCGCTGGAACTGCCCCCCCGACAGCTGCGACATCTGCCGTTTCAGCAGGTCCGGCACGCCCGCAGCATCGAGGGCGGCGGCGCAGGCCGCGCGTGACACGGTGTCGGTCAGCTTCATGAACCGCTCGACCGTGATCGGCAGGGTCTGGTCGATATGCAGCCGCTGGGGCACGTATCCGATGCGCAGGCCGGGCTGCAGGCTGATCTGTCCGCTGGCAGGTTCGGTCGCGCCGATGATCGCGCGCAGCAGGCTGGTCTTGCCCGACCCGTTGGGGCCGACGATCGTCACGATCTCACCCGGCTCGAGCGTCAGGGCCACGTGCCGCAGGACCGTGTTCGCGCCGTAGGCGACGCTGAGATTGTGTACCGAAATCAGGCTCATGCGTCGGCCTTGTCCACGCAGGCGGGGCACACGCCTTCGGCTTCCACCACCGTCTTTTCGATATGGAACCCGGCGGCGCGGGCCGCCTCGCCAAGCGCACCCTTGGCCGGGGCCGACTGCGCCTCGGCCACCGCGTCACACAGGCGGCAGATCATGAAGGCGGGCGAATGGCTCTGCCCCGGATGCGCACAGGCGACAAAGGCGTTGAGCCGCTCGATCTTGTGAACAAAGCCGTGTTCGGACAGGAAATCGAGGGCGCGGTAGGCCACGGGCGGCTGCGAGCCAAAGCCCGCGTCGCGCAACAAATCGAGGATCGCGTATGCGCCAAGCGCGCGGTGTTCCTGCAACAACAGCTCGAGCACCTTGCGCCGCACCGGGGTCAGCCGCAGCCCTTCGCGGGCGCACCGCGCTTCGGCTTCCGACAGGGCCTGTTTCACGCACGCGGCGTGATCGTGCTTGGCGAAACCGAGGGTAGCGGTGACGGGGACGTCCGCCGGATGCTCTTCGCTTGTCATGTTATTCCATATCATGTAGACGGGCGATAATGTTATAAAATCACGTGGGGGTCCCAATGTCCAGAAAGCTTCTTCCTCTTTCCGCAACGGCCATTCTGATGGGTGGCACCGCCCTGGCCGAGGTGCCCAGCGTCGCCGTCGATATCGCGCCGGTGCATTCGCTGGTGGCGCGGGTGATGGACGGGGTGGGCGTGCCATCGCTGATCGTGCAGCCGGGCGCGTCGCCCCATGAATACAGCCTGCGCCCGTCCGAGGCCGCGGCCCTCCAGGACGCCGATCTGGTGTTCTGGATCGGCGAGGACCTGACGCCCTGGATGGAAGACGCGGTCGAGACACTGGCCACCGATGCAACGGTTACAACCCTGCTGGAGGCGGACGGGATCAAGCTGCTCGATTTCCGCGAAGGCGCGCTGTTCGAGGCGCATGACCACGGGGATCACGACGATCACG
>ERZ1740067.2808-NODE-2808-length-10263-cov-8.110306_pt1 | contig 10263 bp, 15 predicted proteins | sample MGYA00581736_ERZ1740067 | MGnify/ENA primary metagenome ERZ1740067 (study PRJEB43018, sample SAMN04849236) | marine metagenome | isolation source: floating plastic debris | place: Pacific Ocean | collected 2008-08-27 | study: EMG produced TPA metagenomics... | reverse complement strand
AAAAACGCTGCAAATATCGGGAACCGTAGCTCAGTTATCCAATCGCCTTCGAAAAAGGCCCGAACGATCCCGTTGCTCGGCCAGGTCGCAGAACCAAACCAGTGATTGCCAGCAATCAAGAGCCATTCAATCATCACGGCGGCCGAGACGATGATCATGCTGTATAGCCAAAAACCTGCTATTACAGTGCAAATCCACCAGCCAAAGCGGTAAACGTACATCGAAAATTCGTCAGTCGGTCTACGGGTCTGTTGAGCGATCATGCTATTCTCCTCATTTTCGCATATTTACGTAAATATGCGTTTGTGTCCTCATTGATTTCAAAGAGTATTTGTATCTTGCTGATCTTTAAGCCTTTTGGCTACCTCTGTAGGTGTCAGTTCGATCATTTGAGTGAACCTGCCAACCACTTCATAGGTGCCATCATCATTATAGCTCCGGTTGTCGAGGTTTTTGCGGATGTATAATTTCCCGTCCTTGTCGGTAATAAGCTCCTCGTTATAGCCCAGCTCAATCTCTGGTGCTGCCTCTGATTGAGGAAGATCGGGTTCCATTCCGGGTAGGGCAGGTTCACTGGGTGGCGGCAACCCTGGACCAGTCGGTAATTGATTTTCGCCTAGCTTAGGAAGCTGACGTAGTGGCTGTTGGTTACCTAGCTTTTCAGCATCAGGTTGGTGTTTGTCGGATAGGATAACATTAGCTGAGAACAGGCTGTATCGTATTCCGTCCCGTTTCCCACTCCAAGCAACACGGTCATTGATTACATAAGCATTGACACCGCCTGACCTACCAACCTGGCGGATCTCGATCCAGTTAGCTTCTGCAAGGTCTTGTGCTGCTCGTATTACTGTCCGCTTTGATTTACCCATCATACGGGCCAGATCATCCTGACTGATTACAACTGCGTTGTGTTCGCCAACACGGGCAACAAGATGATGCATCAGCTCGGCAGCACGCGGACTCGATCTCATTAAAGCCGCCCACGCCTCATGAGCAGCGCGTTCGGTTTGCACCCAGTTTCCACGAGAATTAGTTGAAGGTGGTAAAGCTATTTTTGTCACAGGGTAGTGCCATCCGTGTCCCGTTTATGGTCAGCTTATAGTCATACATTGTGACTTTGCTGTCAACTTTTGTGACAAATATTCGTTAGAAATGGCTGTTTTTGTCAGGGGGGTATGACTCTCTAGGAGTCACAGCCCCCCCTCGTAAGTCATTGAAAACATTGAATCGAAAATTTTGTCTTTCTTATGATCTATAAGTTATCAAAAACTACACAGCCAAGCGGGGAGTGAAGACCTCACATATCGCAGCGACCCGCGCAGTGCTGTGTAGTTTTTGATAACAGCAGGCGACGTAGGAGCCTGCAAGTACGACAACGCCAATATTGCTACAGTGAAGGATACGGTAGTATTTACCACGAGCGCCGCGCTGATTGGATGGGGTGGGTCAGGCAGGGAGGGGAAGGTTTAGCGGATATGACAAACGCGATAACCACCCGTCGTATAACATCCAGAAGGCACTTTTTCAGTACAGACAATATAACCACCAGTCTCATAACACTGCCCTCCATTCAAAATGTCAGGAAATGCTAAGAATAAGGTCGAAACGAGAAGTGTTGTGAACATAGGCATAAAAATCTCCTAGAGGTTAGCGGTACAGTGTTTTGCCGTATGGTTTCAGGCATAAAAGTTCTTCTCGCGTGCAAAAAGTGTAAGGTTTAGCTCGATCAGCATGGACCTGAACCACTTCATTTAAAACTGGATCACACCCCAAATTTTCAAAGAATACAGCTCGGATTTCGGCTTTGTTGTGCGCAACTTCCCAAGTGCCTTGGATCCACGACCCTAATTTAGGTTTGTTCGTACCCTCTTGATAATAGGGTGGTTCTACAGTGAAATCGAGATAGTCACGGGTCTCGTACTGGTGCTGATCTAGCCCTATGATTTCTGCATCAACCGCTCCGAAGACATCAAAATTTCTCTCAGATTCAAGCGATAATTTTTCAACGAAGATATTGATATTTATGCGGATATTCTTCATCTAGAGGAACCCCTTACCAAAGATTGGGATCTGAGTTGCAAGTGTCTGTTCAGCTCCAGCGAACCGAACATATGCATGAAGATCAGGGAGAGACAGAATTTGTGATGGAAGTACAACCCGCTCCACTGTTTCTTGCACGTTAGTGCTTGTGCTTTGTCCAGATGAACCACGCGTAGTGATCCGATGCCGAGCATCACCTATAAGTTTTGATGCTCGCTCTGCCGCAACCTCGTTATTGGCCCTGAGTATGACCTTATTAGACAAGTTATTGCTAATTGTCACAGCACCAGTGCGTGTGTAGCGTTGCTCGACCTGTTCGTAATTCTGGATGCCGCACACGACTCGAAAGCCCGTTTTGCGCAGCTCTGTCACGGCACTTTCAAGAGCGGGAATTCGGCCAAGTGACGATAGCTCGTCAATGATGATCCAAACCCGATTGTCTCTGTTCTCCCCTTGGTCACAGGCTTCAGTTATAATCTGATCCAACCAGGTCGCGATCAGCGTTCGCGATGCAGGCAATGTGCGCTTTGTATGCGGTATGAAAATTGATTGCCGATCAGGATTAGCAACCCAGTTACGAACAGAGAAATTACCAGGTTTCAGGTCTTGCCAGAACCCAAGGGCATCAAAGAAAGACATCCGAACATTCGTTAGCCCTTTTTCATTATCTGCTAGAGATGCCGCGGCAGAACCTTCCAGAAAAGGTGCAACAGCGCCCACGGGAGCAGCAGTCAGAAGCTGAAACAATTCGGCTGAATCGAATTTTTCACCGGCATCTTTGATAGTGCGTTGGTATCCTCGGCAAACGCTAGAAAACATTGCCCGCGCCATAGCATTCCATTCCTTAGCGGAACCCTCACCGGCTGGTATCAGCGTTTCAGCCAGTGCGTTCCAGTCAGAAGGAATGCGAACCTCATTATGGGGCATCCAACCAGGTGATGATGCATCGAAAGGGCTAAGAATGATATCATCTCGTTGCCCAAAGGTTTTGTGCAGATCGTAGCCTGTATCGACGACCACCAACCCATCACCACGCTTCCTAATGTAATCAACCATCTGCTTGAGAAGTTGAGTTTTACCGGTTCCTGTAGCGCCTTCGATAAGCGTGTGAAGAGGTTCCATATTTTCGGGCATACGAGCATGACCGATAGGGATGCCATCGTGATCTTGTGGTGCTGACAGAACAAGTGTCTTTGCCCCTTCGACGTGTGCACGAGATAAACTAGTAGGGGCCTCTAGGCTCTCGAAGATCTTCTTACCCAAGGCGAACGGACCAGCGATCAAGAGACCGAGAATGCCAAGACCAACACTCTGCTTCCATAGGGACGCCATAAACATCAGCACGCCAACGCAAGCTATGATCGTACAGATGATTGCGAAACCTCTGTACCGACTTTGGCTCGCATTCTGTAGGTCTAAATCGTCATTTACGATCATGGCTTACCTTCATCAGTTGTCTTTCTCAGAACCCATCCGTCGAACGCCGACTGATCAGCTTTTCGGGATAGAGTTGTGGTAACATCTGCGATGATGCGACGAGCGGCTTCATCACCGCGTTCAGCTCGTTCCAACAACGCGCCCCCAAGGATGATTTTGCGCCTGGTATCTAGCTTTCGTTCTTTCGTCGAAGCACGGGCCTTCAAAGCCTGTAGTCGCGCTTTTGCTTGAGCGACCTTCTTTTCGGCCCGTTCGATTTCTGTCTGTGTCATTGTCGTAGCCTGTCATCAGATGATAGCTCTGGACTAGGCTAGCACTTTCCTCCAAAAGAGGGAAGTGCGCACATACGCAAACTAAAGTTTGCAGCCCGTGAAGGGCAAGTGCGGCAGGGATACCCTGCACCCAAATCGGCGTTGCCGATGTGAAGGGCGCTTCGCCCCTTCAAACTTCCCAGACCACCCACGCGCGGGGTGGTGCGCGATGGTCCGTTTTCTCGCCTACGGCCCGTCGTGAGGCGAGCGGCGAGAAAACGGACGGAGCCAGTGGCAAGCTACCATTGTCAAATCAAGATCATCAGCCGCAGCGACGGGCGGTCCGCCACCGCCGCCGCCGCCTATCGTGCGGGTGCGCGAATTGACTGTGAGCGTGAAGGCCGGACGCATGACTATACCCGCAAACAGGGTATAGAGGCGTCTTTCATTCACGCGCCTGCCGGTGCGCCGGATTGGGTGCAGGACCGGGCCACGCTCTGGAACAAAGCCGAGGAGGCCGAGGTCCGCTCCAATGCCCGTGTCGCCCGCGAGTGGGAGTTGGCCTTGCCGCACGAGCTGAGTGCTGCACAGCGCCGGCAGCTCGCGAGCGACTATGCCCGAGCCTTGGTAGATCGCTATGGGGCGGCGGTGGATGTGTCGATCCACGCACCGCATCGTCAAGGCGATCAGCGCAATCATCATGCGCATATCATGGTGACCACGCGCCAGGTTGGCCCGGATGGGTTTGGAGCCAAAACCCGCGTTCTGGATGATCGCACAACAGGGCCAAAGGAAATCGAGGCCACCCGCGAGATGTGGGCCGATATGCAGAACGAGCGGCTGCATCAGGCCGATGTTGCTGAGCGCGTGGATCATCGCAGCCTAGAGGCACAGCGAGCGGAAGCGCAGGTACGTGGTGATCAAGCATCAGCGGCTATGCTGGACCGGCCCCCAGAAAAGCATATGGGACCATCAGTATCCGCAATTGAACGCCGTGCGAAGGAGCGAGCTAAACGGGAAGATAGGGATTATGAACCAGTTACTGAACGGGGCAGGGTGGTCCATGAGATACGACAAGCAAAAACGATCTTTGAGAGGTTGCTTGTGCTTAAAGATGCTTTGGGAGAACGCTTAAATCAGGCGCGAGTTGTGTTGAATAGATTGCGTGGTTCCCAGACTAAGCAAAATGCATCGGAACGTGATACAGAAGACATTAGCGAAACATCAAGCCCGGTTGATACCGATGAGCTGAAACGACGAAATGCTCAAGAGCGGTTAAAACGGATGAGATCACAACAGAGAACTGATCCTCCTTGGACTAGCGAGCGACGTAATCGAGAAGACGATGGGGAGCGTTAGCGGTTTTCAGCAAGCTATAAGTGATCAGCGACTGGGGTATTTGTCACTGCCAGCCATACAACACGATCGGTATCTGATCTACTCAGGGTAGGGGGGACAACAGATGGCATCCCTCTAGTCTGAGCAAAGCAAAGTGATGCCGCGTGGTTTAACAATTCTTGTGCCGCTTCCAGAGCGCTTTCAAGACTTGGCGCACCACCCCCGCCAAATTGTGGGCTGTGGTAACCCCACACGTTCTCCTCGACGTTGATAACGAAAGGGTACAGTCGATTGTTCGCAAAGCCGGGATCGCTGGCAGTTTTCTGATCTTGGTCGCTAGCTTGTTCGATAAGTTCAGCTAGCCAGTGGAGTGCGCGTGTTTGTTCAGGCGTTGAAGCCAGCTGTTGGATTTCGACCTTTAAATATTCATATTTCTGAGAACAAACAGCTTTAGCCCCGCAGGCTTCCGCAAGTGCTTCAGCCGTTGCTGCATGTTCATCCCATCCAGGAAAATGTGGCCAACGTTTATCGTTCATGGCCTTCTATTTTGGGGCTTTGGAACGGGGTAGATAAGATCTTCATACGCGGTGATCATATCTACAAGACTGTCTAACTCGTCGCCTTTGGGCGTGCCTGGTTCCGCACCCCAGAGGACATCAACATGTCTGAGCGCAGCAGTCAGATCCCGGTTTGTGCGTATCGAGCAAATTTTCATGCCTGGTTGCCCCTAGTTCCTGTCCAAGGGTTGAGTAAACGAACACCCGTTTCAACAAAATCTTTCTCATTGCGGGTCGCTACGATCATACCATGTACCAATGCTGTTGCCGCAATCAAGGCATCACGCTCAGACTTCCTATCGGGTACATGGAGCTTGGCGCATTGAAGCGCGACAGCATCATCAACGGAAACCACCCTGCCATCAAAAAATGGGATGACATGCCTATCCAGCCAGGTCCGCAACATTTGACCTTGCACAGCGTCTTTGCGCTCCTTGCCCCTGACACCGATTTCCAATTCCATCAAGGATATTGCTGAAATGTAGAGGCTTTCCGGTGCGAGACCCTCAGCCCAAGCGGTCACATTGGTATCAGCTCTGTCGTCAGCTGCCTTGCGAAGCTCGGACACAACATTTGAATCGAGCAGGAAGATCACGAAAGATCGACCGGCTGAGCAACGATATGCGACTTTTGTGGTTCGAAATCTATGTCCGCCAAGCCTGGCATAGAAAGCGCTTCAACAATGCTGACATTCTCGGATGTGATCTGCTGATATTGGGTATAACTGAGCAACACATGCGACGGTTTCCCTCTGTCCGTCACAAAGACGGGTCCATCCAGGGCATCTTTTTTCGCTTTACTGATACTGTGGTTGAATTCTCTGCTGGTGAAGTGGGTCACTGTAGCTCCTGTATGTAGTTACGTGACTACATAAGCATGATTGAAGATTCGGACAACCCTTCAGATCACGGGTGACATTTTAGCTTTGCGCTACAAAAATATAAGTCGCGTAATCAGGGTTATGTTAAATAAGTCAACACTACTGACCTAAAAAACTAGGTTTTCTCAGAAAAAATGTTCGCATAATGTTCTTGTTTATGATTCAGAGGACACCACCCCAAAAAAAGCGCGACGATAATGCATTCCCGGTGCGAGTTAAGGTTGCGATCCCAGAGCGTGGCATGGGTATGCTCAGCGATCAATATCTTGGATGGCTCAACAACAATCTGGGCGCTGGTGATTACGCAAACCATTCATCAACGACCACAGGCGGCAGCGCCACAGCGTTCTATTTTCGCGACCTGGACAATGCGCGGGCGTTCCTGGCAGCATTCCCAATGTTGGAGCTTGCAGACGGAACAACATCGGTTTCGTATAGTTCACCTGTCCATGATGGGGCGTGGCAATCGGAGCATATTCTCGGCGTGTGTAATTTGTACTCGATGACAAAGGGGCAAGCCGCGATCCGCGCCTTGTTCGATGGCATAGACGACCGCACGGGCAACCTGCCGCCCATGTCTGGCATCTTCCCCGACTACCCTGCCCCAGTAGTGGCGAATACGGAGGAAGGCCGTGTGATGACGCTCATGCGGTGGGGTATGCCTTCACCATCCTTTGCGCTGAAAAATCGTAGGACAGATTCCGGCATTACCAACATCCGAAACACCAGCTCCCCGCACTGGCGGCGATGGCTTGGCGTGGGCAATCGCTGCGTTGTGCCATTTACCAGCTTTTCAGAGTACGAGAAGAAGGTAGGCCAGCCCCCTACCCCGATCTGGTTTGCGCTTGATGAAGACAGGCCGCTGGCGTTCTTCGCGGGTCTGTGGACTCGCTGGACATCGGTGCGCAAGCTCAAGGAAGGCGAAACCACGAATGATATTTTCGGCTTTCTAACGACTGAGGCAAACGCCGAAATTAGCGCAATCCATCCAAAGGCAATGCCGGTGATCTTGCAAAGCCAGGCTGATATTATGACCTGGCTCACTGCGCCGTCTGAAGAAGCTTTGAAGCTACAAAAACCATTGCCAGATGGAGGACTTACGATCATCGCTAGAGGCGAAAGGCACGATCCGCAGACCTAATCAGCAAACGGTTTACTACCAATCGACCAAAGATTGTCGATATTGCGCACGTAAGTATCCACCTTTTCGGCACGATCATTCACAATACCCATAAGGTCAGTTTGGTGAGGCACACCATGCACGAGTGACTTGTCAAACATACCGAAAGCGGTATTCCACCAATCGTCTTCGATGTCGCCAGCCAGTTTCTCGAATTTTGCTTGGTAAGTTTTCAGATCGGACCCCGATCCTGAAAACCAGAACTTTGAAGCAAGTATCGCAGTTATCCCCCCTTTACGTTCTCCAATGAATTGGACCGGGAATAATAGCCCGTTCACGTACAAACGCTCGATAACAGGGATGATGCGTTCATCGTGATCTTCGTCCCAAAGCACGGCAAAATCATGCTGCAATGCTTTTTTCACGGGCTTGCCGGTCACATCGAACCACTCAGGAACGCGAAAGACAGAATAGTGAGTACCACGGCCCAGATGCCCGCGTTCTTCGGGTTCATCGTAAACGCAGTGTAAGATGGTAGAATATACAGAGGTATTGGTCATTTTGTTTCCCTTTCGAGGATAGGCGCGGGTTCCCCCGGTTGTACGCATAGACTTTCGGTCAGAGCGTGGTTCGCGAATGGTATGTAAGTAATGGCTTGCGAGAAAACAAGGTTCGCGAGGCAGCTTGGGAATTAGAACACTCACTGAAATCATAGCCGAAACCGGGCATAGATCTGTCAGCGATCCGTTGTTTGCGTTGGAGTGACTTCACGATGTGCTTGCGGTCATGCCGGCGTGCAAAATGCCGGAACATGCTAGTACCTTCCATAATTACGTAATTACGCATCTACGCTTTTAAGGTATTCCGTAAGAGCGGTCTCTAAGATCGTTTGATGCGTTTGGTCTGTCTGAGCTGCGTGTAACCGCAAGCGCCGGTATGTGTCGCCATCAAGAGCTAATGTCAGCCGTTTTTCACCATCACGCTTCGCTTTCTTTTGCTGGGTGCCCTCCCCTGTCCCGCGTTGCGGTATGCCTGTATCGGTCGGCCTGCTTTCAGTATTCAACAGGCCATCTAGAGCCACGGGTTTCTTAGCCATTGAGAATCCCTTTCACGAAATCCCATACAGCGGCAATTTCTGCCCCTGCCTTGTCATCGGTTGTCTCAGATACCCCCTGACCGGTTGCGCCAGTTTCAGCATAAGCGACGCGTTGAGCAATATTCACGGGGGCAACCCTGCCATGCTGTGCAAGGACGCGGGCAGCTTCTTCTGTAATCCGCGCACGCGGCGTCTGAGACAGCGCAAACGCAAAGGGTACTTTCGCTGTATTCACAGCCGCTATAGTTGCGCCAACAGCGCGCAAATCATCTGGTGATGGACGAACTGGGATCATTACCAAGTCAGCCGCGCTTAACGCCTCAGAGAGCCATTCTGGGGCTGCTGGTGGCGTATCAATGATGCAGAGGTCGAATTGTCCTTTGGCAGCGTCCAGTGTGGGGCGTAATGCATGGGGGTGCGGGTCGCGGTCCAGCATCGCCGGTGTCTCAGCTTCACGACTTTCCCACCATCCCCTGAGTGAGCCCTGTGGATCCAGATCAAGGCAAAGCACCTTTTGCCCATCCATTGAGGCAGCCACAGATAGATTTCTACAAAGCGTTGTCTTGCCTGCTCCGCCTTTCTGGGCGGCTATAAGAATAGTTTTCATAATATCATATTTACGTAAATACGCGAATGCGTCAATGCGCAAATGTGCGGTTAGTCTAGGCTCCTATGGTATTCGAGGGCCGGTGCATCAGGGGTGTTCTGGCAGGATGAAAACTCGTTAACACGAAAATCACCATCGGCAATTCTTTCTGCTGCTGATGCGAGTTCTGCCTCACACAATGCCAATGCATCAGCAACTTGGGTAGAGGAGGGGTATCGTGGGTTGCCCTTGCTCAAGTCAATCTGTTCTGGACATACAGCTGTTAGAGGATGTGGTGCGATTGGAATATCTAAATTGCGCGAACTACTCTGATTGCGCCTGACACCCATAAGGTTATGGGCACAATCAAACACTTTATCTGCTGCAGTAAGGGCTGAAGCATAGGCGTCTAGAAATCCCTGAACAGAGCTGTCCAGGTCAGTTAGTCGTTGCTTGACCGCCACACGGCTTTGAGAGGCGCGAAGATCGAGGTAGTCTTGATACGCTTCCTCAGCTGAAGCGCCGCGCGGTCCTCGTCCTGAAGAAATAATGTTGTAAAGCACACCTATGTGTCGCCCAACGTCAGAAATGTCAGTTACAAGTTGTTCAGCATCCGCGCGCCGTCGATCCGCTGAGCCTGGAGTTTCCGGTGCAGGGTCAAATATCCCTAAGATATAGGTGAGAAAGATACCCGTGATGGTTACCAATAGCCCGGCGAATAAAGCGTTATTTGACCAATCAGCTTGCGCAACCTGTTTCAACCATTGCGACATTTTCTGCATTCAGAACAGCTCTCAGAAGACGGCACCAATGAGCATCACGTGAAGAGCAAAGCAGGCTAACGACCAAACTCCAAGGGTAATCGGATGACGTTCAAGTGACAGCATGGTACCGCCAAGTGTAAAAAACGCTGCAAATATCGGGAACCGTAGCTCAGTTATCCAATCGCCTTCGAAAA
>ERZ1740067.2805-NODE-2805-length-10267-cov-14.531336_pt1 | contig 10267 bp, 13 predicted proteins | sample MGYA00581736_ERZ1740067 | MGnify/ENA primary metagenome ERZ1740067 (study PRJEB43018, sample SAMN04849236) | marine metagenome | isolation source: floating plastic debris | place: Pacific Ocean | collected 2008-08-27 | study: EMG produced TPA metagenomics... | reverse complement strand
AGTTCGGGTTCGACCTGCCGGACGATTACCGTTTCTAAAATAGGCTGATTTAGACGAGCTGGCCCGCCGCCCTGCCCACCTCTTTCTGTGTGGCGAAGTTGGCAGGAAATAGGGCCGCTTTCTTCCGGTAGCTTGCCGCCGTGTTTCTGGGGGCAAAAATGATGGGGGTGAAAATGGCAGGAAATAGGGGCTCTATGTTCACCCCCTAGTCAGTTCGAGAAACCCTTGTTTTCCAAGGGTGTAATCAGTTTGGAGTGTGAAGATAGAAAACGCTCCGGATTCACCGCTCCAAAGCAGCTTTTCCGGTGCATCAGAACGCCCCAAACCGCCCCGATAAATGGGGTCGGTTCGGCCTTGGGGCTTTCCTGAATGCAGGAAAGAAACGGCGGCGCTTTTCATAGTCCAAGAGTCGATTTGACCAGCCATGCCATCAGGGTATGAGGAACCCTCAGAGCCAAGCCCCAGATTACCAAGGTGGCGAAGAAGCCGAACAACACCAGCATCGCCAAGGCGTAGAGAGCGCCGCGTGTTGTCTGTGTCTCAATGGATACCAGAAAAGTTCTGAACTTAATCGGATCGTTCTTTGGATTATCCGGCATGACGGCCTCCGCACATTCATTTGAATGCCGGTCTGTCATGGGATCACCGGCTTGTGCGGCAAAACTGCCGGACATCCAGAAACCGGCCAATGCACGCAGTTTGGCAGGCCGTCAGCGCTTACGGGTTAAAACCCGTTTTCCGTTACCAAGGAAAGGCTTGGCAGGTCACGACGCCCGTTTGTGCCGCCTTTTCTTGGCTGGCTTGGCCAAGAGCGGGTCTGTCATTTTTTCATAGAGCTGAAACAAGTGTTCTACGCGGTCACGCTCGGATTTGAACGCGGCCTTCCGATAGAGCCGGTCTACCGTGCGGTCGTTTGCCTGGTGGGCACGCCGCAAATCGGCAGGCATAATGTCGGGATCGTAGAGGTCTGACAGGCTTGCCTCTGGATAATTTGCGCGGGCATCAAGGATCGCCTGGCCAATTTGTTCGAGCTTGCTCAAGTTGCTTTGAGGCGGCATTGGGAAATTGTTGTAAACCAGCCCAATCGAGTAGCGATAGTCGCTTTTGATACGCCCCCCGATAGTACGTAGCCATGCCATGTGCATCGCCGACATACACAGGGAAAAATCAATCAGGCTCGCATCTTTTACGATCCGCACAAGGTTACTAGGAACCGTTGGCGGTTCATGCCACCCAATTGGCGCATACTCCCGCTTCTCAGAGCTTGATTCCGGCATAACAAGGAAAGGGCTGTCGGGGATTACAGTGACGTGAAATGCGGTTGGTGTCTCAGCTAGAGCCAAGGACGACATGCCAGGTTTCTTGATCTTGTCTGGGTCTTTCCCTTTGGCTGGTATGATGCCTAGACGATATTCTCGGACCTGCCCCACCACGGCTTTGGTCGAAGGCATTGCGCGAAAATCTTGCGGCGGAATCAGGGACGCGCAGAGGATGTGCCTGTCGCCGCCGTTCAGAAATTCACGCGCGCCGATGTAGGGGCGCAGATAAGGCGCGGCTTGCGGTTCCTGGGCCAGAAAGGCGTCCCTTTCTTGGCCCGAAAAGATGAAATGCCCGCCGTCGATAGGTTTTGATCCGATGATAAGCTTTGGCAGCCCGTTGATTGGCTTGCTGGTTTCTTTCACCACCAAATGCGGATTGGCCAAGGTACTGGCGTCGATAAGGTAAGGCGAGATCGCCGCGTGTCGTGTCTCAATAGGGTCGCCTTTGATATCAGGATAGCTGAACAAGCGCCGGTTCTTACGAACCTTGGCGCGCGGTTCCAGCCCCAGCACCACTACATGCACCGCGGCCTTGCCCCGTGCCTCAGATCCCCAGGCGAATGTTCGGTGCGCAAAAGCAATCTCAAAGCCGTGCCGATCAAACAGAATAGGCCAAAGCTGCGCCACCTGTTCGCCTTGCGTGATCGAATTAGTGGACACAAATGCCGTAGGTGCGCCAAACGCCGCCGCCTTCATGAACCAGGCGCAGACATAATCCAGCGTTCCACCAGACTTGCCCAAAGCGGCGATGCTGCGCACCTGGGCGCGTTGTTCGTCGGATTGATATTTTGCGCCTATGAATGGCGGATTCCCGATAACGTAGCTCAGATCGTCAGGGGCAACGGTGGTCCAGTCTGTTTCAAGCGCATCGGCATGAATGATATTGGGGGATTTCCGTAGCGGTATCCGCAGGAAGGCTGCGCCAAATTCCAAGCTGGCCTGCGTGTTCATGATGTGGTCCATCATCCACATGGCGGTTTCGGCAATCCGGGCTGGAAATTCTGAAAACTCAATCCCGTAGAATTGGTCCACATCCAGCTTGAGCAGGGATTGCAACGGCAGTTCTGTTGCGCCGCCTTTCATCCGAGCAAGCTCGGTCCGGTAGATTTCCCGCAACACCTCGATTTCTAGAAGCCGCAGTTCGCGGTACGTGATAATCAGGAAGTTGCCACAGCCGCAGGCCGGATCAAGGAAAGACAGACCGGCCAGCTTATCGTGAAACGCACGCAACAGCTTAGCGCGGTTTTGTTTGCGGGCTTTCAGTATGTCAAACTCTGCCTGCAGATCGTCCAGGAACAGCGGTCCAATCACCTTGAGAATGTTCTTTTCCGTGGTGTAGTGCGCACCGGCCTTGCGGCGTTCTTCCTTGTCCATGACGGACTGGAACAGCGAACCGAAAATGGCGGGTGAGATACCAGACCAGTTAAAGCGGCCTGCCTCAATCAGCCTTTCCCGCATTTCCGAGTTGAAGGCAGGCGTGCGGATCGCGTCTTTGAATAGGTCGCCGTTTACATAAGGAAAACGTGCCAGGTCTTCGTCTAGATTCGCTTGGCGCGCGTCTTCTGGTGTGTCCAGCACCTCAAAGAGCTGCGCAATCATCGGCCCGGTGTCTGAGCCATCTTCGCGTGTGCGTTCTTCAAGGTAATCTAAGAAAATGTCGCGGGGTTCAAAAATGCCGGTGTCGTCGGCAAAAAGACAAAACACCAAGCGCGTTAGGAATACTTCGAGCTGGTGGCCCTTGTAGCCGTTCGCCTCAAGCGCATCGTGCAAGCGCCCTACCAGCTCGGACGCTTCTATGTTCACCGGGTCCTGGTCTTTGAAACTTCGCTTCTCCATCCCCATGATGAAGCCGAATTTCTCGATATGATCCGGGAGGTCTGCGAGGGCGAAGGTCGTTTCTTCGCGGGTGTCTCGGTCTAGCAGCTCGAATGTTTGGAAGTCGCAAAGAAGCTGGAAGCGGGGGCGTTCAGTTTCTTTCAGGGCGTCGAAGTATTCACCGGCTTGGGTGGCGGCTTTGGCCAGATCGCGCCCCGCTGACTTCTGTTCCACCAAGAGAACACGCGGCCAGAACAGATCAATGAAGCCGGATTTGTTGTTCAGCTTTCGGACGTGTTCTTCATAGCGGGCAACAGATCGGCGCTCTACGCCAAAGATTGCAAAGAAGTCGTTGTAGAAGGTTTGTGTCTCACCCTTCTCATATGTGGCATCGGCGTAGTTGCGTGCGAAGTTGGCAGCGCGGGTGCGGATTTCATTGAAGCTAAGGCGCAATTGTAATTCCTTATTTACGTAAATACATAATCACGCATCTGCGCGTTTAAGGTAATCGACTAGTGCGGCCTCTAAAATAGCTTGGTGCGTTTGGTCTGTTTCGGCAGCGTGAAGCCTAAGTCGCTTGTAGGTCTCGCCATCGAGGGCAAGCGTTAGCCGCTTCTCGCCCGGTCGCTTTGTCGGCTTTTTGTCTTGAGCCGCGCCCTGCCCTGCCCCGCGCTGAGGTATCCCGGTATCCGTTGGGCGGCTTTCGGTGTTCAACAGGCCATCGAGGGCGATGGGTTTCTTAGCCATCCAAAATCCCTTTCACGTAATCCCATACGGAGGCAATCTCTGCCCCCGCCTTGTCGTCTGTTGTCTCAGATACCCCTTGGCCGGTGGCACCGGTCTCAGCATAGGCGACACGTTGAGCGATATTCACCGGGGCAACCCTGCCATGTTGTGCTAGGACGCGGGCCGCTTCTTCTGTGATCCGCGCACGCGGCGTTTGAGACAGAGCGAAGGCGAAAGGCACCTTGGCGGCATTCACGGCGGCTATGGTCGCGCCTACGGCCCGCAGATCGTCAGGGGAAGGCCGAACCGGGATCAACACCAGGTCAGCCGCGCCAAGCGCCTCAGATAGCCATTCTGGGGCTGCCGGTGGCGTGTCGATTATGCAGAGGTCGAATTGTGCCTTGGCCGCGTCCAGTGTGGTGCGTAGCGCGTGAGGGGCCGGGTCACGGTCCAGCATCGCCGGTGTGTCAGCTTCGCGGCTTTCCCACCATCCTCTGAGTGAGCCTTGCGGGTCCAAATCGAGGCAAAGCACTTTCCTGCCATCCAGGGCAGCGGCCACGGATAGATTTCTACAAAGCGTTGTCTTGCCTGCTCCGCCTTTCTGGGCGGCTATTAGTATCGTTTCCATAGTTCGGGACGCTATCGCAAATGTGCGAGGCCGCAAACGCATAAATTCATACCTACGCACTTGCGTAAGTACGTAAATGCATACATATGTATAAGAACACAATGGGCGTAGGGTTTTTATACACCCTAAGATTACCCCGAGGACTGAGAGGCCCACGCTATGAAATTCGTCACCTACCTTCGCGTATCAACGGAACGCCAGGGCCAGAGCGGTTTGGGGCTGGAAGCGCAACGCGCAGCGGTTGCGGCGCATGTCCTAAGCCGGGGCGAGGTCGTGGCAGAGTTTGTCGAGGTAGAAAGCGGCAAGCGGTCAGATCGCCCGGAGCTGGTGCGGGCGCTGGCAGAGGCGAAGCGGGCAGGGGCCGTGTTGCTCATTGCCAAGCTGGATCGTCTCGCCCGTAATGTGGCTTTCATCGCAAACCTGCTGGAAAGCGGGGTCGAGGTCACGGCGGCGGATATGCCTGAGGCAAACCGCTTTGTGCTGCACATCATGGCCGCAGTCGCAGAGCAAGAGGGCCGCGCAATCTCAGAACGTACCAAGGCGGCACTGGCTGCGGCGAAGGCGCGCGGGGTCAAGTTGGGCTGGTCTATCCCTGAGAGAGTTTCTGAACAGCGTCAGGCGGCACGCAAGGGCGTTGCAGTAAACAAAGCGCGGGCGCTGGCCCATGCTGAGAACGTGTTGCCAGTGGTCGAGCAGATCAAGGCAGGGGGCGCATCACTTCGCCAGATCGCAGTGGAACTGAACGCGCGTGGCATCAAAACTGCACGAGGTGGCAAGTGGTATGCAACCACCGTCCGAAACCTACACTCAGTTAGTGAGGTTCATTAAAATAAGGGTTATTGGGGCTGCTTAGCCATTGCTGGAACAGCGTTCCAGTTGGTACCCCAAACCCAAGTCTTAGCCACGTCGAGGGCCAGTCGCGACCCTTGATACAAGGTCAATTGGCTTCCAAAACACGATGGCAATCCTTGAATACCAGCAGCCATCAATGTGGTCTCTGATGTATTCACGTCGCCGTCTTTGTATTTCGCCTTGAGGCAAGCCGTAGATGCTTGCCTCAAAGCTATTCATATCTTCGATGAGATCGTCGTATAGTTCCTGTTTCTCATCGTCTGTTAGGCCTAGTTTCTCGGAAACTCGCTTTGTGTGAGTTGTTAAAATCCGAGATTCAGTTAGGGGTCCGATCTGCATCGGCATTCTCCTAAGGGTTTTAGGCTCCTTCTGAACTCAAGTTCATTGGAACAGGTTGGGTGGTCTCTTTGCCTGCCTTTGCCTCAAGTACGGCCATTCCATCCTCGGTCAGACCGTAGATCGTTCGTGGGCGCCGCCTGCTCGGGCTTTCTTGCGTCCCCACGACATATACAGCTCCCGTCTTCTCTAACCGTTTTAGAGTAGTAACAACTTGGGGGAGCATCGTTGCTCTGTTGTGCTTTTTTGAGATGATTTCGTTCATTTTTGTTGGATAGGCGTCGCGCCCGAGTTCGATGATTGCGGTCATCACGTTGGTTTTGAGTTCTCCACGAGATAGTTTCAGAACTTTTGCCATGGTTGGTCTCCCAACTAACTAATTGCATTATGCAGTGTAGCCTTAGGGAGCCACTAGCTGATCGTTCTCTGAAGTGATGTGATCAGTTGGTGGATCAGCTACTGTTCGAGTCTTCGCTCTTAAGGCATGTGCGCTCCTGCCAATCGGGTGCAGAAGCAAAGTGTAAGATTTTCTTCGAGAACGCATGGTTGTCTCCTTGCAGAGGCCACCTGACCAAAGGTAGCCGTTGATTAGTAATCGTAGAATCAAACAGTACGATAGATTAGTAATCAAAGTAAGAAAAAAATTTCCCTACAAAACAATAGCTTAATATTTGTATATTACGCAATTGCGCATTTACGTAACACATATTGACTCTGAGACTTCCAAATAGTACATTCTTCCTACGATTAGAGATTCCAAGGTTCGCCGAACGGATCGAAAAAGCCCTCCGTGCTGTAACACGGAGGGCTTAGTCTTTTCGGGGACAGGAAGGAGGGCCTCCCCCCCTTACCTGCCGTCTAGTGAACTAGACTACCGCGATTACTTGCGGCCCACCCAAACAGCGATCGCGATCTGGATCACCATAAGGGTTACGATTAGAAATTCCATTTGGAACTCCCACAAACCGGGTTTGGATTTACTCACGAGGCTGTAACCAAAGTGAGCAGGCCCGTCACGATAAACACCTTGGGTTTCGAGGGAGGCCCCGATTAGCATTGAATGTTACCACTAGGTTTGCCGCTTGCGGATTAGGCAAGACAGTCAAACAATAGTGGTTGTCTATCGATCTGTCAATTGATTACTAATCAAAGTATATGAGGCCGAAACTCATCCTAATATACTGATAAATAGTATTTTTATTCAATTACTTCGGGTGGCAACATGTCCTCAACGGTCCCTGTGATCCGCGCCTTTCGGCCTACACGGGGGCGCTGCAACTCAGCGTAAGCGGCTTTCCGGCCCTCAATATCCTTCGCACCCCAGCCAATCAGGACGCCAGTCACACGCCGCCCAGTTTTCTCAGGCATAACGGTCACGGTGAAGTCAGACAGGGCGTTCACTTCCATCAGGGCGGGCTTGATCGCGTATTGGTTCAGATTGCCAAAGGTTTCCAGCTTCCCAGGCTCTACGCCTAAGAGTTCCCGAAAGTCATCCAAAGCGAACCGTTCGGTGAACACATGCTTGAGCCGCACACGCCGCGCCACGGCTTCATAGAGGGCCAAGGCGTATTTCGAGGTGAAGGCCCGCAATACTTCCAGCTCTAGCTTGGCGAAGACGGTGGAATCCTTGAGCAGCAATGCCAGCTCGGGCGGTATCGAGTATTTCAGATTGCCGCGTTTCCGTTTGGGGTCTGACAGGTTGTTCCAGCCTAGGAGCTGCACACGGTCGGTTGATCCATCCGGGCGCTGGATCGTCACCACGGTTGTCATGAGGGCTTCAATCGACTGCACAAGCCGATCATTGCTTTCGTGTGTTTCTCTTAGATCAGCAACCGCGATTTCAAAGCGCCTGCCTTCCGACGCTAGGTCAGGCCCGAAGGCATGGCGCAACAGCACGTTGAACAAGCGCCGGTCTGCCAGCGTCAGCCTGGACGCGCCCTTGACCTCGATCAGCTCGGCAGGCTTCACCATCTCGCCCATGTTCGGGGCAACATCGAGCGTCCGCTTATTATTAGTTTTGGGGCGGGTCGATTCTGACAAAGCGTTTCCGTTAGCTGACGATTCGCCCAAAGCTAAGATTAAACCAGTATCAGAGGCAAGGTTTTGTGTCTCGATTCAGACTGCGCACAAACCGCCCGATTCCTAAGCGATAAACGCCCCAAAACTAAGCGATAACCGCCCCAAAACTAATCCGTCCTCGCCCGATTCCTAAGGGTTTGGCGGATTTCCCATTTTAGATCAGAGCATTACGCGCCCCGAAGTAAGAAGATTCTAGAAGAAAAAGAAGAAGAACGATCAAAGCAAAAATACGGATTTACGTAATTGCATAATTTACGCCATGTTCGATCTTTGTTCCTTGAGCTGTAGCTGCCAAAACACTACAATGGTTCGTATCTGCTCACACATGGACCGCAAGATATGGACATTTCACCCCTGCTCACAGTGGCTGACTTCTGTCAGGCCGTAGGTATTAGCCGATCCACCTGGCACAAACTCAAGCGCCAAGGCGCAACGCCACCTGTTGTCACCATCGGCGGCATTCAACGCATCCGAAAGGAAGCAGCTGAGACGTGGCTTGCTGAGAACGAAACCGGAGGCAGTACCATCCACTAACAACATCTCGCCCAGTCGAAATGGGAGGAACGGCGGGCGCATCGAGGCTAAGAAACTGGACACACAATTTACCGCATCAAGTTTAAACTGAACGGCTGAAACACCCGAGTTACGGAAGCGGCCTACATATACAGCTCGCGCGTTACCTATACCGTACTGTTCCCACCAGGACCCACATGGGAACACGCGAACGGATAAGGGTGCACAAGGGGTGGCTCTCAAAGCCGCAACCGCAGCACACCCACTGAACGCGGTGGTCAATGAGTATGCTGCGGCAATCCAGCCACCAGAAAAACGCACGGAAGGCTTACCGGTAGGATCGCAGGCCAATTTCATAGAAGCGGCAAAATGCGCGGCAATTCTCGGTTTCCCGGTCAACACGCTTCTCACGGTTCGCTGGTCATCTCTCTACCACCACGACAACGCCAATCCTCTCTTTGTACAATCGCCCGTCGAGCGGATTGCCTACCTAGTCGAATTGCTGAGAAAATGGGTTGGCGCGCGATGTCGCGGCGGCTTCCTGTATCTTTGGGTCCGCGAAACAACGTCGGAGCTAGGCGAACACTGGCACCTCGCCTTTCATCTGCCACACGGAAAGCAAAAGGCCGTCGCATCCTACCTCTCCGATCTTCTTGGCGAACCCTTAGATCACACGCCCCGCACCAAGGCGCAGGGTCAGACAGAAGGCGAGTTTGCATGTAGCGTCTGGGGATCATGGCACCTGGCGAAGGACACACACCCGGAACGATCCAGCTTCTACCTCGCCGCCTATCTCGGAAAGGGCGAACCATCTGAACGCTTGTTTCGTGGCAAACTGGTTCCTAACACCCGCAAGCTGGTCAGGGGCCAGGCATTCGGTGGCCGCGAAAGGTCTGGCAGATACGACACGCCGCAAGGTCAGATCAGGGGAACGACAGCACTCAAGAAGCGGTTCGACATTGCCCGTCCGCTCAAACAGGCCATGAAAGCGCGTCAGAGCGGCGATTTAAGCGGTGTGAGGGCTTGAGGCATGGCTTGGGGGTGCCAAAAGCGAGAAGGACGCTCAGTGGCGCTCTCTGCGGCTCTCAAGGGCATTCCCGAAAATCACCCCTTCTAAGCAAAAACAGCGTGGGACCGATACAGGGCAAGTTTCCAAATGATTTCGGCAAAATCTGAGGCGAGGCATGGGCGGGATTGGTAGCGGTCGACACTGGCAGTTCGGGGCAGACACAACGGACGATTACCGTTCGATTGATATTCGGTGGCTCAAACGCGGAGGGCTTTTAGAAACCGGCGTCAGTCGCAGCATCACCTGGTCGCGGGGTGGCGAGGTTACAGGCTCAATCAATGTTCGTTCTGAGCCAGGGCGCGTGATCTTGGACTACCGCCAGCGGGATCGAGGCGGTGAATGGCAACCGGAACGCTATCCCGTCTATCTCGATACCACGCCATGCCACATGGGCGGTGAACGACATTGGTTCCTTTGCCCTGCCCGTGGGTGTGGTCGGCGCGTTGCCATCCTCTACGGCGGTGCAATCTTCGCCTGCCGTCATTGCTACCGGCTGGCCTATCCTTCGCAGCGGGAAAAGCCGGGGGATCGAGCGGCCCGCAAGGCTGACAGGATCAGGGACAAGCTGGGCTGGGAAGGTGGCGTGCTGAACGGCCCTGAGCCTTGGAACAAACCCAAAGGGATGCACCAAGCCACCTTTGACCGTCTGCGCTGGAAACATGACCGTTTCGCAGACCGTGCGTTGGCCGGTTTCGCTGAGCAGTTCGGGTTCGACCTGCCGGACGATTACCGTTTCTAAAATAGGCTGATTTAGACGAGCTGGCCCGCCGCCCTGCCCACCTCTTTCTGTGTGGCGAAGTTGGCAGGAAATAGGGCCGCTTTCTTCCGGTAGCTTGCCGCCGTGTTTCTGGGGGCAAAAATGATGGGGGTGAAAATGGCAGGAAATAGGGGCTCTATGTTCACCCCCTAGTCAGTTCGAGAAACCCTTGT